>OBLU010001847.1_pt1 | contig 19527 bp, 19 predicted proteins | sample 1518681 | NCBI WGS metagenome assembly OBLU01 (sample SAMEA3539304, study PRJEB22396) | soil metagenome | biome: tundra; feature: field; material: soil | place: USA | collected 2010-05 | depth 0.15 m
TACTGGCAGATGTTCATTGAGCCCCTCCAGCGCTGAATTCGGAGGCGGAGAATCCCTTAGAGATCAAACCCAATCTTCCGCTTCGTGGCCGGAGGGAGCGCTTTCATTTCCTTCACCTCATGGGCGAGTCGGTCGATATCCTCGACGAGGATTTCAATGACTGACGCTGAGCGGTCGTGGCCGCGTTCCAGTTTTTCGACGCGAGCGGCCATGTCCTTGTTCGCCGCGATCAACTGTCGCATGCGGACAAAAGTACGGATGATGGCGATGCTCATCTGCACGGCCCTGTCGCTGTGTAGAGCGGCTGAGAGCATGGCAACGCCGTGTTCGGTGAAGGCAAGCGGTTGATATCTAATGTTTCTTTTTGATGCGGTCACAATTTGTGACCTCAAAACCGCGGTTTCGCGGTTGTTTAGTCGGAACATGAAATCCTCTGGAAACCGGGTAGCATTACGCTTAATGGCCTGATTGAACGCCTTCGTGGTGACACCGTAGAGCGCAGCCAAATCGGTATCGAGCATGACTTTCTGCCCGCGGATGACGTGGATGAGCCTTTCGACCGGCGGGGGCGCGGCGGGGTCTTTGGCGGGGCGTTTGGTTCCTTTGGCCATGACGATGGATTTAGCCGGTTCCTGAATGGTGGTCAACATGAGATCGTTTCTTGGAATCCGGTCGTGAGTGGATGGGCTTTCGAGAACCGATCCGCGCCGGATGTCAATCGAATTCGCCTAGGGCGACGGGTTTCCGGTTTGCTTGTCGCTTTCGGAACACACCTGAAACTTTCGCTCTTGCCTGCTCCTCTTGTGAAAGATAAAATCCGTTATCCTTCGGTCGGCGACGTCCAGCAGAACCATATGCTACTCGCGCAAAGCCAGGGCCTCATAGCAATCGCTGGGCTTGCGTCGCATCCAGATCAAATTCCCATATTTCGACATTCGGGCCGATCAGGTGTCCTTGGTTCTTGATGTAATGAGTCGCCAAAGAGATGTTGTTGCGAAGGTGCCGAAGTACGAAAAGGATCTTCCTGTAATGTTCTGGTGCGACGCTGAACAACAGCATCACCTCGTTCATGCCTCGGATCTTCGCGCTCGGCGAATTGCCTCCGCTGGTCCAGGTGTACGACTTGCACTCGACGAGTATCGGCGGGTCCTCGCTACCCAGATCGAACTTATGGGACTTCTTTACCTTGAATCCAACCGGGGCAACGAAATTGGGCCGAAGGGCGATCCCAGTTCCGGCGAGAAATAGTCGCGCGGCTTCCTCGAAGTCGCGCCCCGCATGGGCGTTGCTGATCGACCCGACACGCTGAAAATTGTTCATCTCCACCAGGTTCTCCTATAACGACTCACAATTCGTCTTCCGGGACGCCCGCTTTCTGGCGTATGCGTCTTTGCTGAATCGCCGTTTTTCCGCCCCGCGAGGTTGCCGGTACCATCGAGCACTCCGAGCCGCGGAATTCATAGCACTGGGCGCAGGCGATGGCGCCGGTTATTACCCGAAAGTCGGTGCCCCCGCATGCCCCACAAACGGCCCCGGCCTCGTCCGCACCACCCATCTGAACAAACTGCTGCGTCAGTTTGTATGCCCATATCCTGCCTTCATACTCATTGATGCCATCGAGGGAGGGGCGCGCCGCGCTTTTCTCCCGGCGTATCGCCTCCTCATTCTTTCGCAGCTCCGATTCCAGCCACGCGACGAGCTTGTCGGCTAGTAGCATTCGTTTTTTCGACGGTTCGGGCAAGTCTCTCCTCGAAGCGCCAGTATAGCGAGATTGGGCTGAATCAATTCTGGGTCTTGTCTTTCTAACTCGATAAACGGCATTATTGGGTTTTGTTATTGGCCGCCATCTCGCATGGTAACAAAGAGCATCTGGCAGTCGAAGAATTGACGCGCAACATAGGCAACGCGCCGCAGCGGATCAACGTGCTCTCCCAACGCTGCGATATCAACGCGCTCACGTTCGTTGCGTTCGACGTTGCGGGTCTTCACGATAGCCTGAAGACTGGTGTCCAGTTCTTCTATTTGACTCCGGAGATTGCGCTTGCCGCGCTCAACAATGCTCTTTTGCAGCTGAGCGGCGATTTCGTCTGTATTTGGGGCGTGTCCTTCCCGCGACGGCTCGTCCGAATAGAAGCGCCAGGTCCCGCTCGGCTGTTGGAAGGTCACATGATGAACCTTGTCGTCTGGGAGAGCGCCGAGAGCGTTTGGCCGTATTCTAAAGCTCTGATCCCATACCCGACGCTGTGCATAGGCGGTGTTTAACGCCGCCGTAGAGTGAAACGCAGGGGCCACATAAAACACGTCGTTTCCAGCCTGCTCTAGGGATACGAGTGACGCGTGCTGATCTGAAATCAGCCGGGAGCGAAGATGCATTCGGTAAAACGGAGGTTGGAAGTGTCCTCTCTTCGCCTCGTTAGCATTCCGCTTTACCATCTGGTGGACGAGCTTGAATTGCAGGAACAAGGGCGCGCCTGGCAAGTCAAAGCGCACATCATAGCCGCCGCCGGGCTGCCCTTCTTCGATCAGCGACGGAAATACGGGGGCTGCCGTTATGGGCATGCCTTGTCCGATTATCAAGTCCTCGGTCAGGCAGTAGCCATAGGAGAATTCGGAGAACTGGCATTTATCCATAAGGGCTACAACAATCCGGATTCAATGAGCTGATATCTTTTCAGCTCACCGGCAATAATTCAGCAATCGTCGGCGAACGCAAAGACCTTACTCTATCAAAATTGCCTCCCATAAAAGAGGTTATGGGTCGTGATATGCGCTTTGTGCTTGACGGGTGGGAGGCTGTCCTGTAAGCTCTTCTGACCAATCATCAATGGAGCCGTACCGTGGTACAAAAGCGCGCCCATGTGTTTCTACCCGAAGGCTTGCTCGCCGATATTGACCAACTCTTCGGCAAAGGAAAGCGCAGCGCATTCCTGACCGGGGTCGTCGAGCGCGAACTCCGCAAGCTCAAACTGCTGAGCGCACTCAATGATGCCGTCGGGTGCTGGAGCGACGAAGATCACCCGGAACTGAAACACGGCTCCGACGCCTGGGTCAAGCAGCTGCGCGCGGGCTGGGATACACGTTTGCCCAAGGACGCCTGATGACGCGGTTCCTGCTCGACACTACATTCATCATCGACGTGCTCAATAACCAGCGCAACCGTTATAAGGTGATGCGCGACCTGATCGCCGATCAGCACGAGCTTGCCTGCTGCGCGGTCAACGTCACGGAAATCTATACTGGCATGCGCGCGCCGGAAGCCAGCAAGACCGAGGCGCTGCTGCGCGGTCTTCTCTACATCCCGGTTCGCTTCGAAGCGGCGAAACTCGCGGGCGAGCTTCGCCAGGCCTGGGCTCGCAAAGGAAAAGGCTTCTCGGTACCGGACATGATCATCGCCTCCGTCTGCCTCACCGAAAACCTCACGCTTATCACCGACAACCGGAAAGACTTCCCGATGCCGGAGCTCAGCATTCACACGCTGCCTGCATGAGAAGAGACCTCGCACCCTCCCCGCTCCTGCCCGCCCGGTCCGGGGGATTTCCCGTGCCGGCGCTCATCGCCGCCGCCGGCGAGAAGGCCAGCGAGCACTTCCTCGAATTCTTCGCCGCGACGATACGCAACAAAAACACGCGCGCGGCGTACATGCAGGCCGTGGCGCAGTTTTGTCGCTGGTGCGAGCAGCATGAGTTGCGCCTGGCATCCATCCGGCCGCTGCACATGTCGGCCTACATCGAGACCCTGGAAATGAGCCCGCCGTCCGTGAAACAGCACCTGGCGGCGTTGCGCGGCCTGTTCAACTGGCTCGTCGTCAAGCAGGTCGTTCCCGAAAACCCGGCGCTCTTCGTGAAGGGACCGCGGTTCAGTCGCCAAATTGGCATCACGCCCATTCTGGAGTCCGGGCAGATGCGGGCGCTGCTCGACTCCATCCCGATCACACGGGAGGTGAAGATTGCGAAGAAGCACGGCGGGGGCGTCAAGGTAGTGGTGGATGTAAAGGGACTGCGCGACCGCGTCGTCATTGCGATCATGGCCTACACGTTTGCGCGCGTCAGCGCAGTGGCGGGCCTCAAGCGGGGCGACTACCGGCTCGAAGGCAAGCGAGCCCAGCTGCGCATGGTCGAAAAGGGCGGCAAGGAAAAGCTCGTCTGGCTGCACCATGAAGCGGAGCAGTACCTCGATGCGTATTTGTCGGCGGTGCAAATCGACGAAGCGCAGGCGGCGTTGTTTCCGACGCTGGATAAAAGACACCGGATGAGCGGTACTCCCCTCACCCGCCGCGACATGCTGCGTATCGTCAAGGAGCGCTGCAAAGCGGCGGGATTGTCCGAGACGTTCTGCAACCACACTTTCCGGGGCACTGGCATTACCGTCTTCCTGCAAAACGGCGGCGCCCTCGAAGCCGCGCAGGACATGGCGAACCATTCCGACCCGCGCACCACCAAGCTTTACGACCGCCGGAAGGACCTTGCCACGCTCAGCGAGATCGAGCGACGCATCGCGTTTGAGTGAGCGCAAGGCGGCAAATCGAGCCGAATCAATCGACATCCCGCCTACTTCGTTCCGAATACCCTCAGAGAGGTGTGCAGAGAAGCTCGGGGGGGCCACTGAATCTGATATCCTGACTTGCTGGGGTGTCAAATGATGCAGGTCTGGGTCTTTCTAGTCGGGCCTGACCCGGGCTCACCCTTGCCATGTTTCAACCGAACGGGGCGCTGGAACTGCCCCTCATGCGCCAGACGCGCCACAAAACCACTCAACATCGGGCGGAATTACATCCGAACGCCACCACATTTCGTGACAATGCGGCCGACCGGCTCGGTCTATGACTAGCATATGGTTTAAATCGGGAGATCGGTAAGCACCACTTCTTGGTCTGGCTATCTCTTTGCCCCCGGACTCAAAATCAAAATAACCCACCCAACACCATTACTGGACCAAGATGAAGACTACACTCAACATGGGGATCCCGCATTTCTACGGCACATCGCAACCGTACGGGTCATGGTTGTGGAGCGCCCGAGGGCATGAAGTAGTTCCACCCACCACAGGCGATACGCTTTGCACCGTCGCGATCACGAAACCACGCACCCTCACCGTCTCCGACTTGACCGATAACAGTGACCACAAAACCCAATCTCTCCCGAACGGCTGCTTGGGACCACGCGCCCTTGAGCGTACCGACAAGTGACAAATCGGCTCCGGCGCTGAACGCCAGCATCCTGGAATCCATATTGATACTTTCGGCAATTCTTCTTACCACGCCATCGACAATAACAGACTCGGCATCCACAAAGAATGCTACGCCGCTGCTCAAAGCTAGCTCGCAAAGTGTCTGCCCCAGGCCGTCGGTATTATCCATGCATGACGAACACTGACCACAGGCAGCCAGATTCCGACCAAGCTCAATCATCGGCTCAAGTGCCGTGAACTGACGGTTGATGTCGACGACTTCTTCTCCTGTCAACACGGACGCCGGGCACTGCAGGTGATAAGCGAAAGCAGCCGGTGTTCGGCCAATCGGACGTGAAACAAACACGGTATCCCCTGGACGCGCTCCTCGCCTAGTTAGCACGCTTCCGGGGGGAACAAGACCCATGACAGTCGCGGACAGACTTAGCTCACTCGCGGAGCTTAGATCGCCACCAAGCACGGGGCACTCACACCTCGCACTCATCTCACGGACCCCACGACAGAGGCTAACGAGATCCTCATAGGCAAAGGTTCCCGGCAAGCCGAAATTCAGCAGCAGCGCCTTGGGCGAACCACCGCATGCGGCGATATCACTGACATTTAGCGCTGCAAGGTACCGGCCAAGGCCCGCAAAATCGAGTATCCCTAGCCGAAAAGAGATCAGATCAGCTGGTACTCGGTCTGTAGAAAGAAGCACGAGTTGGCTGTCAGCTCTCACCATCGCACAGTCGTCGCCAACTCCTTCAGGGGAATTAGTCTCATTGAAGAAAGGTCTAATAAACTCCGCTATGAGTCGTTTCTCTCCTATTTCGGAAATTATTCTCATGTCACTCTCGGCTTTGGAAGCCGCCCGTCAATTCGGTCTAGCGTTCCGCGTACCGCCTCGTGAATCTCCTCGTCGGTCACCGCACCTAGGGGCTCACCTCCCCAAAAGTACCCGGCAACTTGGCCGAAACGTTCGTAGCGAAAATTCTGGAGTTCTTCCCTCGGATCCAGGGCGAGGGGGACGACCGGAACCTGCCTTCGTTCATATTGAGCTGCAAGTTCATCGAATTCAGCGGCCAAGCCGGCGTGCGCTTTGTTATCGTACTTCTCGACGTAGGCCTTAGACACCAACATTATTGCGGCTTCGCACGCCGCCGCTGCATCCTTGCTGTTGTCGATCGGGCTGCCACCTGCACCCATCCGTTTACCAAAGTAGGCAAGATATCGACGATTTTGCCTGTTCAGCTCTTCAAGGACGGCTTTCAGAACTCGCCGATCCTCAAAGGTATAGGAAACAAAGATACGCGGGCCTGTGAAACGTGAATCCTTGTCACTCCAGGTTTCTGCAGGACATGGAAGATGAGAGAGCAAACTTAACTCAGTTAGCGCAGGGTGAAGCCACCCTTCTTCAATTGCATGCTCGATATCACTCCATCGCTCTCCCTTAGGCTTGTCTGGACAAAACAACAAGACGCTGTCGGGCATAGGATGAGCGGACCATCCTGACGTGAATAGGGGACGAAACGGCCCCGATACTTGCTCCAATGAGAGTGGGCGCCCTATATGAATGAAACGTGCTGCATCAATACGTACTGATCCTGCCTGATACAGGGAATGCTGATGGTAATCTTCATATAGGTCGTAATACAAGTCGTCCGGCAAGTCAAACGTTCGAGGAGGCGAAGGCGAGCCAGCTTTCGTGGAAACCCATAGACAGTGATAACTCGTGCCTTTACCACGTAAGATCTGAAGTGCACGCTCAATACTAGGGGCGAAATTGGGCCGATCCTCCGCCTTAGGGTCAGCAATTCTCTCGAGCCTGTTGTTAATATAGAGATCGTCGAGGTCACAGAAGTCTTCCAGGCGAAGACTTCCATCTCGCTTATTTTGGAAGAAGAGTCGCTGGGCCTTCTCGTCACGCTGGACTGCAGAGAGCACTAACTTCAAAAGAACGGTCCTAAACCGGGAGTGAGGGGCGAAATACACTGATGTCCATAGGGATGCTCTCGTTAGAAGGAAGTTGCAGACTGGGGCCGCATCGGAAAAAATGGGCCCGTCCGCATCATACCCGACGAGGGACTGGATGACCGATTGTGGCGTACCTATGCCGCCGATCGTGTGGTACGCATCTCTAAAAACATAGTCTAGTCTGTCCGCATCCACTGCCCCGTTGAGTATGTGTCTCAAGGCCAAAAGAGAGCGATAGGGCCGTAAATCGCCACGGGACCATCCGGTAATCAAAAATACGAGGAATCTCATGTCGAGCCCCGCGAGAAGATCACTGTTTTGTTCCACGGCAAAGCTACCAACCGTGAATATGTTCTTCTCCTCGCCCCAATGAGCGAGGTCGGCATCAGCCGCACCGGCAACATTGGCGGCGTTACTTCTCAACTGAGGGCCAGCCCGGAAGATGCGCCGCGTGGCCACGCTGTAGGGAAGCTCTCCAACATCCTGCAACAGTGCAGCTACGAGCATGTGCTGTAAGAAACGCGCCCAGAGATCTTCGCGCGCGCCGATTGCGAAATGCTCTGGAGCGCACGCTCTCAGGTCTTATTCAACGCCAGCACGAAATCCGGCAACTTCCGTCAATCGGGAGAGAATGGCCTGCATCACGTGCATCGTTCCGACCGCGTGCGCGTAACGGCTGTGATCCGCTGCAAGATACCCGTACGATGCAAACCCGAGCTGTTTAATTCGTCGAAGACGATCCAGCATCGGCGAACTGAGGAGTCTTGTAACGGCGCCATCGTAATCGGCCGAGTGCGGTCCGATTGGCCCGTGCACTGGATCAAAAACGATTTGTAGGCTGGACAGTGCGTCCGTCCATATTGGATTCATAGAACTCCTTCGTCTGGCGTGCGTCTACGTATGCGAGCGAAGCGACGGGGCTCTGAAGGCCCTTATATTTTCCTGAGTAGACTCGAACAACTCCGTCTACCTGCCAGAATGTCACTTGCCCAATGAGCATGAGAGGGTAAACACGAACGGGCACCACAGCGTGCAACTGTAAAGTAAGTTGACCAATGGATCCGAGATCAATCAGATCCGCGGTAATGTCGATGAAAAGGCCGAGGCGGCCAACGGAAGATCTCCCGCGAATAATTGAAACATACCGTTCGCTACCTATTGTCTCGTGGGTATTGAACAGGTAAACGCGGTGAGGCTGTAGTAAGAGCCCTTCCTTGCCGAATTGACCGTTAACCGTCGGGTTGTCTTTCGCGCAGTCCAACTCATCCTCGCAATAGACTTTGCATCTCTTCCCGAGGCGAAAGTCATAGGAGTTCGGACCGAGCTGATCAACGCTGAAAGGCGAAATAGAAATATCACCTAACTGAACCGCCTCCTGAATCGCGTTCCCAGTGAGAATCATAGGTCTAGCTCCTTGAGAATACTTAAATCGCGATTGGGCCTGGGTTCGAGGTCGTGTTGATATCGTCCTTGGTATGGAGATATCGATCCGGCGCTAAACCAAAAGGCCACCTGTCCAAAGGGCATTTCAGCATAGATTCTGACAGGTTGAACAACGGAGATTTCAAGCGTCCAGCGGCCAAGCGCACCCACATGGCCCAAATCAGCCGTGGCGTTGAGGAATATGCCAAGTCGGCCTAGTGACGACCGGCCCAACAAGGTCATCGCGTATTTCTTGCTGCCGATGATCTCCGCTGTCGATCCGAGGTAAAGACAATTGGGCTGGAGGAGCAGCCCATCGGGCGGAATATCGAATCGTTCATATGTGAAAGCCCCATCGGTGGAAACGACTTTCAGCAGATGGTGCGACAGGTGGAAATTGTAGCTGTTGGGATTGAGTCGCGTCGCGCCGTATGGATCTATAAGGATGTCACCAGCATCGCGCGCTTGCTGTATCGCATTACCGCTCAGAATCATTGGGCACTCTCCGTCAACGCATCTTCTATTCTAATGCTTTCGTGCCATTCGATGGCCCGACGCTGGCCAGTCGCGCCTCGGTCTAGCGGGTGCTGGGTCTATGGGATGGCGGAAGCCGCTGTTGTGATGTCTGTTCGATGAGGATTGCCTGGGCGCAGCAAATGTGCTTCAGTGCTGACGGTCTCCATTACGGATGGGCAGGACTTCCGTGAAAGCATGATGGCCGTCATTCGGGGCCCAAAACCACCAACCGGCGCATCAGCTCGCTTTCCAGTTTCTACAAAGATCTGCACGGCGCAGCATCCGAGCTGCGTCTGCCGATCACTGTCCCCAGGGGGACGCAGGGCTGGGGGGTGGCATTGCTGGCGCGCCGCCCCGTTTTCATCCGTCTCGGGAAGGTCAGTTGGCATTGCGGATCAGCTTCACTTTGACAGAGACTTTGACCAATTTCCATTTGGAGTCAGCGGTAAGCACGGTCGCGCGCCGCTGAAGTCCGAGCGCTAGGCAGGCGCGATCCGCGAGCGAGAGACCGAACGGCTTCGCCTCCGGGAAGAGGGCGGCGGTGGCCGCGGCTTGCGCTGCGTCGAACGGAATAATGGCGACGGCGAGATCGCGGATGATGTGGGCAACCTGCTCCGGGGAGCCATTCCGCTCGATTGTCTTCTTCAGGACCTCGGAATAATTGACGGCAGAGATTATGGCGTCGTGAAGGAAGGCGGCTACTACATCCGCGCCGGGTTCGGAGTTGAGCACCGCGAGCAGTGCCGATGCGTCAAGGACCGCGCTAGTCACGCTCGTGCTCAGCGCGACGGTCGGCCAATATTTCCTCCGACAGCAGCACATCGCGGGGCACGAAGCTCGCAAAGTAGGCTTGGGCCTCTGCAAGGATTTGCTCACGGGTTTTGACGTGCAGGCCATTCTCGTCCTCGACGACGGTGACGATATCACCCTCGGCGATGTGGTTGCGGGCGCGCGCATCTGCCGGGAGGACGATCCGCCCCGAGGCATCGACTTTGAGGTGGTATGTCTGTCGCTCGGCTGGCATGAACTGATATCCCTGTTTCAGAGTGAATGGATGGCCCGTGGAGCATGACAGAGAGGGCGGATTCGGGCAAGAGAAATGTGGATAACCTTAAACCGGCCAATCTGGGAAGCTTCTGCGTCGTCCCCTACCCGGTTTTCCGACCACGTGATAAACCGGATTATCACGTGGCAAGAAACCCGCGAGGCAACGAGGGGTTCTAACGCTGCTACTCAAGCGCCGGTTGAGCAACATCGTTAGCCTCTGGTCGGCACGAACAAGCCGAGACCAAAGTGATTGGAGTGGCCGAACGCGGGCATTGAGAGAGCGACTTCGCTCTCGAATCTGATCTCCATAAAGAAACCAATCCGTTGCTGATTCCCGGTACGCCCGACATCGCTGCCATTGGTGTGCGTCGGCGATGTCACGGCATCGGCAAAGGGTGTTTCTTCCCCGCTGGGCGCACGGACGATTGACCATAGCGGCATCGGCGGCAGTGATTCTATCGGCTCCCGTCGCATCTCGGAAAGTGCCAAACGACGAACTTCACCGGAAGTGGTGATTCCCGCTTGGCGCAGGCACCCGATTAGCTGTCGCTCCGGCGAGTCTGATTCCCTCATCTTTGGCTTGGAGCGGTCGCCGCGGTAGAAATGTCGTGGCGGCACAAATGGCGTCTCGCTACGCCAGATGCGACTCTTCACAGTGCCAGTGGCCAAAGGCACTCCGATAGGAGGCTCCATGCTCATTGCGGTGAGTACCGGGCGCACCGGGTAGCGTCCATCCTTCCACATGAGACGCTGGACGCGGAGGAGAATTTGCGTTTCTGCACGGGTGAAACCATAAGGACACCACACATGCAGATTGGTGATCTGGCCGGTTTCATCGAGGTTTTCGTCATCGCCAAAACTGCGCGTCGGGAGGTAAAAGGCGTGCAGATGTTCTTCGACCGCGTCTTTCGGACGATCTTTCTGGTGCCCAAACAGGGCAAAGCCGGATTGGCTATCTCCAAACTCCCTGAAAAAGTGACTGCTCGCCGCCGCTCGGAACTGCTCGGCGAGCGGCACCGTGAACTTCGGTTGCACTGGCACGCGGCATTGGAGGGAAAACCGCAGGTAACGCGCGATTCGCGGGCCGTCATTCAGCGGCTTCATGTCTTCATGCGTCGTGCGAGAGGTGCGGACGACACGGTTGCCTGGCCAGTCGGCGGGCATCTCGTAAGAAATCCATTGCGCTCCGTCGGGCTTCATGTCGGTGGAGAGCAGCGCATCGACGAGGTGCTTCGGGGCGTCCGGTGAATCGGAATTGGGACTGCCAGACCGCCGTGCCCAGAGGTCGGTAACGTGAAAGTCCGCTGGATTCGGGCAGAAGACATCGCGGCACTGCGCCGAGATTTTGCGCCCTCCCGTGGGGAGGCACCAACCAATCTCCGGTAGCCCGTTCACGATCTGAGCTGTTATGAGTTCTGCCTGGCAGATGGATTCCGACCTGCCGAAATACGACAGGTCGGACAACAGCCCCGCAAGAAGCGTCACTTGGATCTCCGAAAGGCAGATGCCGGGCCAACGGAAGATAACCGGCCCGTGTACAGCGGCGAAATGATTCTCATGGCGAGTATTCTTGTAACGAGCGTCCTGTTTTTCAACTGTGACCGCCGCCCCATAGTTCGGCTGGTAATGAACTGTCTGGCCAAAGGCGACCTTACCCATCCCAATCTCAGGTAAAACACGTCCGAGACTCTCAATCACTGCCACAGCATCTCCGCCTAGAGCCATGCCGGGATTGGCACGAAACCATGAAGATGCTAGTGCCCGGAGCAACCGCCATGGACTCGGTGGCCATTCGGCTTCGCGGAGGCGAACTGGATTGAGCCCCCACGGATGCGCGTAGTAGCGGCCCCACGGAAAGACGATTTGGATGACAGTCATTAGGCGAATTGTAAAGTGAGTGGGGATCGATCTGCGGGAAGGTGTGCGTTTGAGATCAACCCCGTGAAGGATTCTGCGGCAATTAATGCGAACGGGAAGTCACCGCCTTCCGCAATTGGCCCACCCTCGCACTTCGCCTTTGGGGGGACCACATCGCCTTTATCATCCCGCTTCAGGCGCAACTTGCACTCAGTACGGAGGCTCAGCTCCACGCTCAACAGATCCAGGAAAGAAGCGACTTTCCAAAGGGCGAGGGCCAGCAGCAATTTTAGGCGGGCGGCCTGATGGGCTGCCGCGCCCGCATTACTCGGCGTATCGAGACGAAGCGACGATAGAAGACCGGCATCAATGGAGAACCGTGCTTCGATGCGTTTTGCCGTAATCCGAGGCTTCTGGAAAATAGCCTGTCCTGACTCGCTTTCGACTTGGCCGACATTAAATTTGATACCTGGCACCGTGACGCGCTGGCAGTTGAGACCGACGATGGATGCCGTCAATGCGCGCGGCAGGCGCAAGCCGACAAAAGAGATCTGTTCGTTCGATACCTGGAACCCATGAATCAAAGACATGGCGTCTAATCCCAGAACCAACGGGAAAACGTCAGGAACCCGCGCGATGGGCATCGTCTTGCCATCCGCCGCCATTCCCAAGCTGGTCTTGACGTGCTCGGCAAGGGTTATCTCGCTGGCCCCTGGTTCAAAAACAGCTTTGCCTTTGGCGAGGAAGTCGGACGCAAAGCGATGGCCGTCGAGTGTCGAAGCCGTCTTGAAGACGGCGTTTGTCCCCGTCCCGGTCTGTGCCTTTAGATAGGACAATCCAGCGAGCGCAGACTTGAGCGTCCCCTCATACTTGTTCTCCAGACAAACTGCCTCCAACCAGTTTGCCATTGAGGCTTCGGACTCGATGAGGCAGATGAGGCCATGCTTCTCCGCAGGATCAGCGTAGAGCACTGGCCCGAGGTCGGGGAATCCTGTCGGCTGAATGCGCGGGTCGCCACTGGAGGGTTCAAGTTCAGCGGTGATGAAGATGCGTCGGCATCCGGTAGGAATAGTAAAGCCGCCGAAAGCGAACGGCAGCGCTGCGGCTGGTGCGGGGGGATCAGTGGTCGTCATTGTCATGGTATTCCTTGGTGATTGTTCTTTGAATTGATTTTGGGAATGAGAATCAAGTGCCGGGTGAGAGCGTTACGGCTCGATAAAGTTGCCAGTGGTCTTGCCACCGGAGCGGGATGCAGACGGCGGCAGCCAGATGGTCGGCGAGTTGTTGGTCCCAAACGGCGGAAGAGATGTTCCCGTGATCCAGCCGGACAACGTAGCGGCCGGTGATGCGGGGCGTCTCCGCGCGAGCTGCGGCTCCCCACGGATTGCGGACACCCCAGATACTGATCCAGCGAAAAGCCTCACTCACAGCTAACGGGAGTGACGAAGCGGAGCGCTGGCACAATAAGGCAAAGGGCTGTTGGCTGCGCCGTTTTTTCCATTGGCCGCGATCCTTCCCCTGCCATTCACATTCAAGTTCCAGCAATGTTCGTAGTGCGGCATACGCGGGTTCCATGCCTTCGGATGTTCTTTCAGGCTGCTTTTCCCCTTCGATAGTGGCCTCCTCGACAGCCTGTTCGTCCGCGACCCCTGGCGCGTCTTCCTCGTCCTGTTCCTGTCCAAAATGCCAGCCGATCAAACTCATTGCTTCGGTCCAACGCGCGATGAGCCGGCCATCGAGTCCCCCGCGCAGGAATGTCAGCACGTCATCTAGTTTCGCGCTATGCACGGCGCGGAGGGCTGGCTGCTCATCCGTCAGTGAATCCACATAGCGACGCCGCAATACAGCAGCGAGGTCGTAAGCAAGGTCGGCACCGGTCCAGACATCTTGGTGTGTCCTGTCTCCCTTCTCCGGCAGAATCCAACGTGAGCGTACGCGTGTGAGCGGCAGGAGAGAAGCGAGCATCGGCTGTGCGGCGGAGTAATCACCATTGCGTTGCCTCTGCAACCCCGTGATGGAAGCGAGCGCGCGGGCGATACGGAATTCGGCTTGGCTTTCCAGCGGATTCAGAAGCCTATTCCATTCCTCCATCGGAAGCGCCTCAAAGAAGGAAGCCCGCTTGCCGCGTAGTTTTTCCCGAAAGGAGTCTGAAACACACATCTGGCGACAGGCGCTGAAAATGGACTCCAGTAGCGCTAAGGAATGATAAGGCGTCGGCTCATGAGCAGCCGTTTCCATCGCAGCGTTAATCGCGGCGCGAACAGGATGGGGACTACGGGAGTCCGCTTTGCTACCCTTCCAAACGATGTCGAACTGGTCCAGAAAGCGGCTGTCATCCAACGGTGCCAGGCCGCGATTCAGCAGCGTGGCGTTCGCTCGACTAGTGTCGTGTTGGTTCCTTTGAGCAGATGAAGCCCCGACATAGCGACCCGTAGTGATCCAGGGAACCCGGCTGCCCTTCATTTTGAAACGAAACTCTTGCCAGCCAGAAAAGCCGGCATCCACTCCTTGTGCATGTAGCGCACGGACGAACTCGGCTGAGAATCGCGCATCTTTTCCGGGAAGCCGCGCCTGCGCATCGCTGATAAACCCGGCCAGTTCGGCGAAAGCGGTGGCGCGCTCCCATAGCGGCAACCAAAGTGCCATCGCGGTTCCTTTCACCTCGTTTCCATCGTCCACCATGTCTTCTCCAGAATCGAAAATGAACGGAAAGGCTGCGAAACGCTTCGCGTTTGCCCCGATGGTGCGGGCGGCCGAGCCGCGAAGTGCGAGGGCTCCCTCGACAGCCAAGACATAATCCAAGGGGTAAAACGGATAGTTCTCTTCGACCCAGCCCGAGCCGATGTTGTAAGATTTGATGGCGTCCGGGAAGAATGGAGAGCCTTTGCCTTTCGGGACGGTAGCGCTCGGTTCGATGAAGCCAGTCAGCGAGGCAAGCGTATTGGTAAGTGGCGCGGCACGAACTTCGCGAAAGAATACCCAGAAAGATCTGAACACTTCGGCCGCACCCGCATCCCCTCTGTTCAGAAATACCGGGTTGTCCGCAGGTCTGGCTGATGCCCGCGTAGTGAAGATGGCATCGAAGGCTTCCACGGCGGATGTCGGACATTGTTCACGATACTCTTCCAACAGAATTCGATCATCGGCATCATCTGCCTGGAAGCGCTTAGAAAACATCCGCCCCAGGTCGAGAGCAGCAAGCGCCTCAACATCGCATGAGAGTTCCTCTTTTGCCAAGAGTGCCATCACGGCCTTCTTCCCACTTTCCTTGGTGCGCATCTCGATTTTCACGCCTGACATGGGGACCAATTCGCTCAAAACGCTTTCATCCTTGACGTCGAAGACGAATTCTAAATTTCCCGCCACGAATTTCTTGACGACCGCATCCGTGAACTTGATGCCCCGCTCTAAAATGGCCCGCTTCGCATCCATCTGAGCGAAGAGGTTTTGGCAGGCCAGATTCGACCAAACGATCTGTATCTTGGACTTTGGGTTTTTACCCTTTCCAGCGGTAACTTTTATCGAGATGTTTTCACTCAAGGGCAGGCTGCATTCCGCACATTTTAGATCGAACGCTTTGTCTGGGAGCGTCGGCGTCATATCGTTCTGCGGCAGTCGAAAGCCGTGTGCCACGAGAATGTCTCTATTCGCCGCCCAGTAGTCATTCCACGGCTGTGAATCGATACTGAATACAACCTCTTTCTTTTCATCCATGCCGCCTCCCGTATTCCATGCAGAAAAGACAGGGGTAGGGCGATAGTGTTTCTCAAAAAACTCCCCGAGCTTCTCCGTCGTGGGATACTTCTCCGAGCGCAGGCAAAAGCAGGCTTGATCCATATCCCACCAGCCTTCGGCGTCCGGATCGCGATGGTCTTGGTCTGCGCATCTGGCAAGGACTCGCAACAAGCCGATGGCCTTGAGGTAGTGTCCGAGAATGTCATGGCGGCAGCCCTTCAGACAGAGTAGTTTCATGCTCATTTAGGGTTGCGGATTCGAGGTTGACCTTCCGGCACGAATTGAGGCCCGGATGTCGGCAGCGCGAAATAGGGTCTCCAAGAAGGCGAGTCGGAAGGGGCCGTAGTGCGTGAGGAGGCGGAGGACTCCCCTTGTGTAGCTCTCATTTCCATCGGCATCACGCCCCATGCGCCGGCAGTCGGTGGAGAGTGAGGCACACTGGAGTTCCTGACCGGCGATGGTGACTGGTGCCAGCGCGTCTCCATTTGCGACGCCACGGACCGTTTCGGTATCCTTTTCATTTTTCGGCTGCCGGGGAATCTCGTCGCGCAGAACCTTCCGCACTCGCCCGTGGTGGCTCATGATAAGGTATTCGGCAAGCAGGCTCTCGATGGGACGCTGGGTGCCATGTGCAGCCTGCTCGGATTGGCGAAAGGCAAGCGCGGACGCAACCTCGTGGGCAAGACCCGGATTGAAGGATTGGCGGAGTGCCCTGAGTTCCTTTTTCAGTACATAACCGGTGAACTTTAGCGCGCCAGCCTCGGTTTTCTCCCGAAGGCGGGGGCTCTCGGAAAGGGAAAACTTTGCGATCGGACATTCAGCCCTCGAAACAGGAATGTCAGCACCCTTCAGTGCGTTCTTCGCTGCAGACTGCCATGAGACATGGTTTTTTCCTATGTCGTGCCAATGTGTGGCGGTGAGGGCGGCTGACTGTTCTTCCTGAGATAAGCCCAGTATTCCTTCCAATGCTCCGATAATGCACTCCCAATCGAGAGTCACATCGTCGGTGTGCTGGGCGATGCTTCGCCAGCCGTTGTTCAGGCTGGAGAGCATCTCTTCGTCCGAAGGTGTGTCACTCGGCTCATAGACGGAGGCAACAGGTTTGTCTTCATCCCGCCCCGTCCACCCCGAATCCTCGCGGTATCCGCCAGCCGTGACAGGCAGGAGGATGGTCATGCCTGGAGCAATATCCAAACCCTGAACACTTCCCCAGCCCGCGTCCTTTCCGCGCCAGGCCCAGCCTTTCGAAAGGAGCGATCGGGCGACCTTCACTTTTCCGATGGAAACCGGGCACAATTCCTGACGCTGAAAATCAGCTGAAAAACCCGGACGCTGGCCTTTATCTGAACCCGGCCAGTCACGCCAAACGACATAGAAGTCGGTCTCCGGGTCAATTCCACGTACAAACGGTGACACGTCAGTGAATCCGAGAGAGAGATTCGCGTCAGTGTCAAAAAAATCGAGGAGTTCGTGCTGCTGGAGAGAATAGGGACTGCGATCGATCGAAGCGGTGACTGCATCGTTTATCTCTGCCAGCGCTGCAGGTGAGGCATCGCCGTTCAATCTTTCCAGAGTGGTCCAAGCATCGTCGCACTTCGCCTTCACATACGGCAGATGCTTCTGCTCGGCTTCCTTCTTTGCTTTGTCCTTCTGATCTTTGGTTTTGAAAGCCTTTGACGCTGGATCGGGTGCTTCAATCCCAATGACAATTGCCTGCGGGGCAAAGCTATGACGGACCTCTTTGTTGAAGCCAAATTCCGCGCTTCGATTTAACCGCCCCAACCGCTGTACGAGGCACGCAAGAGGGGCGATTTCTGTCCAAAGAATGGCGCTGGAAAGATCAACACCTGCTTCAACGACCTGAGTGGCGACGATGATCTGGCCGCCATGATGCTTTTTATTATCGGGATTTTCCAGCCGCGCCGTCTGCTCCTCTCGTTCTTTCGAACGGAAGCGGGAGTGCATCAGCATGAGATCAATTTCCTCACCGTCCGCCAATTTCGCTTTGATCGCCTGATGAACGGCCCCCGCACGATCTACGGTGTTGCAAATGATCAGCGTTCGGCGCGGTAGTTTCGCAGGGACAGCGCTAAGCGTATTGGTCATTTGTTTGTGCCTGTCGATGATTGCGTCGATGCGCTCCGGGGCAGGTGCTTTTTGCTTGTCGCCGAAGTTCCAACTCTTCTGAATCTGCACGCACTTTGTGGCCAATCGCCGTTCCGCGACGGTTCCGGTACGCGCCAGCGTTTCTGTATCCGACAGCCCGAAGAAGAAGGTCCCCGGCCGCACGATCCCCCGCCAATCGCGGGTCTGCAAGTGGCTCGGATCAGCAGTCGCAGAGGCGTACCAAGTAATCGAATGTCCCTCTGGATAAGAGTTAAACCTTGCTACCGAAACCAGTCCATCCTGAAGACGGAACGCCTCCAGTTGACATGCTGTGGCAAGCCCCGGCCCCATCAACTGCGTTTCATCCAACATCCACAGGCAGTCATTGTTCAGCAGGCCGAAGTGCATCGGCCAGCGGTAACGGCTCATTCCGTAGCCGCGATTGAGCGCCCGGCTTAGCAGCATGTCCTGGGTGCCAATGAGGATTGCCGGACGCTCGGGATTTATGTCCCAATCATCGGCTTCTTCGCCGCCCATGAGGATGTGTAATCCAACGGTTTCAAACGAACCATGTTTTTTCAGCCACTCACCGGCATTTTTCACCGTTTGTTCAACCAAGGCCCGCATCGGCAGGCAATAAACGAGGCGGCGTGGCCAGTCTGCCCTTTTGAGTTCAACTCGATTCCACAACCAGGCCAGAACGGCAGCGGCAGTTTTGCCGAGTCCTGTGGGGACATTGATAAGCTGAGACTGGCAGGCTGTGCCAGAGTCGCCACCAGCAAGTCGCCGTTGGTAGTCGAATGGTTCATGGCCCGTTGCGCCACTGAAATAGCGGTCGAAACTCGGCAAGTTCACCGCTCGCCGCCTTCCACAATTTCATCCTCAAGATGTCTGATCCTGAATTGCATGAGGTCACCTTAAATCGCGCTCGGGACATTGATGCCACGCGCAGCACGCATCGTCCTTGACCTGTCGAACATTCATCATAGTCGAATGCCAGGGCCAAAGGGTCCGTGACGCGGGCTGCGATGGAAGTTGTGATGCTAATTACCGAGTAGCGCGACGAGATCACGGCTGCCATGCACGACGCGAAGAATGAGCACCACGTCGTCCTCTACGATGCTATGGATGATGACGTAGTCGTCGGCGGTGAAGCTGCGTAAGCCGGGACGCAAATCATGGTCGCGGCGACGCCCTATGTATGGATACCGGGCCAGTAACCAGAAGCGCTCGGTGAGGCTCTCAAGTACGCGGGTGGCGATATCGATGCTGCCGCTTTCGCGCGCAACGTGAACCCAGATGCCGTCAAGCTCGGCTTCCGCTTCGGGCGAAAGACGAAACTCGCTCATCAGCGGGGATTCTGCTCGGCGGCAAGCCGCGCCATGCCACGCCCCTTGATATCGATGGCAAGCTGGGTCACTTCCTCACGCGTCGTAATTCTTCGGCCCTCGCCGCGCGCCAACGAAGCTTCGGCCTGATCAACCGCCACAAGTATTTCCAATCGCCGCCGCTCGCGCTCTTCCCAAAGCGACATGGCTTCCTGCACTGCCTCTTCCTTGCGGTGCAATCGGCCAGTCTCGATGGCCTGGCGAATGAACGCCTCCTGGTCGGGGGTCAAATGAACTTCCATACGCCTTTAAGCGTAGGAGTCGGCAAAGCAACTGTCAAGCGCGGCTTCGCTGCCTCGTTACCTGCGCTCCACCA
>OBLU010001848.1_pt1 | contig 19525 bp, 25 predicted proteins | sample 1518681 | NCBI WGS metagenome assembly OBLU01 (sample SAMEA3539304, study PRJEB22396) | soil metagenome | biome: tundra; feature: field; material: soil | place: USA | collected 2010-05 | depth 0.15 m
GGAACTGCCACTTGTCCAGTTCCGCCAACGCCTTCGCGCTGCCGAAATCCGTGGGCTGACCATGTTCCTCAAATTGAACGTCCTCGCCGAAAGCGTCTTTGAGCCGGCGTTTGATGAGATTGATGGCGAGGTAAGTGACATCAATACCAATCCACTGACGCCCTGATTTCTGAGCCGCATGAATCGTTGTGCCGCACCCACAGAACGGATCAAGCACAAGCCCGCCGGGATTAGTGCTGGCTGAAATGATGCGTTCGAGTAAAACCTGTGGCTTTTGTGTTGGGTAGCCGAGGCGTTCATTAGCTTGTGGATTAACTGGCGGTATATCATTCCAGATATTCTGGAGCGGAACTCCGGGCATCTCGTCGGCATATTGAAGAAGCGTTGGTGTGCCCGTTCGTGTGTAGCGAATCAAACCAGCTTTTTCATACTCCTCCATCTTTTCTTTTTTTATTGCCCATGTTCTTGAAGAAGCAGGCAGCTTTCCTTTCCATTCATAGAGCAAACCCGGGCTTCCGTTGCCGTGCCTTGGAGCATCAAGCGGCACAGTGCGGAAGTAGCGTCCATGCTCGTCCTGTTTGAAATGACTTTCGTAGTATTCTTCTCGATAAGGTGTGTGTTGTGTATTCCAAACTGGATTTGCAGACTTTGAGTAATAGAGAATTGTGTCTGTTATTTTTCCAAAACGCTTTGGATCGTTATGGGCATTGGCTCTTTTCCAAACAATCTCGTTACGAAAGTTTTCTGCACGAAAAATTCCGTCCAAAATTATTTTCAGATAATGACTCGCGGTCGGGTCGCAATGGAGATACAGGCTGCCGGTGGGTTTGAGGACGCGATGCAGTTCCACCAGTCGCGGCGCCATCATCGCCAGATACGCCATCATCGGGGAATTTTTCAGGAAGGAATGCAGCGCCTCCACCATTTCCACGACGGCGGTGTTCGGGCAGTTGTCCACAAACTCGGCGTAGGTCTGCGCGGCGTCCGCCCAATTCCAAGTGTCCGTGAAGGCGTGAAACTGCGCCTGACTCGCCTCGCCGGAAGCCTCCCGGAACAGGACATTGTAATCCGCATTGGAATTGAACGGCGGATCCAAATAAACGAGGTCAACGCTGGCGTCAGGAAAAATCTTCGTATCGCGCAGCCACTTGAGATTGTCACCGAAAAGGAGGCGGTTCATTGATCCTTGGACAAATTATTTCGCCTGAAATGAAAGCTGACTGCCTTCTTCGACTGGGTCACTAAGATAGCTTTGGATGTCCTGATTTTTGAGAAATGGCGCTGTTTTCACCTTATCATAAAGTTTAAGTAAGCGACTCTTTGCTCGATTAAGAACCGTTCCGAAGTGAAGCGGCTGAATCCGAACTCGGCCATCTTTTTCCGTTCGGACATTGCATTCATTTTGATCGATTTGAGAGCCAAGAACGTAACATTCAACACGCGTGCTATCAGTAAGCAGTCCCTTTGAATATAATTCTTTAACATACTTCCAGCATTGCCCCTTTTGTTCTTCTCCGATTGTGACGCCCGGTTTTTTGAGTTCAACTATTACCAGACGATCAACACAAACTTCTGCCCCATGATCATCGTATTTATCATAGGAGTATAAACCCACGCTGCTATCCGGGAGGATTGCAAAGTCGGGTCGGTTTCGTGAGCCTGAAATTTCAGCATCAAACAATTTTTGTATTACAGATGTCATTGCTTCATTGGAGGTAAATTCAATTGTCTCAAATTCCGGCCCAAAAATCCAAAGCCCGCGGTAAAACAACGGCTGTAATTCTTGAACTTCAAGCGTGTCAGCCTTTGATGTTCTTTCCTGAAGTTCGTCAATTAACTTTAATCGCATTTCAAGCTCATCAAGAACAATCTTCGCCATATCTATAGTCCAATCTTCAAGAATCTTGTGCAGATCATCCAGTTGACTTGGGTTTAATTCGCGCAACTTGCGTATCAAACCATATCGAGAATGAGAAACCTCAAGATTGGCGAGGACACCAGAAAGATTCTGAAGTTCTTGCTGTGATAAACTCGGACAGGTTTCTTGAGCCTGATCAACGAATTGATTCCATTTTTCCCTACTAAGCGGCGTCATGGCTCGAAGATTATCTGCGTTTGCCCTACGAACTTCACGCGTATTTTCATCGCGTCGGTCTTTAGTTAAGTTCAGAAGTCGCCCACGTATAGCAGGCGAAACATTTTCCAGCACCTTCTTATAGAGATCATTTTCCCGATTGAAACCACTCCAGTCAGGTTTCACGGCGTCACTGTCCATCAAGCAATCGGCAAAAACAATGAATGTATATCGTTTTGCCTGTATTCGCCGACCATCAACTAAATCATCAAAACCATTACCATCCCAAACGCACTTACCTACAAGCCGCCCATTGACATGCCACGCAACGCCATGTTGCTTTGTGGTGCGATCTGTTTTTTGTGTGTCAATAGTCAAAATACGAATCGGCGATAAACTTGGAATTTCTACGAAAAATTCTTCAACACCTTCTTGGTCTATGTCTTCAAAATCAACGAGAACAGAATTCACCGAAACTTGAAACATTGGATCAGTTAAAAACCGTTTCCCAAGTTCGGAACGTATAACGTCAGGCAACAATGGTGTGCTGCCATCTTGTTTTACTTCAATTATCGTGCCTGACTCCTCTGTTTTGCCTTCACTTACTTTGTCAAGTTGTATGGGATTTTCCAAACCCCGACTTACTCGATATTTAATCCTTTTGCCTTTTGCCGCAGTAGTGACTGTGTAAGTTGACCCAAAACAAAATGCAGCAAATCGCCCAACGCCATTTCGACCGAAAACATAACGCGGGGGAAGTTCGGGCTTGCTGACGACTCGCACGGTCGCACCCTGTTCTTTCACCCGGTCGTATGACAAAGTTCTCCAACGCCGAACAAATTCATCTTCTGTCATGCCGATACCAAAATCTTGGACGCGCACAGATTCGCCAGATTTAGTAGGCCAATCAATTTCGACTTTTGTTGAACCGGCGTCCCAAGCATTTGCGACAAGTTCAACTATAGCAATTGTCGGCTCATGAAGAAGAGCGCGTCCCGTGTATTGTTCAAGAAAGCGTGGATCGAATAGTAAGGATTGCGCAGATGAATCTTCCTTTATTCGCTTCCGTGAGGTTCTATTCATATTTGTTTTGAAACCCGGATTTTCAACTGTTCGCTGAATACGCCCCTTTTTGAATCGTGTCGAGAATTATTTCTAAAAAGCGGCCTCCGTTTCCAAAGGCCGCTTCGCGATTTAATCAATGGCTATGCGCACTCTTGCACTTTTAACAGGTTATCTTCCTTTGTGTCATCTGGCCGGGTTCGGACGTATTTGGTGTCTCCCCTTTTCGCAGGAATTAGATCAACGGTGTTACCACCAGCTTCAACCACGATGGAGCCAGGTGTAGTCGTAACCTTGTCGTGAGCTTCTTCGCGTGTGTATGTACGCCATCCATCTACCTTGATTTTGGTTATACAACAGCAATCTGAATGTAGATGCGTTTCACCTTTAACAATGCATGTTACTTTTTCAGCCATAACTTTTATTTCCTGTGTGACGAGTTCCACCTCGTCCTATTTTGCTTGTTGGTGTGAGTGGAATCACACTTTACTTCGGCGTGAATCTTATCCAAGCCGGTAGGACATTTGCAGACCAACCCTGCCAAGAAAGTTACGCCAGTGGGAGAAGCCTCGAATCAAAAGGAGCAGCCGAATCAACACGGCACTTTGAAGCGTGGATTTTCGAACTGATGAATGCATACGCCCATTTCAGAACCGTGTCGAGAGGTTTTGATAAAAAGCGGCCTCCGTTTCCGAAGGCCGCTTTGCGTTTTGAGCCGCACAGTTATTTTGTCCTGACAAGCTTGAGCGCCAGTTCTTGGGCTTTTTGAGCTCTTTTAAGCGGTCGAGTTGGCCGATTTCTTTCAGGCGTTTATAAATCAATTGCCAGGCGCAGGGACGGTCGGGACTGACTTCGCACTGGTCCTCTCGGGAGCCCCCAATAAATAAAAAAAGGAGACCCCGCTTTCACAGAGTCTCCCTAACAAAACGTTTCCAGTTATTTCTTCCCAGCCCTATATTTCGCCCACCTAGCTTTAGCCGCAGCACTGATCTTTGCTCTGGCCACTGCACTCATTTTGCGTCTAGCTTTCTTGACCGGCTTTGCGGCTGTCTTTTGCCCCTTAACTTTTGCCCATCTAGCTTTGGCGGCAGCAGCGATTTTAGCCCGACCAGCAGCACTCATTTTCCGTCTTTTCTTGGGGGCAGGGCTTGCAACAGGTTTGGCAGTGGAACCGAATAACTGGTTTAACTCTTTTTCCAAGGCCACAATCTTTTCTTTGAGATTGGCGGCTTGTCGTAATTGTTTTGGTGTTAGATTGATCATATAGCGCTGTTATATGCCGTTTGAACATGGGAAAGTCAAAACTATTCTGCACCGGTCAAAACTAAAAGACCCGTATTAAGCGCAGCCTCTCTGTCTCTTAATCATACCACATACCTACCCTCCAGCACACACTCCTCGTAAAAAGGATGGTCTGTCATTATGAGGCATTCCGGCCATTAAAAAGCCGTATCAAGCCCTTCAATTCCAGCGTTCAAGAGCAATCGCACGAATTCACTACCGTTAAGCAACAAAACCTTGTTCTGCTTGGCGAGGGAAATGCACTCATTCGAAAATCCTTTTGCTGTGGAGACGACCCAAGCAATCCGTGCATAACCATCGTCCATAGCCTCTTTATCGTCCATAGCCTCTTTCTTGTCCCGGTAATCTTTGATTTGCTGCATGGCCCACTCGTTCGTCTCAGAACCTATGCGATGAAACTTTGCTTGCACATAGATGATGGTTTTGAGCGGCTCAAAGGTTGCCTCAATGTCCGCATCCCCCTCTTTGCCACTTTCATTCTTCAGCGGAATTTTCACTGGTTGGGTTGCACCGACTTTCTCAAAATACCACTTGATTAGTTGCTCGAACTTATCAGGATTCAGGTCACGGCAGATGGCATCGAGAGTTGCCTCAGTGTATTTCCCCAGCAAAGTAGCATGAAGATTGATCGGGCTATTGGAGCGATGGGCGGCGATGGCTCGGTCAACGCTTTCTTGGAGATCGCTTATGTCACAGTTGGTGTCTCGAATTTTCATGCGCGCGGTCAGCGCGGCATCGGCAAATGATGAACGTGACAAATCCTTCTCGATTTGCCGAACCTTCCTTGCAAAACCGAGACCGATTTCTTTCTCGTTACAACTCAGCAGGCCGTCTTTCAAAGTCACGGGATCGCCAGTCCATGTTTTCAGAGCGGCGGTTTCAACATCTCCAATAGGAAGTGGCCTGTCGTCGATAATTTCAAAAACTGAAAAAGACCCTTGGTTGGGAAAACCGGGAACGACAACTCGATCTCCGGCTTTCATTTCTGCCAAAAACCTCCAAAGACCGTAGCGATTCCTTGTGAGTTTGCCCCATTCTTCCTGAAACTTTTTCTCGAAGTAGCTCCAATCTTGACCGCAGACCTTGGAAATGAATTCAGGATTACTAAAATCGGAGAAGCCGATGGTCAGATAGCCTCGCTCCAGCAGCGGGTGAGATGTTTCTCCGTGATAGGAGATTCGATGCAGCCAAGTTTTCATAAGTTGATTTTCATTTGCTCGATGTAATGCCCTATGGACACAAAACTGACCTCCTCGGACCCAAAAGCAAGCCGAATCCAACCAGCACACACTCCTTGTAAAAAGGACGGTGCGTTACGGCACAAGGACATGGCGAGTTGCCCCAACAACGCCCCTACATATGGGATAATTCACCCCCAAGCCGCCCTGCCCCTGATGGCTTGAAGATGAATTGTGTCCAGTTGAAATCAAACTAAAGTATGACAGACGACCTGAAGCAAGCGACGATGACGAACTGGGCGGCGAAAGATTTGCCGGCACGTCTCCTGGCGGGGCAGGTGGCGAAGCTGTTGAACTGCTCAACGGATGATGTCGCGATTCTCGTCAGCACGGGGAAACTTCGGGCGCTGGGCAGGCCAAACCCGAACGCTGTGAAGTTTTTTGGCTCCATCGAATTGATCACGTTGCTTGCCGACCGCGATTGGCTGGACGACGCGACAAAAACCATCGGCCAATACTGGCGGCGCAAGAATGCCCGGCGCAATGGTTTGAACTTAGAAAAACATGAGGACGTTGCATTTTCCGACTCCAATGGTAAAGAATAGCTTGTGTCAAAACTGGGTTTGCCGTAAGCTCAAAATGGAATGAAACTTCTACAGGTTTTGAAGATTGTCTGTCTGCTGTGTGCGGCGATGCTGCCCGCCGCAGTGCAAGCCCAATTCACTTACACGAACAATTACGACATCTGGTATTACACGACCAATAACGGCACGATCACCATCACGAACTTCCGTTACACCGGTTCGCTTTTCTACTCGTTGACCATCCCCAGCGAAATCAATAACCTGCCAGTCACCAGCATCGGGGACTCGGCGTTCTTTTCCGCAAGCTTGACCAACGTCACGATCCCCAACAGCGTCACCAACATCGGAAATCGTGCGTTCTCTAACTGCGGATCCCTGACCAGCGCCATTATTGGCACCAACGTCACCAGCATCGGGGACTATGCGTTTTCTGGCTGCAGGCTGATCAGCGTTACGATCCCCAACAGCGTCACCAGTATCGGAACCTATGCGTTCAATTACTGCTCCAGCCTGACCAATGTCATGATTGGCACCAACGTCACCAGCATCGGGGACTGGACGTTCTATCATTGCACCAGCCTAAGCAGCGTGACAATTCCCAATAGCGTCACTAGCATCGGGAGCTATGCGTTCGATATCTGCTCCAGCCTGACCAACGTCACGATCCCCAACAGTGTCACCAACATCAAGACCTATGCGTTCAGCTACTGCTCCAGCCTGACCAACGTCACGATTGGCACCAACGTCACCAGCATCGGGACCTATGCGTTCTTTGGCTGCAGCAACCTGACCAGCGTCACAATCCCCAACAGCGTCATCAGCTTCGGGAACGAGGCGTTCTATAATTGTACCAGTCTGACCAACGTCACGATCGGCAATAGCGTCACCAGCATCGAGTCCGGAACATTTGCTGGCTGCCGCAGCCTAACCAGCGTCACGATTGGCAACAGCGTCACCAACATCGGGGACTATGCGTTCAGTGACTGTCACAACCTGACCGCGATAACCGTGAATACAAATAATCCCGCCTATATCAGTGTTGCTGGGGTCTTGTTCAACAAGAGCCAGACCACGCTCGTCGTATACCCGGGTGGTATAGCCGGTAACTATACGATCCCCAACAGCGTTATCAGCATCGGGAACGGGGCGTTCTATAAGTGCACCAGCCTGACCAGCATCACGATACCAAACAGCGTTATCAGCATCGGAAGCTCTGCGTTCTGTTACTGCACCAGCCTGACCAGCGTCACGATCCCCAACAGCGTTACCGGCATCGGGGACTATGCGTTCGATTACTGCTCCGGCCTGACCAGCGTCACGATCGGCAACAGCGTCACCAGCATCGGGAACTGGGCGTTCGATATCTGCTCCAGCCTGACCAGCGTCACGATCCCCAACAGCGTCACCAGCATCGGGGACTATGCGTTCTATCGCTGCACCAGCCTGACAGGAGTCTATTTCCAGGATAACGCCCCCAGCGCTGATTCGTCTGTGTTCTCCGGTGACCCTGCGACTGTTTATTACTTGCCGGGGACCACGGGCTGGCCGACGGTTCCAAACGCGTGGACCGGTCGTCCGACAGCGCTATGGTTTCTTCCGAACCCGCTGATTCTCAATGGCCCCAGTTTTGGCGTGCGGACAAATCAGTTCGGTTTCATCATCTCTTGGGCAACGAACGTCCCGGTCGTGGTGGAAGCCTGCACGAACCTGGCCAATCACGCGTGGCAACCGGTTCAAACCAACACGCTCACTGGCGGCTGGTGTTATTTCAGCGATTCAACGTGGACGAATTATCCCGACCATTTCTACCGCCTCCGCTCGCCATAAGACCTTCAACGAAACCTTCAATGATTTCTTCAATAACCGAGTAAGAAGCGGGTAAGTGGCGGGTTAAGTCAGGTAGTTGGCGGATAGTGTTAAAAACCGCTTGAACCCCTGTAAAATCAAAGTTAAAATAGCCCTGTAAATCAGGGTATTGAGGCTGGTAGTCGGTGAAGATCTCGTTCGATTCCAACCCCCGCCTTTTTCTGACAACGGATAGCTAAACAAAAGGAAATCCCGCCCCCAGACTCCCCAACATCCACCTGCTCCCCCTCCAAGAGAGAAGCAGGCAGATGCAGGGACCAAACCTCAATTCCAGACCGCCATTTTATCAACAGCAACGGAATAGGCTCGGGCTTTGGTCTGATAAGCTGAGCCAAACCAGACTGATTGGAGACGTTGATTTGAATTCTGCCTCGTCTGTCTATGATCCTGCCATTCCGTTACTCCATTAAACGCAGCCCACAAACTCCCACTAACACCAGGCTCACGATTTCCCCGGCCTTGATCAAAGAAATATTCACTCCAGCCACGATCTCTTTGCACCAGTTCTTGTTTCGCCGGTTCTTTGCTATCTGGATAAACTTGAGCGAGATATTCAGTCAGCCTGTTTTGATTCATTTTCACCCTGCTCATTGACTGGAAAGATTGTTCTACCTCACCAAACCGTTTCGTAATAATTCCCAACATTTCGTGTGCCTGTTTGAGTTTGTCGTGGATGTTGGAATGATGAATTACTCTGCACACCGGCCCATCACTCAAAGCTAGAGTAAGGGTGTTTTGGCAGACTACGCGAACAGGAGTGAATTTAATTTGAACACTTGATTTTCCGTCGTGAGAGTTGGAGAGGAGCAGATATTTTTCAGCCACATCATCTCCAACAACTCTGATCTGACCTGGGAGCTTGGCCAATATCCATACCCGTTCTCCCTGACCAAGAGCGCCGGCAGTGTGATAGATGGCTGCGTCCTGGCCTACAATTGGATCGAAGAACTGGAACGCTTCACTATTCTGCAAAGGAGTGTAATCCTTGCCCACCACACCAAGCACCGGATCTTGACGGGTAATGAGGTTGCCGGTTTTTCTGACAACGGCAAAACGGTCAGGTACAGGGATGCGTTTGGAGCCGGCGAACAGTGGCAATTTCTTAACCTGCCAATCTAGTTTTGCTGCTTGTATCGCTTCCTGGGCTGTTGCTGGTTTATCGAGTTTTGTGCCAAGTCCATGCCAGGGGACTTCGTCGATATAAAACATGGATGCTTCGCCGTTTTGAATGAGTAAATTTGCAGACATGAGATTTTTCCTTTCGTTGGTTGAAATAAAAAATGCGCCCTTGGTTAGAGGAGCGCATTTTAGGTTAAGATTGGAGGTCAGCTTTTCTGGCTGCCTTATTCCGGTTGAATGGTTTCGGCTTTGGTGAGAACGGACTTGCAGAATTCGAACTGCGACCGGGAAAGCTCGGACTTCGCCCGTTTCTGATCGTCCAAAAGCAACCGGAGCGCGCGGACTGTATCCGGCAGCAGGTTGCCTGCGTGACAGGCATAACGCGCGTCTCGTGGTGAATCAATGCGACCGAAACAGATTTCTTTTGATGGATCATGCTTCCGTCGGCCAAGAATCCTGACCGTAGGAATGACCTTGTCATTGTCCGCCTCTACGAAACGCCACGGCAACGGGGTGATCTGTGCCAAGACTTCATTGAGTCCCATTTTATTCCTTTCTCGTTGTGGTTGTGATTGGGTGAAACTGAAACCCATGAGGTTTTCTTTTGGTTTAGGTTTTGGTGCAGGGTAAGTTTTCCACTGCATCATCGTTAGCGTGAATTCCGCAACGAATGCAGAGGTGTGTATGCGGGCTGAAAACGTGCTCTCGTCCAGTCAACTGCTCAAACGTGGTGCTGACAGAATGTTTATCAGCCGGACCTTGAACAAAAACACGTTCATTGGTCGAGCCATTCTCCCAGGCCGGCGTTGTGTCCACATTCTCAAATTTACCGTCTAGCAGAGCTTGGGTGATTTTGCGTTGAGCAGCTTTTTGATTTTTGGCTTCCACAACAAAATCCGCGTAACAGTTGATGTCATGGGCGTACGAACAGACGAATTTGGGCATGGTCAGGTAGGTTGAGGGTTCGGAATAGTCAGATTGGAATTAATCCAATCCGACGTGTTCATTGTTTTGATTTCGTGAGCAGTGACAATGGCCGCTCCACCACCATAAGCATCTGTGCGTGGCTTGGAACAATCGTGCGACCATTCAAAAGTGACGCAGCCTTGGGGATCAAACTGCTGCAACAAGTGCTGAATGAAAGCACAGGCCGCATCAATGCCTCCTGATTGGGAATGGATCCAAATACCATCGTCGTCCACTTCCGTTTCAAAGCTCCAATCTTCCAGCACATCGACGAGTTCTGTTGGAAAACTATTGGGCACTGGTTCGTCACTGAATCTGTAACTGGAAGCTTTGTCCGCCAAATCGAGCGCACACTGATGGCCTTTAGCGTCCTTGAGTTTGAATGCGAGACTGAAGTTGGTAAAATAATCAGCCATTGGGTTCCTTTCATTTGTGTTTTTTTTCGTGTTCCTGATAAACGCGCCAGAGCACCATTCCAATCACGCCCCAAAACAAAAAGGGCACGAGCATTTGCAGAACGTAATAGGCGATGATGGCAAGGACCGCGTAACCGATGAGTTTGTTGGTCCGGTTTTCATCCATGCGGCCTCCTTTCAAATAAAAAGCCGGGCACCGTGGAAGATGCCCGGCTCTTGGGTTGTGATGTATCAGAAGCTCACTTGCTGGAGCTTTTTCAGGGTAGCGCGAGCGGCTTCAACTTCTTTTTCACTCGCACGCTTTTCCTTCTCCGCTTGCTTCGCAGAATCGGCCAGAGAAGTGAGATCGCGGATGACGTTTTTCAACGACTCTTTGATCACCTCCACCTGTTCAACCAGTGAAGGTGACGTTGCGGGTTTCGGGGCTTCGGGCTTTGCAGTGGTTTTTGCCATGTCTGTTTTCCTTTCTTGGCCTTCAGCTTCGGGCTTGGGCGGAGTTGTGGGTTGTGGAGTTGATACCGGCTTGGGAGTTGTGGGTTGGGGTGATGGTGCTGGTTTCGTGGCTGGCACGACATCCAGCTTGAGCGGCATGATGACCATTTTCTTTCCGCCGTTGATGCAGACAAATGCCGTCAACGCATCTTCAATCTGGATTTCGTTGAGGTTGAACTTGAGGGCGGTGAGCAGGTATTCGCGGTTAAGACCAATGGTCACGGGTTTGCCTGTGATGGTGGCGTCCTGAATAAACACACCGGTCCAGTCGTTTTCCTTGTTGCGTCCTTCCACCTTCAACTGGCCGAATTCATATTTGAGCCGGATGGTGTGGTTGGTGTCTTCATTGCCGGGTAGATGCGGCAGCACTTCCTGCAACTGTTTCACTGCCTGGGATGGCAGTTTGATGACGGTCCTGGGACTGGCCATCACCGGCACGGCCTGTTTCCAATTCGGGAACTGGCCATCGATCTCCCGCGTAATAAAGGTCCAGTGTGGTGATGACAACCTGATCCAGCCTTTCGATTCCTTTTTAGCTGACGGCTCCACCGCCAGTTTGCAGCCGTCATCCATCAGATCCGTCCAGTTCAGAAACTTGGAATCAGGGATTATGACCGATTTTTTGAAGTCGAAGGCAAACGAGTTGGCCGAGAATAAAATCCGGCCATTGGTGCTGATGATGTAGTGGAGCTTTTTGTCCTCCGCGTCCATGCAAGCGCCCCGCAACACATACCGTGACGAATCATTGCTGCAACATTGCAACGCCTGTTTCAGGGCCACACCAAATTCCGGCCCTAATTGAGTGTCAGGTTTGGTGATCTTGGGCAAAGGCGGGAACTCGTCAGTGGCCAATGTATCGAGCTTTTGTTCCATGAAGCTGCCACCGAGCGGATAACGCAGCTTCAATTTGTTTTTGCCGTCCGGGATGAAGCTGACGACCTCCTTGTTGCCGAGTCCCTTGACCAGCTTGTTGAGCGGTTCAAAGGGCACAAGCACATCCCACGGCGCTCCTGGTTGCGATTCCGGGACGTGATAGATGGCGTGGGCATCCAGATCGGTGGCCTGCAAACTCACGTCGCCATTATTGTCACGGGTGAGCCGGATGTGTTCGAGCACCGGTAACGTGGAGCGTCTGCCGATGATTTTACTGAGTCCGGGCAGTGCTGTTTTAAGTTCACTGACGGGGAGTGTGATTTCGTTCATGTTTTTCCTTTCGTTGATGGTTGAAATGAAACAGCCAGTCACCGTTACAAGATGACTGGCGGCATTTGTGCCAATTGGCACAGTTTGGGTTTGGGCAAAATGAGACCAATTGGTCCGATTTTATTTGATGGTCTTGCCGACAGAGGGATGCCGCAGGACTTGATTACGGATGAACTCCTTCAGGTTGGCTTCGCATTTAACAAAGAAGTCACCGCCAACTCGTGTAAACTTGTGCGCCCGGCCCTTTGCCATCTCCAATGCGAACAGTTTGACTTTGCTGCGATTAATCAGCATGGCTCCTCCTCTGGCTTGTATTTGACCTGGGTGAGCAGACATTCGGATTGCTCCACGTCATCCCTCGGGCCCAGATAAACTGGCTGGAACAACACGCCGCTCTCTCTGAACGCATACAAGTAACGGATTTCCACTACCTGACCGACTTTGGGGATTTGATGATTGGCCGGAATCGTAACATTGCCACAAGGAATCCAGCCCTCACCATTCAGCAACCGGATTTCGACACTGCGCTGCTTGTTGATCTTGGAAACTACAGCAGACAGCATAGCGTAGAACTTGTGCTTGAGTTGAGTTCCACCGCTATTGGGACGGCCGGGTCTGTAAGGGGCATCGAGACGTTTGAATACAGCTCCTTCTCTCTTAGCCAATTTCAGTTCATCAAATGCCCGCAACTTTTGGTCCTTCTTGAAATGCGTCTCAACATAATGAATCGCCCGTTGCTGAAAACTACCGAGCAGGTTCAATAGACAAACCAGCCTTTGACGATATGGCCTGTTCTGAAGACTCACTCCGTCCAATGCCAGGATGTCGAAGCAATGGAAAACTTCACCAATGCTTTCACCGTCCAGTACCAGATCCGCATTGAATTGTTGGACCGCTTCAAACACTGGCAAAGGCAGACCGACGATGAGGCCCTTTTTGTTGATGCCATGAATTACCGCTCCCTGTTTTCGGATAAGCAAATGCCGGCCGTCGAACTTTTCTTGCAAACACCAATTCGGGTCGTGCAGCAGAATTTCAACGGTTTTTTCGTCGATGGGATTGAGGAGTTGAGGAAGCAGCCCAGATACTTGTTTGTCGCTGTTGGTGTAAGGTGTGCCGTTTTCGCCTTCGGTATAACCCTTGGCCTTTTTCTCCTGCACCAATTTGTCATAAATGGCTTTGGCTTCATCATAATCTACAGGTGATGAAGTTTTGGTGCCGGCGTTCAATGTGGCGCCGCGACGACCGTAGGCGAAATTAACAACAAATTGATCGCCTTGGGGTTCAATGCTGCACTGATAGATTTTGTCGCTGGTGCCTTCGCGGTAATACAACGTGATTTTTTCTGGTGGTGTGAGTGTTTGCATGTTGGTTTTTTTGGTTGAGGTTGATTTCGTGGGATTGGAGGTTGTGAAATGCGTTGAAAAATCGACGCATTGAGGAATACTTCAGCCATGGCACCGCGCTTTTCTGAATTGAACAAAGTCCTTGTGAATGACGGAGCGAACGAACCTTACGAGGGTTATGTGGTCGGCTCAGAGTTCGAGAAAGGTCGGTGGATCTACAAGATTTCCATTACCGAAAACCCTCCGGCCAAAGGAACCTGGGACAATTGGGCACCGGAAGAATGGCTTGAGCTGACGAAGTGAGGATGCTTTCAGTCTGGATTCGCCGGCTAATAAAAATACCCATTTGCCCGAAGACTTGTATGGCTGGGGTTTCCGATAATGATGTGGTCGGTGATTTCGATTTTAAGCAGTTGGCCGGCCCTAATCAGATCTCGTGTTACCTTGATGTCTGCTTCCGATGGTTCTGGATTTCCGGATGGGTGGTTGTGTGTGAGAATGATGCTGGCTGCTGATTGGACGATTGCTGGCTTAAAGACTTCACGGGGCAGAACAGGACAAGTATCGAGACTGCCTAAACTAACGAGATTATGACCGAGGATGCGTTTTCTAGTATTTAGCACCAAAACGACAAACGCTTCCTTCATCGGGTCAAACCACGGTGCTTGAGGAATGTTGTCCCGCCAGTATTTAACGGCCTGCTCTGGATTATCTATGAGTTCAGTCGCCACACATTCCCGCACACACACCACCTTGAACTCGTGGGGCAGATATTTGGATTTCATTTAAAAGAAAAAAGGCCGGACACTCAAAAAGAGCATCCGGCCAGTGAGGGGTTGAGGTTGTTTTAACGCTGGATAGTCAGTTTGTCGTGATGAACAAACTGCCTCACTTCGCGTTGGGTTAATTTACGGCCCAGTACGTGTTCTTTGATATGGGTTGTGATGTCCTCCCATTTAATGCCTGACTGAGCGTTGTGATGTTCGTGCAAGTTCTTAAGGATGGTGATGGCTTCCTTGTTTGTCAGAGCCACTTCCCGTTCGTTGGCTGCCCGGTGAACATCCCTGGCTTCCCAAACAATTGCCATTTTATCGGACCAGTAACGCTCCAGGATTTGCTCTGCTTTGGCTTTGTCCTTCAGCACCGGAATCAGCTTTCGCACCATGTCTTCGATATACTGGTGGTGCATGTTCAACTCCATTTCCTGCACTCGTTGATGAATTCGCAACCGTTACACTGCAACCCTACTGAAGGCACGAAGTCGCCAGATTCCAGACCGTTTACGTAGCTCTCCATCAACCGGAATAGCCGTGACCTTTGCTGTTCAGTCATCGGATCTGCCGGCGTAATGATGATCTTGGGCGTTTTGGTTTTTACCAAATGATGTAGCTCGCGGCCAAATTCGCGTTTACCGGCTGCTTCCCTGTACAACACTGAGTAGCAGTCGAGTTGAACACCATTTTGATGCAGGGCCATCTCATTGTCTGGGGTCTTGCCTGTGCTTTTGAAGTCAACAATACGTCCACCAGCACGAACGAGATCCAAGACACCGAGCAACACAGGCAGACCATGTTTACTAAGGTCAGCTTCTACCGGCACTTCAACAGCTTCCGGCATTTCGTTGGCCTTGATCGGAGTGTCGGTGAAGTATTTTCCCAACACTGACCAAGCTGTGTTCTTCTGGTTCGGTTCTTCGCCATCCCAGTTAATCACGTTGCCTTGATCAATCCACCCGGTCTCGAAAACCTGCTTCAGCCTTGTGATCTCAAACGGCTGCTTCCGCCAACGAGACATGTTCCATTGCTGCAAGACCAGATGCACCACCGACCCGAAGTGCAGTGCCGCCGTTTTGGGCTTGGTGATCTTGAGGATGTAGCGGAAATAGAACTTGAGCCGGCATGACAACCAGCAATTCAACCGGGATGCAGACACAGTTTTTTGCAGGTCTTCAATCCGGTTGGTTTGGGGTGGAGCAACTATTGGTGGAGGTTGAGCCAGGGTTATCATCGGGCACCGGCTTTCTGGAATCGGCCACGCCCTTTCGGTTGGCCGGCCATTTCCAGCATTTCTTCAATCAGTCCGCTGGCTTCGAGTTTGTTGAGTTGTTTAACCCCCTTGCCAAATCGGTCCTGTGCCAAACTCTCGACCTTGTTCTTGTCCAATTTGTGTTCGTCAGTGATTTTGATGATCAAATCCCGTTGCTTGACCGAACAGTTCCACTTGTCATTGTCAGGCGCCGGGGTATTGCCGTTACCGTGACCGTTGCCGTTCCCGTTCGAGTTGGGCAGATAACCGATTTGCTGAATGCTGTTGTCCACGCTTTGCTGTAACAGAGCATAAAGGCGTGAACTCTCCTGCTGCACTTGCGATACGTCGGCGAGTTCCGTTTTGAGGCTGACGCTGAACTGGTGCGATGAATAACCGGGCAGACCGATTTTTTTGCTGTAGTTGGCTTCGAGTGTGATCATGTGTTTTCCTTTTGGTTGGTGGTTGATGTGTGAGAATGAAAAAGCCCGGCCAATGAAGACTGGGCGGAGGGGCCGGGTGTAATAATCAGCTCTGCAAAAGCTGATCCAGTTGCTTCACATTATTATACCCTCTTTGTGTTTGAATCGGTGGGAGGGGGTCATCTCGTATATGGGAGATTGTGATTGCAGTGGGAGGGGGCGGGGTTTAAAAATCGGGCATGAATTTTCTCATTTTCCTGCTCACGGTTTTCCTGGTCTTGCCGATACACGCTGCTGACAAGACGAAACCCTTTGGTCAATTGCAGCACGAGCAGAAATATAAGGACTACACCGTTCGCATATACTGGAACGAGATACCCGAGTCTGATGCTTATGGATGTTATGAAATCTTGAAATCAGGCAAACAGGTGTATTTTCAGAAAGGCTTTAAGTTCAAAGTGGGGAACCCTGGCAGCGAGGACACAACCAACAAACTTATCGAGATGGGCCGGAGCATCACTAGCGAAAAGCAGCCGAATCTAGTGGTGTGGCAGTGGTCTGGCGGGGCGCATTGTTGTTACGCTTTCGACATCTTTCAAATCGGTGACACGTTTAAGTTTATTGACCACTTGGAAACAAGGGATGGCGTCGATTCCGATTTCAAGGATTTGCGAGGTGACGGCAACCTGGAACTGATAATGTATGACTGGACGTTTGAGTATTGGCATACCAGCTTCGTTTTTTCCCCTGCTCCCACGGTCATTTTGCGCTACCTGGACCACAAATATCGGCCGGATCTGGAGTTGATGCACAAGCCGGCACCCACGGAACAGCATCTTCAGAGGATGGCCAAAGAGTTGAAATCCAAATTCGCTGATGCCGCCAAATTCATTGATGATGACAAATGGTCTGCCCCGCCTTCGTTATGGGGCAAAATGTTGGATTTGATTTATTCCGGCAACATGGATTCTGCCTGGAAGCTGTGGAATTTGAGCTGGCCGACAAATCATCCAAACAAGGAATTGTTTTTGAAGGATTTCATAGAAGAATTACAGACCAGCCCGTATTACAAAGACATCAACCAGCCAGGCTTTCAGAAGGGTGTGGCCAGCGATAAAAACTGATTTCTCCGGGACATGTACCAAGGGTCAGAATTCTTCGGGGAAAATGTCACTGAGCCTGATTTTGAGCTTTGCCATCACTGTTTCGAGTTTGTTGAGAGTCAGGTGATGTTCACCTCGTTCAAGCCGGTGCAGTGTAGTGTGGGAGATGCCGGTTTTTTTGCTGAACTGGGCATACGATAACTCACGCCTCGCTTTTCGCAGGTATTTCGCCAGTTGAACATCCAAGTTTTCTCTCACCCGGAAACTTTGGCAAATAAGTCATAACGTATGTGTGATGAAATAAGTTGACGTTATCCCGGATGCGGTATAAAAGGCCGTCATGAAACTTGCCTCCTTGATCTTGTGCCTTTTATGCTGCACTGGGCTAAAATCCATCGCCCAAACGACCAACCCAAAACAGACCGAGGAATACACAAACCTCGTGAAAATTGTAGAGGCTTACCAGCAGAATCAGCCGGCCAAAGTGGCGAATTTGCAAACCAAATATGGCAAGCGGCTTTGCGATAGATTTTATGCACAGCCGTGGTTTTTCACATTGCCAACTCCCGAACTGCTTGGGTTTGAAGATAAAAGTCACCGCGCTTGGCCTGGGGTCATCATGGTGTATGAACACCATTTGAAGTTTGTTTTCAAGAATACAAAGAACCCGGCCTTGGAAGGTCAGATTATTTCGGCTACCTTTTTTAAGGAACACAATATCTGGCGTTTCCACGATATTATTTACGACGAGAATAAATATGCATCCGCTTTGACCCCCGAAGAACTGGTTGATCGGTTAAAAATCAACCCGAACGCAATTGATCTGATCAAGGCCGCGCACGTCGTGATGGTCACTCCGCCGAATGAATTCGCAAATCTTAAGACGGCCATCACCGAAGTCCAAGAAATGGCTGAATTCAACGGATTCGGGCAAAACAAAGCTGTACAGGATTTTATTTCCGCCGCAAATGACCTTGAGGCTTTTGCAACGAAGTGGAACCAGACGATTGAAGCTGTTTCCAGTGACAAGTTTTCCGCCCAACTGAACGCCATGATTGATGCCAAAGTCCACGCTGCATACAACGGGATTCCTTCAGGTAGTGCGGAAGCGGAAGCCAAAATGGGCGCCGAAATCAAAAAGGAAATTGAATCCACGTTCAGGCAAACTTTGAACGCGTTGAACCCGAAGGATGCGGAGGAATACGGGCAGCGCATGGATAAACTCAGCAAAGCCTATAAACCCATTTTGCATCTCATACACAACTAGATACCGCATTTATGAAACACCTTAATCCCGCGATCTTCTTCGCAATATGTATTTGTGGCTTCAACGTGAGCTTCGGTGGCCAAGGCGATCTGGTCCATGTCCCCTCTGGCATCACCTTTCCGGCCAAGATTGAGAGCCGCTTTACGCTTGGTCCGATTGACGATGGTGCTGCCACGGCTCAAAAGGTGAATTTCTATTACCTCTATCCTGATGGCCGTCGTGTAATCGTGAATGTTTATCCCGCGCCAGCCGATGCTCATGGGCCAACCAAGCTCGATGGTGATTCCAAAAGCGATGCCACTCCCTCTTTCATGAAGGAATTCGAGGCGCTGAAAAACGAGGTGTTGAAAAAGGACGACAGCATCGCCATTAACGGCCAGATGCGTTTTCGAGCAGCTCCACAGCGAGGCGGAGTACTGGGCATGAAAGTTACCTTGCGTGGCACCAGCACAATCACGGACCTAGCCCTGTTTGAACGCAATGGCTATTTTGTCAAGATTTCAGTGACTTATCCCGCTGATGGCTATTTATCGTACGGCATGACTTACACCGACGTCGCTCATTTCATCAAATGGCCAAAATTATCAGAACGGCCATGACTGTTGCGTCCTGGATCAATTCCTCTGCATCTTCTGAGCCTATTTGATTTACGTTACGGGGGATTGCTGATCTGAGACGTGGGACAATTTCTTCCTGCAAAATCCATCCAGCTTGAGGAGACATAGAATTCCTGGGGTTGAGGGGTTGAAATGAAAAATCCCCTGTCCTCGAAAAGGCAGGGGATGGGGGCGGATTGGTTTAGGCTAATCCGTCACCAAGTTATTATCCCATTATATTAGGGATTGGGGTAGAGGGGGAGGGCTTGAAGATGAATTATGTCCAGATGAAACTGACTGAATTGCAAATGCTCAGGAATTTGTCCAGCGGTGCGCCTATTGCCTTTGCTGGAACGGATTGCGGGGTCATAAACGGCATTATAATTGCTGGACAGATGTAAATGCAAACGCACACAATGCACGGAAACGGATTACTGTTGATGGTCTTCTGCGGTTTGATTGCTGCTGTTAACCCTGTATTTGCTCGAACTTGGACGCTGACCA
>OBLU010001849.1_pt1 | contig 19522 bp, 12 predicted proteins | sample 1518681 | NCBI WGS metagenome assembly OBLU01 (sample SAMEA3539304, study PRJEB22396) | soil metagenome | biome: tundra; feature: field; material: soil | place: USA | collected 2010-05 | depth 0.15 m
TCGACGAGGGGAGAGTGGGTCGCATTTCGATGTCGCCTTCTCTCCTACTCTACCGTGATTCAGAATCATGACAAACAAGCCGAGGTATGTATTCCAGTGGATCGAGGGTCCCCAAAACATGGCGCCGTTCTTCTTGTGGTAATCCCGCTCGGCAGGCAAGACCGGCGTGAGGCGGCCCCACAATCCGGGCTCGGTCCAACCGCCATCGCGCCACTTCATGGCTTTCCCGGAGGGGCTGGCTCGATCGGCATAGGGAAAGCGCGCCGTGAAGATACCCTGCTGCGCGAAATCCGGGTCGTAGCTGGTGCCGTAGAAATAGAAGAAGCGCTTGTCGCGATCCGGCAGGAACACGAAATCGCCGGTGCCGCCGGCGTCCCATTCGCTGCGCGTGTCGCACTTGATTGCGCAGGGATTGGCCTCGATGACAAAGCCCAGGTCCTCCCAGTTCAGGCCATTATCGCGGGAGCGGGCCCACCCGATCCGTGGCGCGGTTGGCAGATGGTCGTTGGAAGAGCAGATCGTGTGAGGCTCGAAATGGTAAGCGCCGTAGAGCGTGCCGTCGCCGTCTTTCCACGTCGCTTCGATCCACATGGGCATGCGGTCGTTGACCTCGCCAAGATGAACATAGGTGCGGTCCGCCAGGTGTTCCAGGTCCGGACCGTGCGTGCGCCACGGATGGCTGTAGTTGTTAAACAGGTAGAGCGTGTCTCCGTCCCAGTGCAGCGGGCTGTTGGAATCCACTTCGTGCAGCAGGCTGCGCTCTGGCACTTCGACGCCGGGCATCTGAATGAAAGGAGCGTTCCGCACCGCGAAACGCGGCAGTTCAGCCTCGGACCACCTGGAAGAGGCGGAGCCGGCCAGCGCCGCTCCGCCCAAGCCCAGTAGGACGACGGCGCGAATTACCATTGGAACTTCATGCCGAACTGCATCGCCCGCGGGTCCGTGGCCACGTTGGTGATCTTGCCGAACTGACACCCGTAAACGTGGACGAGGTCCGTGGAGCCGTCGGGATTGGGAGGCAGGCACCAGGTGTGGTCCGGAATACCCAGATTCTGATGGTTGAGCGCGTTTAACAGATCGTAACGAAACGAGATGCTCCGCGACTCGTTGAACTTCCATTCCTTTGCCAGCGAGGCATCCATATTCCAGTAACCGGGCGTGCGGCCGGAGGGCGGACGGAGGCCGACGTTACCGAACTGCCACCAACTGTCGAGGGCGTCGTAATTAAACGGTGTACCGTCGGGATTTAGACCGGTGGAAACCTCCTGAAGCAACACCGGGTCGTTGCCCCAGGGGGCCTGTAAGGCGTTCGGGTTGTACCATTGATTCTCGCGCTGCGCCTTGGTCATGCTGCCGCGGCCCGCGCTGAGATCGCCCACGGCGTTGGGCCGGCAACTGATGCCGCTGCAATTCGCCATGTTGAAGAACATGGGAATGCCGCTCTGGAAATTCCAGTTCTGGGTGATCTTCCAGCCGCCGAGGACTTTTTCGGCAAATCCGCCACCGGAGAGAAAGCGCTTGCCTTTGCCAACCGGCAATTCGTAGGTGGCCGCGAGGTTCAGGACGTGGGGAGTGTCGTCGGGCGAGAGCGCGACGTAGCGGGCGCGGTTGTCATAGTCCTCGGCGTTGGTGTGTGTGGATCCATCGGCCACACCACCGCCGGCGGCGCCCGGCACCCAGGCGATGCGGCCCACGCCCTTGTTGCCGGAGGTGGTCGGGGACAGCGTGTTCGCCACTAGGGCGCCGAGTCCCTCGCTGACCATGCTCTTCGAATAGGTGTACGCCGCGATGAAGTTCAAGCCCATGGAGTAGCGCTTCTCAACGCGAAGTTGGGCGGAGTTGTAGCGGCTGTAGCCATCCGGCGCCATCATGGCGGCAATCGCCCCAAATTGCGGATAGGGCGCGAAGGCCGTCCAGCCCGAGCACATGGCTTTGTTCGTGGCCGCATCGATGGGGCATCCGTAGAGCGGGCCCAGCGCGGGATCGACCGGATAACCCAGATTGATCTTGCTGCGCAACGATTGCAGGGTGCTTACCGGCGGATAGTCCAGCGCCCGCACTTCGTCGCTGGCAAGATGCAGGCCGTGGCTGCCCACATAGCCGGCATTGATGACGAAGTCTCCCGGTATTTCCCGCTGGATGAAGAAACTCCACGTTTCAACATAAGGATCCTTAGGGGGCTTCAGAAAGGTGGCCGTCCAAGCGCCGAGATTTTGAAAATCATTGGCCGCGTTGGAGGAGAGGTCCGGCAACGGAATCGACGGCGCCGGCTGGCCCAGTACGAAGCTCGGCACGCGATTGTACTGGTCCGTGATTGGGGCATGCACCGGAACCCAGTTGCCCGCCGAACTGTACGCGCCGTTGTCTTGCCCGAATATGGCCGACCCGCTGTTGCTGTACACAATACCAAATCCGCCGCGGATAACGGTTTTCGGCAGCGGCGACCAGGCGAAGCCGAAGCGCGGCCCCAGGCTGTCCTTGTTAGCCGGGTACAGCGTGCGGCTCGGGTGATCGGGCGTGCCCACATAATCCAGCCTGCCCAGGTAGGCCGGGATATCGGGATTGGGCGCATTGAAATCGATGGTAGCTAACTGGTTGTGCCGTTCGCGGATCCATCCGGAAATGTCCCACCTAAGGCCGAAGCTGAGCGTCAGGTTCGAGCGCACGCGGAACTCGTCCTGGGCGAAGGCCGCATAATCGTCGTTGGTTTGCCAGGGTGCGGACTGCACGGCAGAGTATGGCTGGCCGTTGTCCACCCAGCCGAGCAGGAAGGTCGCCAGCCCGCTGCCTCCAAGCTGCGTCACCGGATCGTTGGTGGCATCGGCGCCGAAACTCATGTTATAGCCGCCGCCGGACTCGTTAAACAGGTTGTTTCTCCGGAACATGAAACCGCCCTTGATCGTGTGACGCCCGCTCACCTTGGTCAGGTTGTCGGAAACCGTGTAGGCCTGCTGGCCCATGGAGACGCTGGCTTGGTAGGGCAAGGGGCCCCATTGCAGGTTATCGACCTGGATGGTCGGCACCGATTGGTATGGATCGAAGAGCCAGTAATTCATCCCTTGGACCATCTTCTTGACCTGCGAGTTTCCCGTGACGCTGTCCGGGTTGGGTTGCTCTTTGAGGGGCTGCCGCCCGAAGGACATGCGCGCTTCATTGATCAGCGTCGGTGTGAAGGACGAGGTCAGGCCGACGATGGCCAGTTGGTTGTTGATAGTGTATGGCTGCGATCCCATGACGCCCGTCTGGACTTGCGCGGTCGGGCCGTCCCACGGGTAACGGAAATTTTCGTACTGGCTTGGGTTATAGAGCCAGTCGACGAACAGCGCCTGTTTGTCGGAAAAGCGGTGGTCGATCTTGACCGAGATGTTGTGCGTGGTCAAGCCGCTGCCCACCGCGCCAATGTAGTTGTTGCAGGTGATGCCGCAACCACTGGGTCCCTGCTGGAGCGGGTCGACATAGTTCGGATCCGGTATGGTATTCAGATAGAACTGGGCCTCGGGGTTGATGCGGCCCTGCGGAATGACCGGTGTGGGGAAATAGTTGCGATGCAAGTATCCGTTGGCATCCGGGCCGGTGGTGGTCCATGGGTCGTAGAGGCAGTTATTGGCGCCGGTGGCCGGATCGCAGACCGCCGCGAAGCGCGGGTCCCCGCGAAAGTCGCCATGCTTCTCGGCCGGTAGCGGCACCGTGAGGATGCGGTTGACATTCTCATGCAGGATGGAGGCGTCCTCGGAGACGAAGAAGAAGGTGCGGTTGCGCCCGTTATAGACTTTTGGGATGTACACCGGGCCGCCGAAGGTCCCGCCGAAGTCATTCCAGTTCACCCTGGGTTGCAGGAGCGGGTTGCCGGTGGCATCGCGGCGCGCGAAGGGATTGGTGGCGCTGAAGAACGAGTTGCGATTGTAGTCGTACAGGCTGCCGTGCGCCCGGTTGGTGCCGGACTTGAGCACCACGTTGACCACGGCCCCGCTGGTGCGCCCATATTCGGCCGCCAAGCCATTGCTCACCAAGTTGAACTCGGCGACGGCATCGGGCGACGGGTTCACCACTGAGGCCTCGGCGCCCACAGTCGCGTTCAGCGAGCCTTCCAGGTACCAGCCATTGGCGCCCGCCTGGCCTCCGTTCACGCTGATGCTGGATCCCACCAGGTGCAGCGGATCCGGAAAGCCGCCGAACTGGCTGTTGAATCCGAAAACGGCTCCCGAAGGACCGCTCGATTGCACCACCCCGGGGATTAGTTGAACCAGCGTTTGAATGTCCCGTCCCTGGAGCGGCAGGTCTTCAATGTAGCGCGTGTCTACGGCCGTGGCGAAGTTGGAGGGCGCACTGTCCACCAACGGCGGCGTGGCGGTAACCTGAACGCTCTGGGCGGCTTCGCCGACTCTCATCTCGGCGTTGGCGGCGGTGATGGCGCCCGCCTTGACGACCAGCCCGGAGGTTTCCAGGCTGGCGAAGCCCGGCGCGGTCAGGCGGACGGTGTAGTTTCCCGGAACCAACTCGCTGGCATAGAAGAAGCCCACAGAGTTGGTGGTAAGTCTGGTTTCGACTCCGGTATCGACATTGCGGACGACCACCTGGGCGCCTGGGATGAGCGCGCCCTGCGGGTCCGTGACGGTGCCTTGCAGCTCGCCGCGATCCGATGCAGCCCAAGCGGGTGCGGCCAGCAACAGTATCGCGATCAACGCGACGGAGAACGGTCTGGTATGCATTGAGCAACTCCCTGGCGCGCCGGCCGCTACGACCGGGCGGCGTCATTCCATGAAATGTTTCACCGGATAGATTATGTCCGCGCGCTGCAAAAGTCAAGGGGGATTTTTAGAGGATTTTTAGGGGATTTTTAGGCTTGGATTTTCAGGCTTGGTTTTGGGGGTTAGAGGCCTGGTCGCGTAGCGCGCGCTTCAGCGCTGCAGGTCGTCACCAAGGTTAGAAGTCTGGAAGGAGTTCGATCGTGGCGCACGCTTTAGGGGGTTGCCCTTTGGGCCCGGCTAGCGCCTCCAGGCGAGGCTAGCCCTGCGCGGTTTCGGCGAGCGCGTTGGCCGTACGGGTGGTGCCGCGCTTCATCAGCCGGACCGGTACGGTAAGGGCGGCCATGCGGCGCCCGGGACGCCGGAGCTTCTCGACGGCCATCCGGGCCAGCTCGCGGCCCACGCGAGCTTTGTCCACGTGCACCGAGGTGAGCGGCGGCACCTTGAACTGCGCGCCGTCGTCGTCTCCATACCCGATCAGGCTGACGTCCTGCGGAATGGAGAGGCCGTGCTTCTGGAGGGCATCCGCGGCGCCGAACGCAATCTCGTCGTAGGCCGCGAAAATTGCGGTCACCGGGTACCCTTTGTCGAGAATCACCTGCGTACACGCGTATCCGTTGGCGTAGTAATTGTTCGACAGCCCGACAGTCTGGCCGAGCGGCTCCAGCCCACTTTCACGCATGGCTCGCTCGTAGGACCGGTACCGCTGCTGGTACCACGGCAGCGAGGTGTCGCCGATGTACCAGATGTGGCGGTGGCCGAGCGTAATCAGGTATCGGGTCGCCTCATATGGCCCCTGGTCATCGTCCCAGCCCACGCGATCGTAAGGCGCGACGGGCTTGCCGGTCACGTGGTGGTTGGCAAGGATGACGTAGGGGACGCCCAGCCTCTCCACCGCCTCCACGAAGTTTTCATAATTCGTGCCGGCCAGGATCAGGCAGTCGGCGATGCCATGGCTCTGCAGCACGCCGGGCAGGCGCAGCTCCGAGGGTTTCGTCAGCGGCGAATAGTCGTACTTCGTGAACATGACGAAGAACCCCTCGCTTTCGCAGTACTCCTCGGCTCCTTGGAGAATCCCGGAGTGAAACGGGTTCAGCAAGCTGCGATTACTGAGGATGAAAGAGATCACCGGCGTGGAATTCTGCACGAAGACACGAGCGCGCGCATTCGGCCGGTAGTGCAGTTCACGAATGGCGGCCTCGACCCGTTCGCGCAACTGTGCATCCACGTTGGCGCGCTCGTTGAGGACGCGGGAAACCGTGCCGATCGAAACGCTCGCCAGCCGGGCCACGTCCTTGATGGTCGCCGCCATGGTGTCCTTGTGAAACGTTATATACCCAGAATACACCTTCTCTGGGCCGCCGAAGTCAATGCGGTTCATTCAGCGAATCACCATTGACACGCGGATGGATCGCTGATATCGTTGCTGGTGAAATGGTGAAACATTTCATCGATTTTCCCGAAGTGGTCGCTCCCTCGGGCGATCTTTGCGGCGAATGCCCCCTCTGGAACGCCGAAACCCAGTCGCTATATTGGACCGATTGTGTCGGATTGCAGTTCCACCGCCTGGATGCCGCCTCCGGCCGCTATGAAACGCTGCGCAGCGACATCGAAATCTACGGCTTCCGGCATAACCGGGCCGGAGGATTCGTCGTGACCAACACCGCCGGAGTCTGGACCTGGGACGGCCGCGGCGCGCTCGCACCGGTCGCGGATCGCGCCGAGGGCACGCGCCTCCAACTCAACGATTGCACGACCGACTCCACCGGCCGGCTGCTGACCGCTTCGTTCTTTTATGACCCCTCCGGGCGATACGAACTTGGCCGGCTGATCCGCATCGATAGCGACGGCACGCCCGCCGTTCTCGACGAGGGATTTCACCTCTCCAACGGCCTGGGCCTCTCGCCTGATGAACGCACCCTGTATTTCGCGGATTCAGCCACCCGGCAGATCTGGGCCTACGATTACGACGTTGGCCGCGGGGTGGCCAGCAACCGCAGGATCTTTGTGCAGGTTCCCGCCGGCGAAGGCATCCCCGACGGCCTAGCGGTGGATGCGGAAGGATTTGTCTGGTCCGCGCAATGGTACGGCGGATGCGTCGTGCGATATGACCCCGACGGCAAGCAGGAACTGCGCATCCTCATCCCAGCCAAGCAAACGTCGTCTGTAACCTTCGGCGGTCCGGATCTGACGGACCTTTACATCACCACGGCGGCAAAATCCGAAGCCATGCCGTTGATGCCGCCGGGCTACGATCCGCATTCGGGCTTCTTCGGCGGACCTCTATATCGCGTTCGCACCGATATCCAGGGCCGGGAATCGGCCATGGCCGACATTCGCCCGCGCCGGCAGGTCGCCCATGCAGGTTAATGGCGATCTGCGATTGATCGCCGCCAGGGCCGCCGATCGCCTGCTTGGGCACCCCTGGAAGATGTGGTTTTGGGGGGATTCGATCGGGATCGAAGGCTTGCTGGATGCTACGGATCTCACCGGCGACGGCAAATACTTGGGCTTCGTCTACGGCCTGCTCAAAGGATGGATCGCCCGTGAGCGCTTCCGGAGCGCGTTTGACTACACGGCGCCGGGAGTGGCCCTCCTGCGAGCATACCAATGCACCCGCGATGACGCGTTGCTGGAAGCCGCGCGCGCGCATGCCCGCTATCTGGCGGGTTTCCGCAGGACTGCGGGCGGCGCCTATGTCCGGTACGAGAACGCCGCCATCGAACTACCGCCGGAGGTTCCCGGCGCCCGCGAGCCCGGGACCGTGCGGCCGGCCGATGGCGGCCCGTGCATCTTCGTTGACTCGATCCACTTCGACGGGCCCTTCTTCGCCAGGCTCTACGAGGTCACTGGCGAGGAGCATTACCGCGAGTTGGCTGTCGCCAACATCCTCCCGCAGATCGAGTTGCTTTATGACCCCAGCCAGCGGCTCTTCCACCATTTTTGGATGGAGCGCACGGGTAAGCCGAATGGCGTTCTGTGGGCGCGCGGCAACGGATGGGGGCTGCTAGGCGTGGCGCTCACGCTGGAAGTGATCGGAACCGGGACCGCCCCCGGGAGAAGACTGGCCGGCGTGCTGCGGGATGGCGTCGAGCGGCTGGCGGAACTACAGGACGATGGCGGCGCCTGGCACACCATCCTCAACGAAGTGGATTCCTACATCGAGTCGTCCACGGCGGCCTTCTTCATCGACGTGATCTGCCGCGCCATCCGGCTTGGTTTAGTTCCCGCCAGACGGTACCATCGGATTCTGAAAACTGCCATGCAATTCCTGGTTCGGCAAGTGAATGAGGACGGCGTGCTGGACGGCGTGTCGTACGAGACGTTCCCCAGCACCCGCCCGGAGCACTATCGCACCATGCCTCGCGGCGCCGTGGTGCCCTGGGGGCAGGGCCCGCTCATCGCGGCCATTCGCTCCTACTTGGAACTTGCCGAACCTCCCAGGGAGTGCTTGGAGATGGGAGAGCAACTGCATGCAGCTCGATAACCGGGTTGCGCTGGTCACTGGCGGCGCGAAGGGAATCGGCGCGGGCATCGCCGAACGATTTGTGGATGGCGGCGCGGCAGTCGTAATCTTCGATATCGATGGCGAAGGCGCCCGCCGCACTGCCGCGGGGCTCTGCGCACGAGGCAGAGCGCTGCCATTCGAAGGTGACGTGTCCAATGAAGAGCATGTCCGCGCGGCGGTCGAGCGCACTATCGCTGAACTCGGCCGGCTGGACATTCTGGTCAACAACGCCGGGATCGAGGTGCCCGGGACCATGCCCGAATACAGCTCGGCGCAATGGGACCGACAGCTTGGCGTGAATCTCAAAGGTGCGTTCTTGTTTGCCAAGTACGCCATCCCTCACATGCGCGGCCGCGGAGGGGCCATCGTCAACATCTCCTCGGTGCACGCGTTCGTCTCCTATGCGGGCAACGCGGCGTATGATGCATCCAAAGCCGGACTGCTCGCTCTGACGCGGACGCTCGCTCTCGATCACGGCAGCGACGGCATCCGCGCCAACGCCATCTGCCCCGGCTATATCGACACCCCGATGATGGAGGAATGGCTGGCCGGCGTCCCCGACCGGGAAGCCACCATGCGGCAGGTGCTCTCCTTCCACCCGCTCGGGCGGATCGGCACACCGCGCGACATCGCCGAAGCGGCGCTGTTCCTGGCTTCCGACGCCGCGTCGTTCATTTCCGGCGCCTGCCTGGTGGTGGACGGCGCCATGACAGTGGCCGGCCATTAGCGAATGGGACGCGGCGCACAACTGAGGAGAATCTGGGAGGCCGAGGCTCCGGCTGTGCGGCGCTTCAGCGGCAGGCAAGAGTGCCTACGCCACGAGTTAATTCTACGGAGAAAGACGGATGCACATCGCTAAAATCGAGTGCCTGCAACTTCGCTCGCCGCACGCCAACGCGGCGGATTGCGACGGCGCCGTGGACACGGCCGTGATCCGCGTGACCGCGGACAATGGCGTCTACGGTCTCGGCGAGACCGACGCGCCGCCAAACGCCATCGCCGCGCTGCTCGAAACCCCCAGCGCGCACATCTGGAGCCTGAGTATTCGCGATCTGCTCATCGGCGACAATCCGCTCGAAGTCGAGCGCCTGTGGGACAAAGTCTACGAAGGCACCATCTACCACGGGCGGCGCGGGCTGGGAATCATGCTGATGTCGGCCATCGATATCGCGCTCCACGACCTGCGCGGCAAGCTGATGGGCCATCCGGCGTACCGGCTGCTCGGCGGCGCAGCCCGCCCTCGTGTCACGCCCTACGCGACACTGTTCCAGAGCATGCCGCAGGGCCGCTCCTGGCCGGAGATGCGGCAGTGCTCGATCGCGTTAATGCAACGCGCTGTCGACGCCGGGTTCCGTGCCATGAAGATGGAAATGCTCTTCTACGACCTGATCGACGACCGCGAACTGGTTGCGTTCATCCACGAATGCCGCCGCATCGCGGGCGATGGCCGCGATTTCATGATCGACCTGGGCTACCGCTGGAACAACTACAACGACGCTCTGTGGGCTCTCCGGCGCGTGGAAGACGACAAGCTGTTCTTCGTCGAGACGCCGCTCCACACCGACGATCTGGACGGCCTGGCGCGGCTGGCCAACGCCACCACAACCCCGCTGGCCGTGGGTGAGTTTCTCCAGACGCGGCATGAATTTCGGGAGCTGATGGATCGCGGCCACTGCGACGTGATCCAGCCGGACGTGGGGCGTGTGGGCGGTTTGACCGAGGCTATGCGCTGCGCCCGTATGGCCGCGGAGCGCGGTGTCCGTTGCGTACCGCACGCCTGGAAAACGGGCCTGACGGTGGCCGCTACCCGTCATTTTGGCGCGGCCGCGCCGGCGTGTCCCTATACGGAATTCTTCGCGCGGGACTTCTTCCCGTCGTACCTGCGCTCGAACCTCGCCGGGCCCGAGCCGGAGCTGAAAGACGGCTACTGGGACCTGCCGGACAAAGCCGGCCTGGGCGTGGAAATGGACTCGGACGTGGTCGAGCGCTCGCTCGCGGCGCCCGTGACTGTCATCGAATAACGATGCCCGAACATTGCTGCAAGCTGCGTGAACACACAATCGCGGGGATGCGCGCACTGACGCTCTCGAACGGCCTCGTTGCGGCGACGGTCCTGCCCGAGAAAGGCGCGGACATCTACTCGCTGGTTTACGAACCGCGCTCGCTGGACGTGCTTTGGAAATCGCCGTGGGGCCCGCGGCGCCCCGGCAGCGTCGTGGCCACGGCACCCACCTCCGAGGCCGCCTGGCTGGATCATTACGAAGGCGGCTGGCAGGAGATCTTGCCCAACGGCGGCGATGCCTGCGAATATCGCGGAGCCGCACTGAGCTTTCACGGCGAGGCTTCCCTCGCGTCGTGGGACTACACAGCCCGGCAAAACAGCGGCACGGCGGTGGAAGTCGATTTCACGGTCCAACTGGCCCGCAGCCCGTTTCTCGTCCGCAGAACCATGCGCGTTGAAGGGGGCCTGGCCGCGCTGTTGATCGATGAACGGATCGAAAACCGCGGCGAGGAGGACCTGCATTACATGTGGGGTCACCACCCGGCGTTGGGTGCGCCCTTCCTCAGCGGGGGATGCCGGCTGCAGGTTCCGGCACGCCATTTTGAGGCCCATGATGTGGAGATTGCTCCGGCGTGCCGCATTGGCGCGGGCGTGCGCGGCCACTGGCCGGAACTGGAGAGCAAGAACGGGCACAACGTCGATCTGAGCGTGGTTCCGGATGCGCGCGACCGCGTGACCGAATTCGGTTATCTCTCCGGGCTCGATGCCGGCTGGTATGGATTCACCAATCCGGCCCTCGGCCTGGGATTCGGCTTGGCCTGGCCGGGGGAAGTATTCCCGTACCTCTGGTTCTGGCAGGAGTTGCGCGGCAGCTTCGGCTACCCATGGTATGGGCGGTGCTACGTGATGGCGGTCGAGCCGTTCACGAGCATCCCTGGTGTCGGACTGGCAAAGGCGGTCGAGCGCGGCACCGCACCGGTGCTCGCGGCTGGGAGCGGTGTCGGAGCGAGGCTGGCGGCAGTATTCTTCGAAGGCGGTGAGATCGAATCTATCGGTCTCGATGGCGTGGTACAGGCTCGTAAGGGACCAGTTTGACGGGACCAAGCAGCCCGGACGGTAACGGATGCGCGATTCTTTTCTTCTCCTCGGGCAACGGAAAGCGGCGCGACGGGAGTCTGGAGTAATCCGGGTCGGGCTGGCCCAGCACGCGGTTGATCAGCAGGTTAGTCACGCGGATTTCAATCGTGTTCTCGCCTGGCTGGATCCACTTGGTTGCATCCAGCGCGTAAGGCCGTTTCCAGGTGACGCCCGCGCGTTGGTGGTTGAGCGTCACGTCCGCGATCTCGCGCACATCGCCCATATCGAGCCACCAGCCGGAGACAGTATCGGGAACCCGGACGGTCGTGCGGTAAGTCGCGCTCCCGGAGTAATAGCGGTATCCGGGCAGATCCGCCCAGGAGATCAGCTTTTCGAGTGGCGTCGCGCGGCCATCCATTTCAAGAGTCCATGGGCCGGACAGTTCGAGCGCTTCGGACGCACGAAGCCGCCTTTCGAACCATTCGCGGCGCGCGCTGCCTGCCTTTTCGTCAAACACCACGATGATGGAGCCATAGCCATCGAGCGTCACGGCCGGCCGGAAAGACCGAGCATCGGCGACCGTCCCGGTCATCGCATCCCAAAACTGCGGCGTCCCGCGGCCCTCGCGAAAGACCGGCGCGATGGTCTTCTGTTGCGGGGAAGTGTTGACCAGAAAATAGAGGTGCCGGGATCCGTCGGCACGATGCACGAAAGCCAACTCGGGGTCGGGATGGCCAAAGTCGATCTCCGGCCCCAGCGAACGGAGAACGCCGGAGAGTTCCACCGTTTCGTCCGGAACGTAGATGGCCATGCCGCGGCCGTAGGGATGCCGCCGCGCACGGTCCGCGGGCCCCGCGCCGAACAGTTCGGCCATGATCGACCGCACGCGGGCGCAATTGGCTTCCCGGTTCACCAAGCCATAAGCCGTGTCCGGCACGCGTCGCGTGGCCACCAGTATGCCTCCCGAGCGGCAAAACTCGCGCAGGATTTCGAGCAGCGAGAGAGAGATGCCTTTCAGGTTTGGAAGGACGGCGATGCGGTATGCCACGTCGCCGGCGGTGAGCAGGCCGCCGGAAGTCTGCACGCCGGCCGCTTCCAGGCTGTGATCGAAACCATCGAAGCTGAAGCCTGCCGCGAGAATTGTCTTAATGAGCGGGCTCTCGCTTTGGACCGCGGAGGGCAGCCCGAACTCCGGCACACGCTCGCCGCCACTCAGGTGGGACTTCGTTTCCATGTAGAGTTCGAGCCCACCCCCGATCGGCTGCCCGGCCATGACGTCGTCTTCAGGCAAGTAAATCGCAATGTCCACCCGCGGCTTGCCGAGCCTCAGCGCATAGCTGGCGCGCCGCACGTAGTCTGCAAGCAGGGGAAAGTACGGCCACCAGGTGTTGTTGTCGTTCAGTTCGACCGCCGCGTAATAGGACCAGCCGGGTACGCCGGCTTCGGGCGGCGAGTAGTTGTACCCATGCGCCACGATGCGGTTGATGCCGCAGACGAAATGGAGATCGGAACCGAATTTCAGGTCTTCCAGCGTCGCAACGTACCGCGGATATCTCAGCCATGTGTACGCCTCCGCGGCTATCACGCGCTTGCCGAACTGGTGCGCCGCCGAACTGGCCCAACGGGATGCCACGAAGGTCTTCCAGTCATAGCTTTCGCCCGCCGGATCGTCCACATCGGCGTAACTCGCCATATCCACGGGCGGCGTGCCATACGCTTCCGCCTGAAGTGCAACGCCATGACTCCGGCACTACTCATGCAACGGCCGCACAAATCGCTCGCGGGCGAGTTCGCTCAACGTGCGCCAGAAGTCGAACCGGACGTCTGCTGCCAGCGGGACCGTGCTGCCGCGTACCAGGGCCGGCAGGTACCGCTTCAAATCGTAGCCGCGGCGCCGCGCGAATTCGGCGGCAAAGTCGCCGGTCCATTCCTCGTCGAACACCTCCAGGCTGTCGAGGTGAATCGCACGCACGTTGCCCTTGCCCGCCGCTGCCAGCAACTTGCCGCCTACCTCGTCGAGAAAGCTCATGACCGCGCTGCGATTCAGGTGGTCGAGCACCAGGCCCTCGGCCCCCAGCGAGGCGCGCTTCACGCGCATGCCCGTGGGAATGTCGATGATCCGGAGAGATGGCTCGCCGCCGGCTTCGACGCGAAGCTTGCGGGCCGCCCGGTCGGGCGTCACGCTCGGCCCTCCATACGGCCAGCCTGTTCCGATGACGATCTCCACGGTCATGCCCAGTTGACGCGCGTAACGCACCGCGTGGCCCAGCACGTCCAGAAACTCCGGCGAGAGGTATCGCAGGTTCCGTATGCCGTGCGCCGGATCGTCGGGGCTGATGGGGTAAACCGGGTAGATCAGCACGGAAGCGATTCCCGCGCGATGCATCACCTTCAACTCGCGCTCGACCTCTGGCCTGGTGACTGCCGGTCCGAACCACCACCAGTGCACGCCCATGCCATATTCCGCCGGCGGATCGGCGAACCGCGCGCCCCATTCTTCCGCGCGCGCAGCCGTAGGGAGCAGCAACGATGACAGGAGGAGAATTCCAAAACGAATGAACACCGCGTCGATTGTAGCTCCTTTATCGCGCCGCCAGTTCGGCCAGCTCCTGGCGGCTGCCGGATTGGTTCCATCATCCCCGCGCCAGTGGATTGTTTCCAACAGAGGCTGCGCACAGAGGCTGGAGTTGCGGGAGGGACGCTTCGTCTGCGTCTCGCTTGGCCACAACGCTCTCGAGCGCGAGTGGATCCACCCGTCCGCGCCTTCGGAAGAGTTTCTGGTCCGCTTCGAAGATGGCGGCAAGGACACGACGCTCACCGGCGGCAGCGGTTGGCGAAGCGTGGACGCTAGCCAGAGTTCGCTCGCGCGCGGTTGGAAGGCAACCAGCATTCTGCTGGACTCCACGACGTCTCCGCTGCGCATCACGCGGCATTACGCGTGTCACGAGCGGTTGCCCGTGATCCGGCAGTGGACCACCGTGACCAACACCGGCACGCGCCCGCTCAGAATCACGCGGCTCGACACGTTCCAGCTTCGCGTGGCGCCCGCTCCGGCGCCTCTCGAACTGCGCTGGCTGAACAATTTCGGCCGCGCCATGATCCCCAGCCCCGGCAATCCGATGCAGCGCCGGACCATCGAAGAGAACGCCGAACAGCAGATCCGCACCGGGCCCTATTCGCCGGATTGCGCCTGGTTCAGCCTCGCTGTGCCCGAGGCCGAAGAACTGCTGATCGGGGGCTGGGAGTGGTCCGGCCCGATGGTGGTAAGTTTCGGAGGAGGCCTGGAACCCTGCCTCATATCGGGCGGGCTGGATGCGGACCGCATGTCCGAGCCGCTTGCGCCCGGCGCTTCCATGGCCTCACCCGTGGGTTGGTACGGGTTCGTCAAAGGCGATCTGGATGATGCCGCGGCGCTCTCGCACGCCCTGGTGCGCGAGGCGCTCAGCCCGCCGCTGCCCGAGCGCGATTTCCCCTGGGCTGGTTACTGTACGTGGGCCACCGCCATCGACGAAAAGCGCAATCCGCACAACGAGCCCGGCACGCACCCCTGGTTCCCCACCGAGAAGAATGTGCTGGGACAGGTGGAGGCGGCCGCCGCCATTGGCTGCGAGCTTTTCCTGTGGGACTTCGGCTGGTTCCCCCGCATAGGCGACTGGTGGTTCGATCCGGCCCGGTTTCCGCAAGGCTCCCGGCGTGTCAGCCGCGCGGTACACGAGCGCAGCATGAAGCTCGGCCTGTGGTTCGGATTCGGCAATGCCGATGAGCCTTCGCGGGTGGTGCGCGAGCATCCCGATTGGCTCGCCGAGTATAACGGCAAACCGATCCCCGACGACTTCTTCATCCGCACGGCAGCCTCTACCTGGAACTCTCGAATCCTATGCCTGGCTCACCGGCCGGCACGCGAGTGGGTAAAAGACCAACTGGCGCGCATCATCGACGAGGCGGAGCTGGACTGGCTGAAACACGATTTCGACCTGATCACGATCTGCCAGTCGCGCACCCATACGCACACGCCGGGCGACAGCCGCATGGCATCCTGCGAAGCGTTCTACGAAATCATGGATTTCATTCGCGCCCGCTACCCGCGCCTGGTCTGTGAGCAGTGGATGAATGACAGCGCCGTGCCCGACTACGGCGTGCTCCAGCGCCACCACGTGCAGTTGATCGGCGACGCCTATGAGGCTTTTCGTCTCCGGCAAATGGTGTACGGTCACCTTCAGATTTTCCCTCTCGACCGCCAGCACCGCTACCTGCGGATCGAAGACTCCGCCGGCGACCTGTCCACCGTACTCCAAAGCTCCATGATCGGCGGACCGTGGACGCTGCTGAGCGATCCCCGTCTCCTGACGGAGGAGCAGCGCGGCAGGCTGGTCCGCGAAATAGGATTCTACAAACGCTTCCGCGGTCTGGCCGCCACCGGCAAGGTCTACCGCCTGATCGGACGGCCGCACCCGCGCGGATGGGATGCCTTTCAGCTTTGGGACGAACGGCGGGGCGAGGGCGTCGTTTATGTCTTCCGCAATCGGCATCCCGCGGCGGCATGGCCGATCCGGCTGAAAGGGCTCCAGCGCGACGCTGCGTACGACGCTGAGTACCTGCGCGCTCGATCGTCCGCGCGCGTGGCGGGATCGCGGCTTTTGGATGACGGGCTGCGCGTCGAACTCCCGATGCCGGATACGTGCGAACTGATCGCGTTGCGGAGAGCGGCCGCATGCTGACGAAGCGATACGTCAACATCGCCACGCTGGTCCTGGTCAACCTGCTGTGGGCCGCGCAGTACCCCGCTTACAAGATTGCTTCGGACCACATGAATGCGGCCGTGCTGAACTTCTGGACGCTGCTCTTTTCGACTCTCCTGTTGCTGCCCTTCCTGATCGTCTCCGCCCGGCGCGGCCCGGCTGAGCCGCCGCGCCTCGATGCCCGCTCCGCCCTCGACTTCGTCCTGCTGGGCATCTTCGGAATCCTCCCTCCGTCCCTGCTTCTTTCCTGGGGGATCTCGCGTTCGACGGCTTCGAACGCCGCCATTATCCAGCTCACCATTCCCGTGCTGATGGTCGCGATGGCCATGATTCTGCTCGGAGAGCGGGTCACGGTGTTGCGCGTCGCGAGCCTGCTGGTTGCGCTCGCGGGCACCGTCATCACTTCGAAATCGGATCTCAGCGGTGCGGTCGTAAACGCGCACACGCTGGCGGGCAATATCGTCGTTCTATTCTCGGGACTGGGCAGCGCGTTTTACAACACGTACAGCAAGAGAGTGCTGCCCCGCTTCGGCGAGTTGCGTGTGCTGGTCTACACCTATGTGGTGGGAGGCACTGCCTGCGCCGCCATCTCGCTGTTCGGCCAACAGCCGTTCTACGGCGTCCGCGGCTATCCCGCGACGGTTTGGATCTCCATCGGCGTTCTCGGGTCGCTGACTTGGGGAATCGCCATGGTCCTCTGGATGTGGGTGCTCAAGCGTCTCGAAGCCGTACAGGTTTCGGTTTCGATCTATCTGCTCTCGATTTTCGGGGTGCTTCTCTCGGCTGTTACTCTGGGCGAACGCGTGCGTCTGCCACAGATCATCGGCGGAGTCATGGTGTTCGCCGCCACGTTCCTCACCTCGGAGTACGAGACCCGGCGTGAAGCGGCCCGTGCGTCTATCGGTTCTTAGCTCTTCCGGGCAAATGGGTATGCACACGGTCAAATTGCGCCAGAAGTTACTCGTTGTACTTTACGCTCTGGCGACAGAGGCATGCGGGACGAACCGGAGAGTCCGGATGAGCGATGACGCGATAGGCCTCAGATGTAGCGTCAGCCGACCACCGGCGGTAGCTGGGATGCGCCAATTCCTGAGGCTTTGTAGAGAGAGTCTGCTCCCCGGTTAATCGGATTCAGGAATACTGGATTTGCCATCCGAAGTTAGGCGCGCGGGTCACGTTGCTGGCGCCTCAGGCTTCCACGGTAAGCCTGAGAGCCGGCAGTTTCGGTGCTCTCGTGCGCGAAGTGCCAGAGGCCATGCAAACGACTTACGAGAGCATCTTACTGCCGTGGTTACAGTGCGGCCGCCTCCGCGGCCGCTCAGCCTGCTAACAGGCTGAGAACAGGCTGCACAAACATCGAGGGTGAAACCATAAGTGTACCTGATTACCGACATTGCCCGGCAGACTGGGCCGTAGCTGGTTGACTTGCGAAAAAGAAATCTCTGGACATTTTGCGCTGGATCGGTTACCGTAGTCCGGATGACTGGACCGGAGCCGGAAGACAACTACCAACGGATCGAGGATTTAGATCTAGGCACTCAAGCATCATGCCATTGTCGCTGGGTCCCGTGGGGGTCAGGACCCCTTGCGGGAAGTCTTGGGAGGTATTAACAGGGGTCGAAAACCATCATTTTCACCCACACGATTCCACGAAGACCCCTATTTAGAATTCGAAGCGCACCGCAAACTGCCCCGTCCGCGGGTTGTCAAGGACTCCAAAGATTTGACCGAAGTTGTCCGTGCCTATGCTTGTCCTGTTGCCATTCTCCTTGCTTCAATCGGGCCATGACTTCGACGTGGTCTTTCTCGGTTGGCGGTGGGCTCACGGCGTGCAGGGCGACCAACCTGGTTGCTGCCTTGACTCCGCGCGCTTCGCCTGCAGGGACAAAGACGACGGTTCCCGGACCAGCCGCCTCCTGCTGGTCGCCGGCAATGAGCTGGCCTTCGCCTTCCAGGACGATCAACAACATGTCCACACTCGGGCGGTGAACGGGAATAAACTGGCCCGGTTCCAGACAGGTGAGCACGACTTTCATGTGTGCACCAGCGGCTATCGGCACGGGGTTGAATTTCTCCGGCCGGAACGCGATTAAGTCTCGATACGAGTTTCGGAATACCGCCATGAGCCCAGATTAGGCTCGCGGTGCCGCAACAGCAGTGACGTAAGTCACGGCAGTTGGAGTCCAAGAACGAGAAGAATCCCGAAGGCCCCGGCGTAGATCAGTTCGCGCCTCCCGAGGGCATGAATCGCGAGCGGTTCAGATGCGGAGACGAACCAGGCGAAACCACGGAATAACACTGGTAGAAACGCCATAGCCGCGTACCAACGGAAGAGATGATCGGCGCAGGCGAGAGCAAGAAGCACCATCAGGACGATTTGTCCGCCTAAGAATACTCGGCCGATGGAGAGCTTCTCATTTGGCTTCATGGCGTGCGCCGCCCGAATGCGGAGTTGTACGAACTGGATCTGGTTGGCGGCGAACAACAGGTTGGCGATCCAAAGAGACCAGGCGGCGCCATCCTGCCGGCCGCTGACGACGTAATACGCAGCGGGCGCCACCAGGGTCAGCCCCGCCGCGCCAATCATCTGTGCCGCCGTCCGGGCGCTTCGGCCGGCCCGTTTTACGGCCGTCTGCGCAATAAATGCAGCGCCCGCCTCGGCGCCAATCCACAGTAGGCCCGGATTCCGCCCGCCCCAGAAAAGCCAGAGCAACGCAGTCAGCGAAACAGCAGCCAAAGCCAGGGCAGTATTCCGCACGAGAGCAACTTCATCGTGCGTGCGGGCCCGAACCGGAGCCGTTCCCATCCAGCTTTCGACGGGCGTTCGCAATAAAAACAGCGCGAGGACCGCGATGCTGAGTGGCGCGAGCGGCCATGCGCGCCCTCCGGCCAGCAGGCCCACCGACGCCCCGGTTGCCAGCGGGACCAGCAGGATTCCCCAGGCGCCGTGTTCGCGGGGAAAGATCAGGGAATGCCGTCGCTCCGCCGCGTTCATCCGACCCTGGACAGGCCCCGGCGCGCCACGGTTCCTATCACGATTGGCATGGATTGCCCTCCGTCCATTCTCTCTCAGACTGTTCCCAGCGGGGTCTTCCTCCATCTTGGCGCAATCGGGCAGCGCATGCCACCGAGGTTCGCAAAGCTGAGCCAGATTTCACTTGCGAAGCGACCGAGCGAGACGCGATTCGAGAAAAGCGCCGAGCTTCTCGACCAGAATCTCGGGTTGGACTCTATCGGCCTGCGCCGCGTCGCGCAGCGACAAGCTCTTCGGCACGGTCTCCGCCAGCGCAAGCGTCACCAGGCCGCTTTCCACCAGAAGCCGGCGAGTGGCGGGATAGCTGGAGATCAGCCAGTAAACGCTCATGCGATCGTTCACCTGCTTGCGTCCGAACCAGGAAGGAATGGGTGTCGCCAGGCTCATGGCAATGTTGAACCCGAACAGCAGGATGGC
>OBLU010001850.1_pt1 | contig 19516 bp, 9 predicted proteins | sample 1518681 | NCBI WGS metagenome assembly OBLU01 (sample SAMEA3539304, study PRJEB22396) | soil metagenome | biome: tundra; feature: field; material: soil | place: USA | collected 2010-05 | depth 0.15 m
ACGCCGCAGCCAGCCCGGACACCCTCGGCTTCCTCTACATCGACGGGCACACCCGCGCCTACTTCGGCAAGCGGGACATCCAGAAGATGCACGTGAGCAGGCTGAAGTTCCCCGGCCCGGCAACGGAGGAGACCTGGGTCACCGGCAGCGCCGGGGACCCGCTGCTGGTCGTGATGGCCCAGCCGTCGTCCTCCCTGGCCGCCCAGATCCGCGACCTGCTCCCGGACCTGCGCCAGATCGTCGGCGAAGGCCGCAAGCCGGTCTTGTGCTTCGACCGGGGCGGCTGGTCCCCGGCCCTGTTCGCCGACATCGCCGACGCCGGGTTCGACCTGCTGACCTACCGCAAGAACGACGCCGGCAAGGACATCCCCGCGCTGCCCGGGGACGCGTTCAGCGCCGCCGGGTGGACCGGCGACGACGGCCGCGAGCACGCCTACGACCTGGCCGACACCATGACCGAGGTGAAGATCGGCGAGGGCGCGCACAAGGGCCGCGTGCTGGAGTTGCGGCAGGTCACCCGCCGCGAGCCCGGCGACACCCGCCAGGTGCACATCCTGACTACCCGCCCCGCCGCCGCGCTGCCCGCCGCCGGCGTCATCTACCGGATGACCTCACGGTGGCGGGAGGAAAACTACTTCCGCTACGGCCGCGCCCACTTCGCCCTCGACGCCCCCGGCACCTACGCCGTCACCCCCGAAGACCCCGCCCGGATGGTCCCGGACCCGGCGAAGAAAACCGCGGCCGCCGCCGTCAAGACCGCGAAGAAAACCCTCGCCGCCGCCGAGACCGCCCGCGAGGCCAGGCTCGCCGCGCTGCGCAGCCCCGCCCCCGGCACCGCCACCGTGATCACCAGCCAGGCCCTGGCCAGGCTCGACGCCCCCGTTGACGCCGCCCGCCGCGACCTGCAAGCCGCCCAGGCCGCCGCCAGGGCCGTCCCGGCGAAAATCCCGCTCAGCGAGCACAACCCGGACATGGTCAAACCCGGCACCGAGACCAAGCTGATCACCCACGCCATCCGGATGGCCGCCTGCAACACCGAGACCATCCTGGCCCGCGCCCTGAACGGCCACTACGCCCGCGCCGGCGACGAAGCCTACGCCCTGATCCGCGAAGCCCTGCACGCCAGCGGCGACATCACCATCCGCGGCAGCACCCTGCACATCCGCCTGGACCCGCTATCGGCACCCCGCCGCACCCGCGCCCTCGCCGCCCTCTGCGAACAGCTCACCACCACCGCAACCCGCTACCCCGGAACCCAGCTCCTCCTGCGATACGAAGTCAAAGAACACCCCGGCACTGCATGAACTATTGCGCTATGTCAGGAGCCCTGGCCCCTGGCTCCGTTGTGGTAAATTCCCACGCAGCTGCTGGCAGGCTAACGGTGACTGGAGCCGACGAAGAAGGCGAACCGGCTGATGACGACGTTTGAGGAGTGCACGGCCCGCGCTGGGATGAGCCAGGCTGAGATCCGGAAATTTGTTGGAGACTTCACGGATGCGCTCGTTCGACTGGCGCTACCTCGCCTACGAGCGGTGGACGCTGCCGTTCAGAATTTCGGCAGCAAGTTTGATAGCATTGCCGCTTCTCTGGACTGGACGAATGCGAGTTTGCTTGGCGTGGCTGGTATTGATATTAGCTGGCTAGCTAGCACGCCAACCCCTCAACGCACTTTCATGCATCCTGATTTCGTTACTGACGAAACCAAGTGGCCGTTTATCGAGGATTATATCGCCGCCTCCATGGTAAGCGACAAGATTAGCCGGGTTTTGTTTCCGAATCTCTACCTGAAGCGCCGACCGAGGGGTATCTCGAACTCCCAGTTGCTAGAAGAGTCGAGAATGCTTAATCATTACCTACATCTCGCGCATGAGGCAGGCTTCTCCGGTGATCGGGTCATCGCTTATCAAGGGGACCTCGGGACCCATTCGCAAGGACAAAACGATAGCGGAGCAATAGGAACCGTAGGTGCGGCAGTCGCAATTCGTGATGCGCTGAATGAGATATCACCGGGTGCAGTTATCGACTCATATGGAACTATGCCGCCTTCTGGCGGCACCGCGCCCGAAGATATTGTCCGACAGATACGCTCCTCCGGCTATATCTCACCGAAGGCGCTCTTGCTCTCCTCTCAGCGTGCAATACTGCTTTCGGCCCAGCCCGACATTGCCATCATCTCCCGTATAGGCGGAGGCCACTACCGAACTGCTGAAGAAGCGTATGAGCACTGGAGGCAGGTGAAGAAGCGACCTCCAGGGGAGCGCAATTCCATGCTGCATCAGGCGGCGGTCGGTGAGGTCAAGACTGCCCTCGACAGAAATAACCAGCTTGAGAGGATAGCTCTCGCTGGGCGCGAGCTCGGCCGCGAAGTACGTGCAGACAAGTTCTTGCACATGGCCATTCTTACCCCAGATATCCTCGATCCTGAACGAAAGGGCCGTAGGCCGATCTATAGTAGCAGTGATGGCGGCCCTCCTTTCAATAGTGTCTTTAACCTGTATTTCACATGGGGATATGATTCTGCTCGTGAAACCCACTCGGAGCACTGGGAAGACTTCAAGAGCGCCATAAGAAGATGGACGGCGCTTTAGTTATTTCCCTTTGACGCGCGACTCGCGCGGGACTACGGTTTCGGCTGGATGTAATCAAGTTTATGGTTCGCGGGGCAACGACAAATGCATCTACGTGCGCCCTGATTATCAACCGAGGGCGCGATGGGATTCTCAGTTACCAGGCGCTTGATGACTATGTGACGTCGTGTTCTACAGCCCTCCTGCCGAACAGGTGAGCGTGCTCCACGAACTGGTCGCGTACCTGTTCAGAGATGAAGACATGAAGTACGACACGCGCCCGCGAGGCACCAACATAAACGGAGATCAGCCCGTCAGGCGATGAGAGGTCGTCCACATCCACGAGAAGTACGACCTCTGCCTCGAGTCCCTTGAATGATGAGACCGTGGAAAACGTGATCTCGTCAGCTGCGGCATCGAGGCCTCCTCGCGAAATGTCCTTGAGGGGCGTACCGAGGCCCGCCTGCGCTATGGACCGCTCGAAGCGGTATCGCGACAAGATCGTGATCTGCCGGGCTGTGAATCCCTCACGGCGCAGCTGCTTGAGCCTGCCTGATACCGATCTTTGCTGATCGTCGGGTGATGTGTACCAGGTGAGCTCGACCGCCGGTCCTTCTGGCGCGAGGACTTCCAGCAGCGGAGCACCGGACAACAGCGCGACCTGGACGGCTATTGGCTGGGTGTTACGGCAGTTGACGGTGAGCGGCCAGTCAACTGGCCGTGCTTCCTCCAGCCGACGCAGGGCCAGGGGGGCCATACCGCCCACGATGTTCTGGGAGGCATCGAGGAAGCATCTCCATGTTCCCTCTCGGAGCTCGCCTTCGACGAGCACGTCGATCACGTCGAGATAAGGTTCGCGCAGGAGGTCCTGTGCCTCATCGATCAATACGGCATCGAACCGCCTGGCGCCGGGTGTCTCGAGGAGAACGTCCAGGGCTAGCTCCGGGAGGAAAACCTCCATAAGGTCGTTCTCGTCCACGTCGGGAAGCTCGGAATTGCGCTCTGCGCTGTCCACGAGTTCCTTCATCAAAGAGTGCAGGGTTCGTACGGTCACGGCGGGTTCGTCGGCCATCGTGTACGCGATGTATCGCGCCAGGTTACGGCTGAAACAGGTGTAGAGCACGTTGCGGCCGTGTTTGGCCAGGCGTTTTGCTTCCTCGACGGCGATGAGCGTTTTGCCGGTACCAGCTCCACCTCTGGCGACGACGCGGGAGTTCGCGCCGAGCCGGGCGAAAAGCTCGCATTGCTCATCGGTGAGCCGGATCAGTTCCCGCCCGGCAACCTCGGCACCGGCCCGGAGTGAGGGGACCAGCTGGAAGTCGCCACGGATACTGTCCACTACCGCCTGCTTGTCGTGACGACTGAGCGTTTCGAGGCTCCGGCCTGGTCCGCTCAGCCGGGTGCTCCAGCGCTTGATGACGCGATCCATAAAGCTGGCGAACGGTCTCAGGCGATCACGCTGGTCGTATACGAGAGCGAGGTCGATATCCGGGCCTCTAACCGTCCACTCCACGTCCGGAACTGCGACGGCATAACCCGTAATTGCCTTGGCCGCCTTCGGGTAGCGCTGCTGAAGGAACCGGTGAAGCTGCGCCGAGGCCGGTCCTACCTGCTCGAACGGTGACTCGTTCAGCTGCCGCGGCTGCCCGGCATGAGGACCACGTTGCGGCGTGGTGTACCAGATCCCGTTCCTCCGGCTGACGAGCCCTCCCTTCACCTCAAGGCAGATGACGCCCGGTGGGCCGATCAGCACGAAATCGATCTCTGCCCACGGCTTCCGGCCGTGAGTGGTCAGGCCGAGTGAGTGGAGGACAGCCCAGTCACTGGACAGCTCGTCGCGGATGTGGGCGAACATCGCATGCTCGGCGAGACTGCTCGTCCCGTCGCGGACAGCGGAAGGCAGCATCTTGGCCATGAGCTTGTCAGGATCCTGACGCGTTCAGATGCAGGAATCCGAGCTCGGGAGCTGAGGGCAGCCCGACGAGCAGGGCCCGGTCAAGCAGCATGTTCATTTCCTCGCAGCTGCTCTCCGGCAGGAGGATGCAGGAATGGCAGGCCGCGAGGTTGAGGGCATCGACGCCGTTAGGCCCGCTCTCCAGGCAGAGCGGGTCTGCCGAACACCAGGCGACCCTTGCCTCCAGGTCCCGGTAGGAGGCCTCCAGCCGGTCCGGCTCGGCCTCGGCGATGACGCCACCGAGACTCCCGGCCGAGTCGGAGGTCGCAGTGTAGATCAGGAAACCAGCCATGTCGTCATCGACGTAGAGCCGCTCCCGCAGTGCCGACGCGGGATACCCGGAGTCGAGCGCCCATTGGTCGATGACGGCATGAGCCAGGCTGTGCACGAGCACCAACCTCGGCGTAATCTCCCGATCGGGCAACCCTCCATGCGTGGCGAACCGGGCTCGGTAGTTATCGTTGATCTGGCTGACTCGCTTGACCACACGGTCCGACCTCTCCCAGCGCTCGAGCGCACTCTTCACCATGGTGATGAAAACGCCCTCGCCGTTTACTTCGATGGCCGGGAGCCAGCCGGGATGGGTGTCGAAAAGGGGCGGTCGGAGAACTGGCTGGCTGGGATCAGGCGGAGTGATCCTGGAGAATGATTCCAGCACCCGGACTTCCCTGAGCTTCTTGGCCAGCATCACTCGGTCGATCACTCCGGAGAGCGTGCCGGGCGTTGCCGCGGCGGGCACGCACACGAATTGCTGGTCTCTCGATTTTTCGGGTCGTCCGTGCAGGAGTGCGGCATACTCGTCGCGCTTGAGCGATCGTGTCACGTCGTCATTGTCCGCCGACTCGCCCGCCTGCCGCTGGATGACCGCTGCCACCAGGTCGTCCGTGGAGAAGATGGTGCCCTCGGCCACGCGCATGCTGTCAAGGACAGCTCGCAGTGCTCCCTGGTCGCGCAGGTGCCGCAGCATTTCCCAGTGCTTGTTCAGCACCAGGAACGCTCCTTCTGACCATGGCGGGATCGAGATGGCCGAATGCATGAGCGAGAACCACACATTCGAGGCGCCACGCTGCAGGGTCCTGGGCACCTGATCACAGGAGACGTCGGGTGCAGAAAGCCACGGCCGACTCCCCGAGCAGTGCACAACTCCTTTCATCGCATTTTTGGAAAAAGCATCCTGCATAGTAGCAAGCTTCCGGCATGTGCATCTGATGACGATGTCGCCCAGTGACGCGCTGTTCCCCGCCGAATCGATCGACATGCGATGCTCGCCTTCCATTCTTGGCGAACCGGCGTGCACCCAGTTGAAATACGGGAAGTCATCGGCATGCCCGTTCGCGCAGCAGATGATGAACCGGCTGGGGATGAGCGCGACACTGCATTTGTTGCATTTGTTGTCGTAGATGCTGGTGAGCCTGTTGTGCTTGTCGAGCCGCTTACAGATCGGGCAGTGTGCCCACGTCGGAAAGCGGACCATCGGGATGTCGGGACCATTCTCGCTGGCTGGCGGAATCCTGAAGCCGTTCACGTGGAGCTGGCGCTCGAGGCGAGGTTCATGCAGGTTCGGCGGCCCGGGATCCCAGCGGTCGATACCGGCCAGCATGAAGGACTCGTTCTCGACGGCAATGATCGAGCCGACTCCGTACGTGGTGATGAGCTGGCTCCGGCGGATCGCGCCCTTGGGCTTGTGCGGCATGGTCAGGTCACCTGGTAGAGGTTGGAGGAGAGGTCGACATCACGCAGGCTCCATACAGTTGGGAAGGTGCTCTGGAAGTCCTCCTCGGCCAGCCCGGCGTCGCCGAGCAGTGCCTTATCTGGATGGCGGAAGTTCGAATAGACGAGGTCGGGCTCATCCTCGGCCCGTTGCGCCCACCTGCCGATAATCTGATCGAGCTCGGCCTCGGTGCTTTCCACCTCACGCTCGTCGACTCGCCGGACCCGATCGAGAATGGCTGCCTTGGCCGACTCAAGGCTAGCGAGCATCTTGCCGACGCTTCCCGCGCTGTCGTTCGGCCTGAGTGCCGGCACCGTCAACCTGACCAGGGCAACAAGAACAGCGTGCAGGGCGCGGGAACGCGCCCTGGCTGAGAACGGAGTCACGCTGGTCGATTCCACCTGCCGGTAGAGCGCGGCATGAAAATCCCGGAAGGATTCGTAGTGCGAGCGGTCCCTGGACTTCGCCGAGTGCAGCATCGTGATGACCAGGCCCGGGTAGCGACGGCCGACACGGCTTGTCGCCTGGATGTACTCCGAAGTCGACTGGGGCTGCCCCATTACGGCCATCAGGCCCAGCCGGTTGATGTCGACGCCGACGGAAATCATATTGGTAGCGAGGATGACGTCGAGTGCCTCCGGATCTGGGTACCCGATATCCATCCGGCGCAGATGGTCGGGAATGTCGCCGGACGGCTCACGGCTGGTCAGCTCGATCCGGTGTTCTATTTCACGTTTCTCGGTCGCATGCTGGCGACTCAGCAGATCGAGGCGGTCATCGACGTCGTCCTGGACCTGCATACGGGCACCACCCAGGACCCGCAGGCTGTTGAAGTAGCCGATCAGGGTCCAGTAGGGGTCTTTGACCGCGGGCGGTCCATCCAGCTCGGCCGTGGCCTGCAAGATCGCGGCATAGGTACGGACCAGGAGTGTCGTCTGGCTGGTACCGGGTGCGATGACGCCGACATAAAGACGCGTTCCCTTCTTATCGGCAGGCACCTCGACAGAGAAGAACGAGTCAGCCGCGCTTATCCCAGGAGGGGGGAACTGCCGGGCGGCCCGGGCGAACAATGCTCCTATCTGCGCGTCGGCCCGGCGGATCGTGGCCGTAGACGCGATCACCTTGGGTTTGTCTCCCATCTGGCTGCATAGCAGGTCAACCGCGGTTTCGTAGAGCCCGGAGAGCGTGCCGAGCGGCCCGGAGATGAGGTGCAGCTCATCCTGGACGATCAGTTCCGGTGGCCGGATCCCGTTGAGGTCGCCGTTGAACAAGCTGATGCAGGAATCTCGCCAGGGCATGCTGGCGAACTTGTCCGCGGTGGCGATGATTAGCATGGGATGCCGCGCGTATATGTCCTGGTCAACGACACAGACCGGCAACCCGGCGGAGAAGTCGCAGCCATCCGTGCGGCACGCCATCACGAGTCGCGGCGGGGACTTGGCGATCCAGATGTCGAACGGCCCGATGGGACTGGCACACCAGGGACAGCGGTGCAGCTGGAGCGGATTCTGCTGCTGGAGCCGCACGCCCTGGCGAAGCTTGTCGATCGAAACCTTCGCCTCGGCCAGCGTGTTCGGCGTCGCGCCCTGACCGACCCAGAGACCAATCTCTATCGGCTCGTCACCCAGCCGACCACCGTCGGCTCGGCGGATCGACTCCAGGCAGCAGATCAGCAGTGCGGCCCGCTCGAACTGCTGAATGGTCAGCAGCCGCATCGTGTACCGCATGATCACCACTACCCCGTGCCCCCGACCGGGCTCACGGAGCCGTCTCAGCATGGCCGTGAAGGCCAGGAGACCCAGGTAAGCCTCGGTCTTACCGCCACCCGTCGGAAACCACAGCAGATCGGTGAGCTGGCGGTCATCCGACTTCGGATCCGCGATTCCCTCCAGGCACAGCAAGATGAACGCGATCTGGAAGGGGCGCCACCGGTGATCGCCGTCGAGGTCCGGCGCGCTCGTCCGGTTCGTGGCCATGAGCCAATCAGATCGGGCACGCTGCATCAGCATGGCTCTGTTGGCCAGCCGAAATGCCTCCCATGCGTCGCTGTCCGATGCGAGCAGCTGTATACCGGCTCGCATTCGCTCAAGCGCTTCCTGGCACCTGGTCAGGTGCCGGGAAGCCACCCCGTGGAGCGCTGGGTGCAGCTGAGGAATTTGATCGCCGGTCATCGTGATCCACTGCTCGTACTGGCCGCAGAGATCCGTCAGGCCTTGCAGTGCCTGCGCTCGCGGAGCTCGCATGAGGTGCCCCATCCGGAGCGGAGCCGTATCGATGGCCGCGTTACTGTCTGCCAGGCGGAGCTCGTATCGCGGAATCATGCAGGTGAATACCGCTGAGGCGCGGCCGGGATCGGCTGGGTCGCTCTCCCAGTCCACGGCGGTTCCGTGGCCGGTGGCCATCGATACCACATCGCGGTAGAGGAGCCTGTCGGACTCGATGTCCTCTTCCGGGATAGTTATGTCTATGTCCGTGCGGTGCACGAAGACCACACGACGGTCCGGCGCCTCAGCCCGCAGGGTGGCCTGGAAGAACGAGTCGGCGTCATGCGCGAAGCCGACCGGTTTCCTGGTATTGATAAGCACGAGGGTGACGGAGACCCGTCCCAGGTCGTCCGCTGGACGGACTCTCCGGAACAGCTCCAGGCCATCCCCCACTGGATCCGACCTGCCTGGGGTCGGCCGCGATACGTCGATCTCGATCGGTTCGGCTCGGAGCGGGATCCTGCGCCAGGACGCCTGTTCGCTGGATGGCGCGCGCCGGCCAATGAATTCGGGCGCGCCCTGTTCAGGGTCGCCTGCCGGGCTTGCTTCTCCGCTCGGCTGCTCGACGGGAACGTACCGAGCCCCCCCCACGTGCACCACGATCCGCTCTGCAGCCGTCGAGTCCACGGCCATCGTCATCCCCATCGAGCACGGGTAGCGGACGTAGCTCATAGAAACGGCCGGATCCCAGTCCCCGGAGTCGTCTGCATCGGCACCCGAGGCCGTACTCTCATCGAAATCCTGAGCCTCATCGGTACGATCCGAATCGCGAGGGAATAGAACGCCGACGATGTACCTCAAAGTTGGCGGACCGGTGATCACTTCATCATCCGCTCCTGGGCCAAGCAGGTCGCGCTCGAGTGCCTCGACCAGATGCTGCCTGAACTGGTAATACTCACCCAGCATTGTCAGCCCCCTTCAGGCTGTTGCCATTACCGAACCGGAGTGCTCCCAGCCCGAATACCCTCATGCGCAGCCAGAGGCCACAGCTGCCCAGACCGTGGGCACGACCGGACAAGCCGTCGCCGGCCACGGTGTCGACGAGTTCCACCCGCAAGCCGTCGATCTGCCGAGGCCAGCCGACCGGATAGCGGCCGGACAGCACGCGGCCGAGCAGTTGCCCGAACTCGTCAGAGGTCAGCCCGACGGGCCTAGTTCCATGCCATATCGCATAATGGCCCACCTGGGCCTCGCCGAGCCGCTGGTCGAGGAGCTTGAGCGTAACTGGGTCACCCGGCTCGACTTCGGTATCCAGATATTCCTGTATGTCCCGAACATCAGCGCTGAGCAGCCAGGAACCGGCCGGATGTAGTGCATGGGTATCACGTCCGGTGACTTCGAACTCACGAACCTTCCACCTGGCCGACCCGAATCCGCGCCTGACCCACCGGCTCGTCCCCGGATCCCGGCTGAGCCCTGTCGTGTCGGGCCCGTCCACATGGAAGATCTCCCGTCGTGCGCGGCTGAGGGCCACGTAGAGAACCCGGTTCTCCTCCCCGGCGTCGCTCGCGTCGCGGTCTGAGGGGTCGGTCAGTAGAACCCGGTCGAACTCGAGGCCCTTCGCCCGGTGGATTGTCGATACGACAACCCGTGAAGCCGCGACCGCATTGAGTTCTTCTGGCAGGTTTTCTTCGCGGATCCGGTCCGCTATGCGCCTTAGGTCGATCTCCTGGCCACGACCGGGACCAAGGGCTCGCAGCAATCCGTACAGTGCATCTCCGTCCGTGGACAAAGCCGCGGCGATCTGCTCGAGCCGCGGAGCCAGCATCGTCCAGGTAACGTACGTGTCCGCAAGGCCGGAAGTCAGCGCGCCGAGCCACGCGGGGGCGGCTTTTTCCTCGCCGCGCCGCTGGTATCGGTGCGGGATACCGGCCTCGAAGAGGGCGCGGGACAGCAGCAGCGCTTCGCCGTTCGTCCGGGTCAGCAGCGCGCTGGTCTGCCCGTCCTCCCGGGTCAGCATCCGCCTGGCGGCCGTCAGGCCGACTGCGGGGAGGCCGAGCAGCATCGTGCGGAGTTCGTGTGACACGGCACTGTGATCCGGCTGCGAACCGCGCAGGCTGACGCCCACCCGAGCCACGACCCGCGTCTGTGCCGTCGCCGCCCGGTAGTCCCTGGTCAGCTCGACTTCAACCAGATCTTTCGCGAAATTCTTGCGGGCCCATTCGAAGAGATCGGGTTCGGCCGGATAAGCGTCATTCCGGTCGGCCTGATGACCGTAGATGGCCTGCGCCGGGTCGCCGAACAACGTGAACCCCGCTCCGGCCCGCTGCAGAAGGGCAATCACCAGCTGGGATCTCGAACCCACCAGATCCTGGATCTCATCGACCAGGATGTGCCGGACCAGCTTCACCTCATCCGGCACGTCCTGACCGGACAGGAGCGTGGCCGCGGCACGGATCCGGGCCTCGTAGTCGAGGCCGGGCCACGGACCACCGGGCTCGGCCGCGGCTAGGATCCGGGTGGCGAACGAGTCGAAGGTCGCGACCCCGACGTACTGCGCGTCGCCGGCCAGGCCGGCAATCCGCCGCCTCAGCTCCGCCACCGCGGCCCTGGAGAAGCTCAAGACGAGAAGCTCGTCACCGGCGCTGAGCCCTTCGCCCTCGACAAGGCGGGTGAGGCGACCGGCCAAAGTGTGCGTCTTTCCCGTTCCGGCAGCAGCTCTGACCAGCGCATGCGCCTCTTCGGGAAGGCTGACGACTTCCGACTGCTCCGTCGTGAAATCTTCGCCAGCACCTGGACTGATCATGAGGCCTCGTCGCGCCTCCAGAGACGCTCGAACTCGTAGAATGCGAGCTTGTCACCGTAAGTGATCCAGTTGTCCCGGACGTTGACGATCAGGCAGCGTTCCTTGCCGCCGTTAAGGGGGCCGCGCAGCCCGCGGCCGATCATCTGCTGGTAGACATTGGGCGAGAAAGTCGGCCGCGCGACGAAGATGGCCCGCGTGGCCGGAGCATCGAATCCCTGCGTGAGGACACCGTAGTTGGCAAGAACCCGGAGATCGCCGCGACGGAAGCGGTCGACATAACGCTTGCGGACCGATGGCTCAGTGCGATAGTCGATGGCCGCGGCGGATACTCCCTCCAGCGTGAGCAGCGCCGTCATGGTGTGAGCATGCTCGGTCGAGACTGCGAACAGCAGGATCGGCCAGTCACGCGGGCGATCGAGGATGGACTCGAGCAGGCGCCGGTTCCGGTCGACGTCCTTGGCGATCGTGTCGTAGAAGCGGCTAGGCAAACCCAGCCGGTCGAAGGCGTTCCGTTCGTCCGGCGAAAGCTCGCGTTCGATGTCTATCGTGGTGCCGGTCTCGAGTTCCTCTCCGTCCACCTGCGAGAGCACGCCCATATCCTGTAGCACGCGGTAGGTCACGCCGTAATCGTCGCTGTCACCGAATACCCGGTCGAGCCGCCGACTGCCGAACCGGGTGATCAGCCGCCTCGTCTGTTCCTCACTCGTACCTCTGAAGGGCGTGGCCGTCAGGCCGAGAAGAGGGGCCCGCGTTGTCCGGGTGCGCCCTCTCGCACTGATACCGAGCCACTGCAGGACCTTCGTGAACTCGGGCGTAGTCGCGATGTGCGCCTCGTCCACCACCACACACGTGGCCTCGGAAAGCCAGTCGTACTGAGCGGAGTCGACTCGATTCCGCAGCTTGTCGACGGTGGCCACGACGACCTGGCTCCCGCCAGCCGATTCCGGTATCTCATTGGGGCCCCACAGGCGGCCTATCCGGAGTTCTTCCATAGGGCCATGAGCCCTCCAGACCTCGCTCCAGGTCTGGACGGCCTGCTCGCAGAGCTCAGAGGAGGGCGCGATCCACATGACCGGGCTCGCCAGACCTCTTCCTGAGAGCGCCTCCACCAGGGCCTGGACCGCTACGCGCGTTTTCCCGGCCCCGGTGGGGAGCGAGATTAGCGCGCGTGGATGTTCGTCGGCGTCCAGGAGCAACTCGTGAATCTGGTCAACGATCTTCTGCTGGTATTCATGCAGCGGAGGCAAGTCCGGAGGACCGGGTACCACCAGCTCGGGATCACAGCGCTCCGCGGAAGCACCGGCGAAGTCGTCGGCAAATCCGAGATCGCGAACGAAGGTCCGCGCAGCGCGGCTCCCAGCCCAGCGGTCGGGTGGCTCCAGGCCAGCATCGCGCAGGTCATCTCGTAGGTAGCGAAGGGTGTCGTCGCCCTGCACGGCGAGCATCAGGCGGGCCACCTCAGGCTCGCCGAGCGTGCCGTGAATCTGCGTCACGGCATCGTAGAGTCCCAGTGGCAGGCGGGCCCTGAGCTTGCTGGCACCGAGCGCCATGACAAGACGGTCCTCGTCAGTTGGCTGGTCACGGATTGCAGCGAGCTGATCGCGGCGATCCTGTTCCCACCGTCCTTGGGCCACTGCCGCTATTTCCTCGTCGGCCAACTCAAACGGCAGGAACCCGGCGACACGCCGCAGCGCTTCCTCGAGGCCGAGCTCGGTTTTCCACAGAAATCGGTTTCCGAGCTTCGCGAAGTCCCTGGTGTCGACCTTGGTGCCGCGTTCTGTCGCGACAACTTCAGATATGTCGGTACAGGGCACCATCTCCGCGCCTGCCAGCTCCTCGTCCTCCTCGAGGTCGCCACGCAAGGTCGGGAAAGCGTCAGCCAGCGTGACCGCCGGGCCGCTCTCCACGTACTGAATTTCCTGGCGGACGAGTTCACTCGCGGGAATCAGGTTCCAGGTATCGACCAGCAGGCGACCGTGGTCTGACGTGGCCACGAGGATTCCCGGCTGCCCGAGGTCCCGGAGCGCGGCAAAGGCGGCTCGGTCATGTGCAACCGCTACCCCGGCGTGCGGACGCATCTCATGAGTAACGCCCACTCTGCACCGCAGCGAGGACGGGACCGCGATATTCGCCCTGGCCGCAAAGGTATAGAAATCGCCAATGACCGAGTCGTTGGCGCTCTCGGCCAGTCCGCTAAACGCATCGTTCCAGTTTTCTGGCTTCAGCTCGGCCTCGGTCAGCGGAACATCCAGGGCTTGCGCCGCATCATCGTCAAGCCATTCCGCGACGCTGGCTATTTCCGACCATCTCGCGAACCCCCGTCCCCACGCGGTCCGCACCGGGGTGATCCCCTTGCTCGTCCACAGCCGACCGTCCGTCTTGATGGCCCAGACAGCAGCCGAATCGAAATCTCGTGGCTCGTATACCTCCGGCCTGGTCCCATGTTTGAGCTTCCAGTAACTCCAGTCGCTGCTGTTTGCTATCAGCTCCTTCGTGAAGGCCGCGCGTCCCTCCTCCGACAGGTATCTCATCGGCTCAAGCGGTCCGACATAGGTCTTCCGATCGAAGATCATGTACCTGGCGTCCGGCCTGGAGCTTCCGGCATGACGAGACCTGATGTAAAGTTCAGCGCAATCCTCACGGTACGCGCTAACCACCGCGTCCTTCGCGATCGGATAGCCTTCGGCTGGAGCCTGCCCAGCCCCGAGAAGACGGAGAACCTCTAGATCCGGAGCATGAAAGTCGATGTCTATAGCGACTTCTCGATCGCGTGATCCGTCGCGCGGGACGACGGACCCAGGAAGCAGGGTTCTCGACAGGGGCCGATAATCACCAGAAATGGTCCTGACCTCAGGGAGCCTGTCGCTGAACTCGCGGGTAATTATCCCGACGGCCTCGTTGACGTCGGCGAAGCCGCGGACGAGAGTCCAGAAGGCATTCCAGGCTCCGGAGGGAGCAGACCGAAGCCTTCCCCGTATGAATGCGGTCAGCTCAAGCGCAGGCGTTGCTTGCTCGATGCCTATAGCTCTCAGGGCCTCTGGCACGCCCGGCTGGGCCATGAGCTCATCGCTGACGAAACGGAGGAGATCGGAGTGCTGGTGGCTGACCATCGGAAGGTAGATGCTCGACGGCGCCGCGAGGCTTAGCTCCCCACTCCCATCCAGGAGAATCCGACATCGGTGGACCACGGACCGACGCCTGAATTCTCCGTCGGAATCCCTTCCCTTGATGAACACCGCGGCTGTCCGGATCGCGTGAGCGAAGTCTTCTATCCGGGCGTGGCCGGCCGTTACGAGAGACTCGATCCATTCCGCCGGATCAGCAGGGCTCTTCCCCGTACTCTCGAATAGGCGCTCGACTCGCGACCGGCGGGTCGCGCTGCTGAGGGCACTGGCGTGACACCACTGCGCGGGACGGCGCGGGGAATCAGCCCAGGCTTCCAAGGACGAGCGGGAAGCCTCGGCAGGCGGCAGCCTGAGCCCGGATACTCGACGCAGCCTCCCGTCCTGGTCGGGCACGAGAGGATACCCGGTGGCAAACTGGTAGAACTGGGCGGTCAGGTAGCTGTCTCCCCAGCATCGGGCCTCGCTGCCACGGGCTGGGAGGATGTCGAGGACCCAGCCCGGATCCTTTTTCCGGTTCAGGGCCGAAACGCTGGTCAGGACGAGCCTGGATAGCTCGTCCAGCAACTCTTTGTTGAGCTGACTCCCCTCCAGCAGTCCGACCCTGTCGTCGTTGACCTGCCACGGCGCATTCGCGATCCCGGTCAGGGTCGTCTCGTCACGCAAGGGGAAAAAGGCCCAGAACCGGCCCACTGATGCCCGTCCCTCGACCGGAACCGCCCACACCACGGGCAGCTCTTCACGCGCCGAAAGTTCCCATGCCTCCTTCTTCGCCTGCTCGGACGGCTTGATCGTCGAAGAAAAAACTCGCCAGGGCTGAGTGTCCTTTCCCTCCTTGATAGTGACCTCATCACCGGCCTGGCTGATCTCGATCTCCCTGTGGAGGCCCGTCGTCCTGTCGGACAGGACGAGCTCACCCACATGCGGCGAAAAGAGCATGAACGCCGAGTCGAAGCCCTTAATGTCGCTGCTGAGCCAGGAAGACCCGAAGATCGTACGCGGGACCCGGACTACGGTCGTTGTCCCATGCGCCATCAGGTCAGCAAGCAGCGGATCCGATGCACATGCAGCTTCCAGGTCGATTATCCGCGCTACCCGAAGGGTGGGATAGCGCTCGCGCCCTGGTGCCACCTGCGAGATCCGCTCACGGGACCAGGCTGCGTCGAATCCGAACGATACCGGCCGGGAGTAGAACTCCGGCTTGTCGGTTACGCCGAGAACGGACTTGAACCCGAGGCCGAAACGGCCGATCTCGGCACCGCGCTTGTCCGACAGGTGAGCATGCAGCAGAGACCTGATGCCTGCCGCACTAACAGGGTCACCGTCATTTGCGCAGTACAGGTGATCAGCAGTCAGGATGACTTCGATGCGCCCGCCGGGAGAGGGAATCATCGCGTCAGCGCCGTTTTGAACGAGCTCAAGCAGCTGACGTCTGCCGTATCCGCCATGGGCCAGGTTCATTTCCTGCCCGGCGTCCTCGTCTACCCGCGTCGGGCTGGTGGCGTAAACTCGTAGGTTCTCCTGCGTTTGCTCATGGACGACCGCTTCCAGGGGTCCATGATATGGAGACATTTCACCGCTAATCGACAAGCGACCCGCCCTCCCCAGGCGCATCAAGTAATTGCACGTACGGTAACTATAAGATCAGTGAACAAGAACCGCTGACGTATTCGAAGGGCCAGTCCGTCCAGCCAGCCAATGCACGCGCGGCGATGCCACGATCGCATACCGCAACGGTACGCCAGCAAGTCATACTAGTACGGCAGCCGCACTAGCGATCAAGGATCTCCTAGGCCCGCCACGGCTACTTTAGGGACCATGCGCGCCAAATGTCTTAGTACGATCTCCTGGCGTGCGGTCCGCTACGCTTGTCGCTGATTGCGTCATCTGCTAGCTTCCGCTCCTGGTCGCCACGTCACAGGAGAACAAGCTGGTCCGAATTCACTACGCTAGCTGAAGTCAGTTCGCACAGCTGTCGGCTGGTGAGCTCGGAGAGCCAGCGTCCCGCGAGGTTCAGCCGCGACGAGCTGGCCGAGGTGAAGTGTAGTCGGAAGTAAAGTGACACAGCAGCCACTGTTGGATTTTAAGTCTTGTGCGCGGCATCGATGATCATGAGGAACCGCAGGAGCTCGTGATGTCGGCGGTGGTGGGCGAACATCGAGCCGCCTGCCAGATCCAAGGCAGTGATCAGGCTGCTCGAGTCTCGCTCTTGCCTGCCCGCCAGTCACGATCGAGGCAGCCGCGAGGGTAGTACTCTTCCCGGTATGGGAGACCTGTATTACTGAAACGGCAGCCGGCTTGATGGTCCAGGAGATGATGAGAATGAATATCTCTGCCTTCGAAGAAAGTCTAGTAAATCTAATCCAGACGTTGAGCCCAGCTAAACAGCGACAACTAATGGGAATTACCCAGGCTCTCGCCGAGCCTATCGAGGCGGACATAAACTGGTCGGCGGCCCTCGTGACCACAGAGTTTGCTGATGAATTCGCTTCTCGCCTTCAGCTTCATCATGCGACGCACTCAAAAGAGCTTCAGCGCACTGCTATAGAAGATGCCTTCAGAGCAGCATCTCTAGCGGCAGGGAGAAGCGTCAGTCCCCCGATGTCAGCAACGGAGAGGTTTATCGACGAGATAATCGACGGGGAAGGCGTAGCCCTCAAAGGATCTGCCGCAAGGGATATAAGGGAAGATCGGGTTCATATAAGCAAGCTCTGCGAGGCAGCCTGGATTCAAGACGTGCGCGGAAGCGCCCAGCGCGCAGAGGCTGCAAAGAAGCAGATCGGAATGTATCTAGAAATTGTCGATAGGATCTATCAGCTTAGGGTGATACCGAATACGCGGCAATGGATCTACCAGCTAGTAGAGATACCCGTCTCGCTCTTCGAGCCGATTCTCCATCTCGACAAAAATCTATTCGCTCCCGACGGCCCCCGGATCGAGGTCACGGATTCTCATGGACCATGTATGGCCTTCATCCTCGATCGAAGCGATTCAAAAATCACTATTGGAAAAATTCCCATTGAGCGGTGCATTACGCACGGTCGCTGGACTCTCGCAAAGCGCGAGATACCCGTAAAGGTTGATCAGTAACTGGGGCCCGTTCGCCGCAGGGCACGCTCGATAAGGAGATTATAAGCCCGCGATGATGTCAGACGGACGCAGGTGAGTATTTGGGAGTATAAATTCCTCAGGATGCGGCCGCGGATTTCCTAGGATCCAAGAAGCCAGCGCCGCGAGCTGGAATGAAATAAGCGGCGGGACAGCGTCACCAATATGACGATACATGTTATTAATGCTACCCGAGAAAATATAATCTGCAGGGAAGCCGTTGAGGATTGCCATCTCCCGTACCGAGCATAGCCTGTCCTGCTCGGGGTGAGAATATCGTCCATTTCCAACATGTGAACACTCGCGCTTGATAGTTGGTGCAGGCCTGTCCCACCACATCCGCCCATACACATCCGGGTGGCTGCCGAGGTCATTCCTTTCAAGGCGGTCACTCATCGTCGGTGTGAGGAGCGTCGAAGACTCCGGATGCCCAGCGAGGTCGAACCAGCTACCCCCATCAGCAGGGATAGCTCTCAGACGCTCGAAAACAGCCCTATCGCGGATCGCGGGCGTGACGTGCATCGGATCTGCTTTCGATGCGTGTCCTGCCTTCAGGGCTGGCAATTCCCATATAGCTCGTCTCACGTGAGTAGCCTTGGGATCTATGGTAAACCCGGCCCATAGGTCATCAAGCGTCAGCAGTGGAAGCCCGCGCCGCACAGCCACCAGGACTGCTCGCTCACGCTTCTGCGGCAAACCGAAACGATTCAGAAAGTGAATCTCCGGCTTAACGTCATAATTGAGTCGCCCCTGGAGGACCTCCACAAGAGAGGCCAGGTGAACATTAAAGCGACCCATAATAAGCTCGCGCGCATTCTCCATAATTAGTATTTCCGGCTTGAATTCAGCTACGAAATCGACTGTTTTCCCAACTAGGGTATTGCGATGGTCGTCTTCAAGATGATTCTTAGCGAGTGTGCGCGAAAAACCTGTGCATGGTGGACACGCTACCAAGACAGTGGGAGGCTGGGTAATACCTAGCCTTTCGGCCAGCGCGGAAGGATCTATGCTTCCTAGGTCTTCCTCCACCGGGTCGATCCCAATGTTGAGACGGTAAGTGGCATTACAATCCAATGTTCCCCGGCCACTGCTGGGCTTACCGAGTTGGGCGTCAGCAGCCCCCACTACCTGAAAACTCGGGTGCGCATGGAAGCCAGTGCTGGCGCCGCCGCCGCCCGAGAAGAGGTCCACCACGCTGCCTGCCATGTAGCTACCTTAGACCAGGCCTCAGACATTCCGGCTTAGCACGGCCGAAGCTCGGTCGGGTTTCTTTCTTGGCAAACTGTTGCCACTGAGAGTAAACGGCAACCCGCTTGCCTACAGCGCCGTGGCCTCCGGCGCCTGGAGCGATCCCAGTCGTCCCGCCAACACAGAGTTACTGTACCGTTCGCCTCGCAGGCACGTGAATGTCCTATATGGGCATATGCTACTTTCTGCTACTATCCGAGTCCTTAGAGTACGAGCCCCTCGCCGACGCCTGGTCGCCCAGCGGAGGAGACAACCCACGAGGTTTATCCTTCGAGTCGGCTGTCCGGGTCAGTACAGGTAGCCATATTGTAGCCATGCCGTGAATTAGATTTTCACCTTGGATGGGGCTTAGATAGCGCTTTCCGTTGCCCTCGGCTGAATATGTGCGCGTGCTCAGCGAACTCATCACGCACCTGGGCGGAGATAAGACTTTCGGAATGCGATCGTCAGCGATAGCTCAGCCCAGCTACAGGGCAGGGTTATGCGTCGCACTTAAGCCGCCCGGTGAGACTTTCTATATTTTGACAGCATGGCAAGCCGCTGCCTGCCGATGCTGGGCCCCAGGCGTCCCGGCGCGCTCGACATCGCCTCCACGGGCCACACCAGCTTCGTTTCTTACAATATACGAGCTGGATTGGCTAAGGGAGCACAGCGCTCGTGTCACCCGCCGCGCTGAGTGGGCACGAATGGGGCGGTAGGCGTCAGGCGGGGCGGGCATGACGGCTGGGGCTTGCGGGGTGATGGTGGCCGGCGTCAGGGTGGGCACGACGGAATGGGAACGGCCCGCCCGGCTCAA
>OBLU010001851.1_pt1 | contig 19515 bp, 14 predicted proteins | sample 1518681 | NCBI WGS metagenome assembly OBLU01 (sample SAMEA3539304, study PRJEB22396) | soil metagenome | biome: tundra; feature: field; material: soil | place: USA | collected 2010-05 | depth 0.15 m
CCAGCAATACCCGTCGGTCGGCAACGTGATGTCGCGCCCGCCCATCATGGAAATCTCTTTGGGCGGCTCAATCGACTCCAAAACACGAAGTGCGGCAGCCATCTCGCCCTTGTTGACGATCAGAAGTGACTGGGAAGCCGGGCCGCGCTGTTCCGTGTGCGGCGTGTAAGGCACCTTTGCCGATACGAGCGCGTGGGCGCAGCCCTTCAGCCAGACTGCGAGCGGCGTCCCATTCCAGTGTGGATCCCAGCCGAACTTGCCCTCCGAGACGCCCCCTTCCCGGTTTCGGGACATACAGAGTTCAATCCGGGGGGTGGATTCGGGCGGTAGCTCCCATTTGGTGACCACCGGCTGGAGCTGACGCTTGTATGGGAGGCACCGGCTATCGAGCGGGATGCCAGCGAACATCTGGTCCAGCACCAGATGGCCAAACGGTAGGTGAAATTCGAACGTGACGGCATCCGCGAGCGGACACCCGATCACCCTTTCAATCCAGCTCTGATGCTGGCTGAGGAACTCTTGAATGGCCACTGCAGGCGGCGCTAGCAGCAGTTGGACGGTCTTGGAGGTGTTCAGGGAGGTTGGCATTGATACAAATGTAAGGCCGAGGTGTGCGACCTAACGCCACAGGCACATACAATATCGGTAGCAATGGCGTCGGAATCAAAGCGCCGGGACCGGCAGGTTGTCCGGATTCTCGGGATACTCGGTGCGCTTCTGGAAGGTACCGGGGCCTCGGTACATGACCTGGCCCGGCGATTCGGGACGCGACGCGAAACCATCTACCGCGATCTCCGGGCGTTGGAGGATGCCGGTTATCCGGTGGTCGGCGACGACGACGGCCACCTCAGCCGCCCTCATCTCCTGGACGGGAGGCGGACTCCGCAGGTCAGATTCACGCCGGAGGAACTGAACGCACTCGACTGGGCGGCGGCGCAGGCGAGCGCGGGACCATTTTCGGAGGCGCTCAACGGTGCCCGCCAGAAGCTCCAGGCGATGTCGGCGGCGTTGGGAACGGTAGGTGTAGCCGAGGTGACCGACTCCTGGGGTCCAACGGCCCCGGCCACGGCACCGGAGGTGTTGCTTCGGCTAGCCGAAGGCATCCTGCGCCGGAGGGCGTGCATGGTCACATACCGGACGCCGGACAGCGCGGAGGCGAAAACGTACTGCTACCACCCATATCGGCTGCTGAACGTCGCCGGTGCGTTTTACTGCGTGGGGAGGGTACCGTACCGCGATGGCCTCACAACCCTCGCAACCCACCGCATCGCCGAAATCGAACTGTTGGCCGACTCGTTTACAGTGGACCAGGCTCTAGACCTGGACCGGCACCGCCAGGAAGCCTTCGGCGTGGTGTGGGAAGAACCAATCAACGTAGTCCTGCGTCTCCGCGCCGACCAGGCTCCTTACGTGGCCGAGCGGCAGTGGCATCCGTCACAGGAGCTGAAATGGCAGCCCGACGGCAGCCTTCAACTGACGTTCAACGCCGGTGGGACATTCGAGATTACGAGATGGATTCTGGGGTGGGGAGACGCCGTAGAAGTCATATCGCCGGAAAGCCTGCGGGAAAGTATCAGAGATCTGCTCAAGCGAGCGGCGACGCAGTACAAGGCTGATTGACCTTCCCAAACCAGGTCGGGAGTGGCTTCAACGTTCCCAGTCTGAGGGTATCTTGCCGCCCAGCTTCGCTATCGCACTCTTGAATTTTGACCGGACCTTATCGTTCTTCCAGTAGCGTCCTCGTGGGTGAGGAAAGTGCAGAAAGTTGAGGCCCTGGTCTTTCATTTCAAACATTTCGTAAAGCTCTGTTTCCTTTACTCCATCCTGATCGAAGGGATCACACCCCTCTGCAAGATTGGACCACAGCCTGGTAGACAGAAAGACGACCAGCCTCGGCTGAAGGGCCGCCAGTACGGACCGCAATTTTCGGTTCGCCGTTTTCAGGTCCCCCTTCCCTGGCGGCTTCCCGGAACTCGTGAGCATCACGTCGGCGTAGTTCCAGAATGCCACACTGTTGACAACCCGCTTACGATCCTCTAGGTCCCTGGGGGGTCGGTCGAGGAACAAGCCAATCCATTTCGAAGCGAAATGAGGGTCGCTCCATAGTCCTTCGGAGTAGGCAAGAAGATTCTTGTGGGGAAACCAACTGGATCCCAGGCATTCATACTCGCGCTTGAATTGTCCAGCCTCGTATTCACGAGGTTCGTATGTGGACTCCCCCATAACTAAGATCTTGATGCCAATTGGAGAGGTGTCGTAGCTGCTTCCCCGCCAAGGAGAGAACTTCACATCTTCGACCGACACGCAGCATGGACAACGCGGATCGTGCTCCGTCATGATCCCATCATATCGATTCGTACCCCTGACCTCCGCTATCTGCAGAGTCGCGGGACAAACGCGGGACACGACGGCCCGCCAAGGGCGACCGAAGCGGCAGGGCGGAAGGAGCCAGTCGCAGGCGGCAACGACAGGACACTGTCCCGTTCCTGTCCTGCCCAGAAGCGCAAAAACTTCGTTTCCAGGGCGCGGACCACTCCGCTGCGCTCCGTGGTCCTTTCCGCCCAAAATCCGAAAGGACCAGACTATGCCCCGCCGCGCCAACGGAGAGGACTGCTGCGAGTCGCCTTGGGCCGCCACCGGTCGTTGGCGGAGTCGCCGGTGCCCGGCTCGTTCCGCCAGCACACACGAGAAGGCACGCGCCCCGGCAACAAGAGCAACGGGTCTCCGCAGCCCTCCAAAAAAAGGAAAAACAGAAGGAGTCGGCGCGAGGTCGTTGCCGCCGTTGCCGGGTGCCTTGCCCGCGTTTCCAAGGAAGACACATAACATGCACGAGACCGTTTCCGGCGTTGCTATCTAACCCTTTAGAGCGCAGTGGCTGGTGGATGCATCTAGATTCACCGTGGGTGGCATTATTTTCGCTGTGGTCAGTCTGCCGCCGGGGAGATCCGGTCGCCACTCCCGCTGCTGGCACTGCCGCTCCAGGTATGCCGGAGGTAGCTTCCAATAATGCGGGCACGAGAACTCGCCGTGCAAATCCTGCAAGGAATAGCTCAGTAAGCTATTAGCCAGCATCGTTTCACTCAGAAGTTTCACATCGACAGGTCTTTGGGGGCTTTTCGGCGTGCGGGTCTGGTGGCATCGCATGAGTGTCTGCCTGGTCACTTCGAGCTTTGCCAGGCTTGCATGCTGGCTTGCGAGGGGAGCAGTACGGTAATGCGCGGCGGAACCGGCACCCGCTCCTGCAACGCGAAGATGGCGGGCATCAAGTCGCAGTCATTGCTCAACACGAACACCTGTTCCGGCCTGGTGCCTGGCGGTCCAAAAGCGTCCAGCACTATTTCCAACGCGAGATTAACGTTGGTCTGCTTCTCCTCGCGTTTCTTGCGCGGAACGTCCGGATTGTTTGTTTCTTCAGCGGGCTTGTACTTCCCCTGTATCACTGTGACACCTCTGATGGTCCGGAGTGCCCTGATCCACAAGTCATACCTGCTATGCTCGCCCGCCCGGTGGCCGGGCAGCTCCACTGCCGGGGTCACTGGGGCGGTAAAGTACTTGACGCCAAGCGGTCCCTTCCCAGGGAAGTGCCGTTCAATGAGGGAGCGGAAGTCGCACCAGCCGAGACCGGCGAGTCCGTTTTCCTTGCTGTAGAAGCGGCTGACGCCGTAATAGAAGTTGAAGCCGTCCACGTACAAAGTTCGTGTCATATGACCTTCGCCGTACACCGTAAACGAAGTTGCGCCCCTCGAGAGGCAATCCCTCAGCGCAGAGGCCGGTTGGCACTCGATCTGGGCTGGTCCGAGTATTTGTGAAACATGGGGTGCCGGTCAAGCCCTCGAAGATGATCCCCAATTGTTATCCCTGGTTAGCTGAATCATGCCCGCTGGTCCAGACCCCCGACTAAATGCCAAAAGAAAGGTATTGTCATTAGATCATGTCAATGATATGATCTACTCATGGCGCTTCTCAACGTCTCATCCGAAACCAAGGTCGCGGTTGATGCGATCGCGGCGTTGCACCAGGTTCCCACGGATCGGGTCATTGGCGCAGCCGTTTCCTCGTACCTCGATACTCTACCGCTGGAGGAGCGGGAGGCTCTGACCGCACTGCTGCGGGCCGCCGCCACCAAACGTGCTAACCAACCAACTCCTCCCGCCGATGCGCCGCCGTCAACCTACGATTTTTCCCGACTTTGTTTCCGGAGAGATGTTATTGAAGCACTTGGGGCAAATGAGTCCTTCCGCGTTGTGACGCCTGTGGGCACGTTCCAAATGACCAAAGCGCAATTTGAGCAAGCATTCCGGAACGTCATCGAATCGCGCAGCTACCGAATTGACGGCATATACCACTACCCGAAGGTTCCGCAACGAGCCGAACAATTCCGAATCTCCTAACACCTATTGAATGTAGCCGCCGAGTCGTGATGTCAGGGACCAGTGACATCACAATGGCTTTTCGATCGGAACAGTGAGCGGATCGATGGTGGCCTTCTCGCGGTCTCCGATCCAGGCCTTGGTCTGTAGTCTTCCCACTATCACGAAGAATAGCCAAGGCTGTTCGAACCTTGCGGTACGAAGAATGGTCCGCCAGTTCGACATGTCGCGGGCTGAGGGATGAGGATCATCCTCGGGATGAGTATGCCACTCTCCCAGGTAGATGCACGTCCCATCTGAAGTAGCCCACGCCCGGTCCACGGCAGGCTGAGTGGACGTCTTGCTGCGGAAGAAGTTGAACCGGGACGAGCGGTCTGGGGCCGCGGGCTGCGTCACGTCGTCAACAATCACGTCGTCGCTCTCACGCAGAACCCGACCGAGCAGGACTCCGCCTGCCTCTGGGTCAGTGTGTTTGAGCTGCCGGAATCTTGACATCTCCTTCGCGGCCCGCTCGCTCAATACAAGCCGCGGCCCGCCAGCGCCGACGAAGATCATATGTTCCATCCTGAGCAGACGGGGCAATCAGGATCGATGAACTGACGTTCTAACTTCCGCTGGCCCGGCGAAAAAAGAGCGGCACGCTTGGAGGATTCGAACCCTGCCGCTTTGAGTCCCTCATCCCCTTCATACCAACTCAACAGAACGCTGACGCTTCCACCGTCGAGCGTGGCGATCCCCAAACGCACGGCCTCTACAGCGGCCTTCGATGCAACCAGCCCAGAAAACGGGACGAAACGATCCGAGCATCCCCCCAGCGTCCTCGTCAGGTCCTGGCCAGGAGCGACAAAGGAGGCGCGATTGAGAAGAGGCGTGCTCGCATTTCGTGTGTAGAGGCATTCAAGACAGCCGCGGACCTTGGCGACGCCGGCTAGCATTGCATGGCCGCCAGCATCAAGTGGATCAACCCAAACGTGAATACGTGGCACCTGCTGGCCAAGGTACTGGTTGAGCCTCAGCTCCAAGGTGGCCTCGCCGGTGGCGAAGAACACCAGGTCAACGCCAAGCGTGCAATCCTCGTCAGTGCCAAGGATCGCCTCTACTTGATTGGGTTTTGCCCGAACATCGAGATGAGGATACCGGTGCCCCAGCAGCTCACACATGGCAAGAGCCTTGTTCTGCCCAACCTTGTCCGCGCCCAATACGTGGCGGTGAATGTTGGCATTCTGAAGGACATCGTGGTCTATAAGGCAAATGGTCCCGACGCCGGCGGAACAAAGGTTCTCGGCTATTCGCGATCCGACCGCGCCGACACCAACCACCGTCACGGTCTTGTCCTTCAGGTCCTGGCGGCCACCGCCGCGAGGCGCTAGGAACGCCTGGTCAAACCGGTCAACTCCCAGAGGGAGAATCTTATCGGTGCCGCCGAAAGCGAGGAGTCGCGTCGCGGTCACCTTGGAAGGCCGAAATCCCCGCGCCGCTAACTTCTTGGTCGCGGCCTTCACGTCCTGCACTCCGGCGCCGATCAGGACCCTGTCTCCACCGCGGGTCGGGATTGACAAGACCAGCGAACATGGAAGGCCATGTTGATCGACCCAGTGCATAAAGCTCGCGCACTGGTCGGCTCTGGTCGCCTGCCGAACAAGGTTCTTCAGTTCTGTAACACTCCACTGCTCGCCAAACGGCGGGGGCACTATTGCCTCGTCCAGCGCGCAGAGAAAGGCCGTGTCCGAGCCGACCATCTGGTCTCGCTGCCGTTGGAGCCACAGCTCGCCATCCTCAAGTGCGTCACAGACAAGAATCTCGGTTTTCTCTTGTTCTGGATTACCAGCCCTCGGCCCCCGCTTATAGCGGAGAACTGGCACTACTCGTGTGTCAGTCAGCCGAGAACAAATCGAGATGATCGACTCCGGCGTAGTCCAGTAGCTCCGAAACTCCTGAGCAATGTCAGCAGGATCGCGCTGCTCTCCGGCCGATTGAAGAATTGAACGCGCCCGTTCTAGTGATTCCGCGATGAGACCGGCGGGATTGGTGGCATCCAGCAGGATTCCTGAGGGTGGCGCCAAACACAGCACGCCATTTCGATCACAATTGAACACCCGCCCAGGCATCTTGCCGGGTTCAATCATAATACTGGGTAGGCGGTCTGGGAACTCGGCGGGGAGAGCCAGTTTAAGTGCGGCAGGTGTCGATCCTACCTGGATCGAACCGACCCACTGCCCCTCTGATTGCACAAACCCGCGCTCGCGAAGACACTCTTCCGCGGCGACACGGGCGGGTTTCCGGAGTTCTTCGAGCGTGGGACGGGGCATCGTCAAGCCGAATAGCTGGATGTGACGATAGCCGGCGCGGAGGTCTTCTTAGCTGTGTCTGGAGGGTTCGGGACGGGAAAATCGCGCCCAAACACCTCCTTCAGCCGCTTGCATGCTTTCACTGGGTCCGCCTCGGCATCAGCATCCTCGAGAGCGGACCGCATGTCACCGAACCGTGACTTCAGCTTGTTCATGGCAGAGTCAGAAAGTCTTCCGAACAGGTCCTCGAACTCCGGTGTCGGCTTGTACGCGGAAATGCGCCCGAGCTGGGATTCGGCGGACGATGCGAGGTTGCGCAGCGCCTTGCGGTCGTCGGAGTCCCCATCCCACGTAGACGTGGGCACCAGGCGGTCACGGCACAAGAGCGTATACCCAAGTCCGGTGGGCTTGTCGGCAGAATCCTTTGGAATCTGCTCGTCATACCAGCGCTTCAGGTAGCGGACGACGCGCCGGAACTGATCGGTGCTGGTTGCGCTGTCGGTTAGCTGCCCAAATGGTGTCCGCGCATCCTTAATGTACTTCAGCAGGCTGGGAGGATCTGTTGGGCGCCAGCCATTGTCCTTGTGGGCAAGCCGGTATTGTTCCTGACCTACGTCGTCTGTCCAGTGGGCGTAGCTCACAAGGTCCAGATGAAAACCCCCCGCGTAGATCACGCGAATACACGGTCCTTTGTCCTGGACGCCGTCGGTGTGATCTCCCACGGCCTCCCACACCCACCCGCGGACTTCCTTCGCCGTGTACTCGGTCTCTTTGATGGCAAAGCGGAGGCCGATATCAATGTCGTATCGGAGATCTTCGATCATTTTCACCCCGGTTCGCGCATGTTTGGAATAGCTGCCTTGGTGTAGAACGTCGAAACTGGGGCGGTCGGCATCGCGCAGGTTCTTGGTAATCTTGTCCAACACGATATCTCGTTTTTCGCGCAGCTTCTGATCGGAATCGTAGTCTGTGCGGATCGTTTCGTGGAACTGCTCAAAGTACTTCTGAACATCAGCCATGTGATGAAGCCCTCCTTGGCTCAAAAAATTGCATCAGACGCTGACGGACATCGCCGTCCTCGCCTTTTTGCCGCCCCTTCGCCTCAAGGGCGGCGGTTGAAGCCTTGTCGGCGATATCCATATCGGCGCAAGAAGGCTTTTCGAAATGGACACGTTCATAGTGGCCGGCAATGCCTTGTGATTCAAACAGACGCCTGATCAGTTCGTGGGTCAGGTCGCCGCCCGCATTCAGCATTATGTCGATCGGGCGGGTTCCCCAGGCCACGAGGCCGCGGTGCGTGGTCCAGCGTCGGGGATGGATCACCGAGTCGTTGGTTTCAGCAAGGTCCGGTCGTGGAGTAGACACCGACAATAGTCGTAGGTGCTCTGGCGTGGCCTTAAGGACGCTGAGCGCCTCGACAAACCCAACCAGGGCCGGGTGGTTGGCGACCACTCCACCGTCACAGAAGATCTCTGGGTGCGAGGAGTTATTGACAGGAACTTCGACCGCCGGCAAGTACACCGGGGCCGCAGCGCTCGCCATTGCGACATCGACAATCCGCCGACCGTTGTCTCTGGTCAGGCCGGGGGCGTGGTCAGTTTTGAAGATGGTCGATTTGCCGCGAGTTAGGGAGAATGCCGGCACAACCACGAACTTGCCCTTGCTCATGATGGAACCGAGAGTCGCGTCTTCGAACGTGTCCTCCAGCGCTTTCCGCAACGCCCCGTTGGTGTAGCGACTGCACAAGATGCCACGAATCAGCCGGAGAAATCGGATGGGCCGAATGGGATTCCAGAACACCTGAGGTCCGAAACTTCTGTAGAGGTCGCAGATCTGAGTGGCGGTAAGGCCGTGGGCAAGCGAAAGCGCGATGATCGCGCCGGTGCTTGTACCACAGAACATGTCGAAGCTCTCATGGCAAGTCGTACCGAAGTGCCGCTCCAGCTCGGCTAGAAAGCATGCACTTGCCAGGCCGAGGTAGCCGCCGCCGTCGATGCTCAAGATTCTCATGCTTCTGCGCCTTCGCTCCCCTACTCCACCAATGCCTTGAACACGGCGTCGGCCGCGTCCTTGTAGAACTCAATGCTGATTCGGGTCCAGAGGTCGTCGGGGCAGGTCGTTGAGCTGCCGGCGGGCGGACACCGGCATCAGCAGAGTCTGTGCCTGTTTGTCGATGGCAATCTCGGCAATACTGACTGCGTTCGGTACCATCTCGATGGACCCACCGAGGTTGAGGGAGCCGACGATGATGGTTCCGCCGCGGGTGTTCTTCCCCAACAGCGAGCCGCACAGCGCCACCAGCACCGGCAACCCCACGCCGCCGCCGGTCTTGTCGGCATCCATGGCGCGCATCTGGATCGAGAATTCGTGCTCCCGCGGATCGCGGTCGCCGACAAGCTCCTTGGCCCTGGCGTAGAGGTTCTGTTCGCCGATCTTCACGCTCTCCCGGAATGCCGCGGCCGGCGGCTGGTTGAGGATCTTCACGCCGCCGCCCGGCCCGGAGGTCACTTCGATGCGGTAGAGGCCGGCGCCGGACTCCGGCGTGCCCATGCTCGCGGCCCACACCTGTCCGGGCGGGAGCGGGTCGGACTCAATGGCTTCGTCGCTGTGCAACTCCGGCGTGGAAACGAATTGCTCCACCCCGTCCAGGCCCAGCGTGTAGCTGAAGTGCGTGTTCCGAAACTCGCTCTTGAAGCAGCGCTTCTGCTGCTCTTTCACGCGCCGGCGCGACTCGAGCGCCAGCCGCACGATCCATTCCAGGTCCTCATCGGAAACCGGCATGTCCGGCTGCGGGTAGAGGAGCTTGGTCAGGCCGCTGACGGTTTTCGTCACCGCCTCGATGTCACGGCCGCTGAGAGCGCCACCCAGGAAAATGCGGCCCTGCATCACCGAAGAACGGTTGAAGGACCGCAGCTTGCTCCAGCACTCGCTCAGGAAGTCGCTGACCAGGCCGAAGTGGTCGGTCAGATGCTCCGCGGGGCTGAGCTTCGGGAAGTCCCACCCCGGCGCATACGCATGGATGCGGTCCATGAACGCGGTGTCGTTCCGCATCTCCGGCGGCATGGGGCTGAGCAAGTGGCCAACCCGCTGTTGCTGCTCCACGTCCACATCGAAGTTGCCCACCATGACAATGCCGCCCTCGGCGCGGATGTTCTCCTTGCCGCGGCTGAACTGCCCGGAGGCCATGTAGCCCTTCATGATGTTGACGCCGTCCTTCTGGTCAAAGGAAATACCGGAGACTTCGTCGAAGCAGACCACGTCGTACTGGCAAACAAGGCCGCGCTGCCCGCTCGCGTTGTTGACGAACATCTTCGCGACCGTTGCCTTGCCGCCGGAGATCAAGTGCGCATAGGGCGAAATCTGTTGGAACAGGTGGCTCTTGCCGGTGCCGCGTGGTCCCAGCTCCACCAGGTTGAAGTTCCGCTCGACGAACGAAACCATGCGGACGAAGACCACCCGCTTTGCTTTTTCGTCGAGAGAGGCCGGCTCCAGCCCAATCGACCGGATCAGCAGATCCATCCATTCGCGGGTTGTGAACTTTTCGCGGCCCTTGGCCAGAACATCCAGTACATCTGACTTCGACATCTGGATCGGCCGGAGGGCGTCGATACGAAACGGCCGTCCACCGTTCTGCTGGGCAATAATGCCGTCGTAGGAGACCGTCACCTCGGCATAGAAACCGTCCGTGAGCATCCGCTCGTTGTCCCGCACCAGGTCGTCGGCGATGCGCACGTCCTTCAGCGCCAAGCTGGGCAACTCCGCCACATAGCAGTCGTTCTTCGGGTCCAGGCGCGCACGCACGAGGTCAATCAGCCGGACTGAACCTTGTTCCTTCGCTCTCGCCTTGAACAACTCTTCCTCGCCGGTGCGGACGGTGCGGTCGCGCAGTTGCTTTTCGACGATCTCCAAACCTTCGGCGATTTCCTTCTCATCCGTGCTCGCGCAGTAACGCCCGAGGAGAAACTCCACCACGTAGGTGGGTACCGGGTATTGGCGGGCATACTTCCGCACCAAATCCTTGCGCACCAGATACCCGTCGAAGGCCGCTGCTGCCGTCTTGTCGAGTTGATCCATCACTATGCTCATTGCGTTTCTCCTAGGCCGACTCGCCCACGCTCGTGGTCCGGCGGTCCAGCACCTTGCCGCCGGCGTCCAACAGAACGACCATCGCGGCGGCACCCTCGTGCCTGTCGTCCGCCACCGCAAGGCTGACTTCTCCCGCCGGCCCCACCGCTTTCACCGCAGCCACAATGCTGCTCGACTCCTGTTTCCAGTTCAGGCGGAGGTCGACTCGCAACGATGGGTCGCTGGTGTCCACGCCGACCCGACAACGCATTCCGCGCCACTGGATCGTCTGGATCGCCGCCCGCACGATCTCTACGCCGCGCTCCACGACAATGTCCGGTATCACGCACTCCTGAAGGCTCACCCCGCCATGCGAATACTTCTCCCCGGCGCGGAAGCAGGCGATGCCGTGCGGGGAAACGATTCGCACCTCCGGGTTCCAATGCCACGCGTACGTGGGGACCGCTGGCTCGGCGTGGCCCTTCACAACAGCACACCTTGCCCACTTCGTAGCCGTCAAGTAAGCCGGCAACTCCACCTTGGGAAGGTCTTCGGGCATGAGGAGCCAGCCATGATCCGTGACAACCCGCACTCGCCTCCACCCGGAGTCCAGCAACTCGGCGACGCGGTCGGCGATACGGTCCACTTCGCTTTCCAAGTGCAGCGGCAAGTCGCCCTGGAAGCTGTGCCCGAGAGTGTCGATACGCCCACACTCTGTCCAACCGCCGCCCTCGGTTCCGGCGGCGAAACGGATCTCGTCGGAGTCCAAAACCTCAACACCCTGTTCGGCCATGCGGTCCCGCAGCACCGGCGCGGTAGCCAGCTTCGTGCCTACCAGGGGCGTGAAGTCCTCCCCGTTCCCACCCTTCACCTCGCCGCTAATCGTGGTCGCGGCCGGCTTTGCCGTCGCGGTAACTGTTGGCAGCGGGGCCAGCCGGTGGCCCACCCGCACCACCAAGGACCGGGCTTCCAGCTTCTCCGCGAGCCAGGTCCCCACGTCGAAACGGAGTCCGTCGACGAAGAGCAGGCAAGTGTCCTTCTCGGGCTTCATTGCTGTGGCGGCTTTGTTGGCTTGGCCGGCCTGCTTGCGCACCAACTCCTGGAAGTGCCGCGCCGAACCGTCGAGCCAAGGCAGGTAGAGGGCACGGACCGCCCTCGCCATGATGGCGGCGTCCGTCGTCGTCCTAAATTGTGCCAGGGCCTCCATCTTGGTTCGATCACACCGCCACCCGGCTTCCGCGTAGGCGGTCGTCGCGGCTTCCACAGTCGCGCCGCCCAACGGGGATTGCGTGAGTCTTGCCAGCCTCGCCAGCGGCAACATTGCCGTGGCCCATGGGCTTTGCCCCATCTGCGCCCACACCCAGCCGCGCCGTCCTCCGTGTTGAGCTTCGAGCGCCAGCACTATCGCCGAGGCTGTGGCCTGTGGAAGAGCACCAACCTGCTCCACCTGGTTGCGGAGGTCTCGCTCTTCCTCTTCGTTCACTCGCGGGTTTCGGGCAGGGTCGAGAGTCAACAGTCCTTGCCCCCCCACGCTTGGCTCACCCAGGAGTCTGGCGATGCCGGGGTAGAGTTGTGGCGCTTCGCAGAAGCGGCGCCACACGTGGTCCCAAATCCCCTGGCCGCGGGCTAGCGTCGTGCCGGCGGCCGATACGCCTTCGCTGTCGGGGTCGAAGTTGAACTGGGCGCGGCAGATGTTGCGGAAAGACTCCCAGCGGTTCCCCTTCGCTGCGGCCTCAAACACCTCGGGACCGCTCATCCAGCGGAGCAGGTCCCGCATCGGGTCAGCCACGGAGAGTTTGTCGAAATCGTCCGCGTCCAGCCGGCGACCTCGCAATGGGGCGATGTCGGCGTCGGCTAGTAGTTCCAGCACGCGCAACATCGCTTCCTCGGTGCGGCGGTCGTGCGCCATCTCGATGCCGAGGCCGTCTTCCGAAACCAGGAACGCCTGAACTGTCCAGTCCCGGCCGCTGGTTTGGTGCCAAACACGGCCGCGGAACTGGAGTTCTACCAAAGGCTGGAGTCTCACCGGACATTCACCTGCGGAGCGTAGATCCTGCCGCCCAACTTTCGGCAGGTAGAGGATCGGAGTCTTTCCTTCGGGCGGCGTGGCTTCAGGCAACTCCCGCTCCACGACGCAGCGCAACCAGATGGCCGGCCCCACTCGCTGCGCCGGATCGTAAGGCTCTTCTTTGCGGTAGGCCAGCGTGTAGAGTTCTGGCAGCTCCGCTCGCAGTCTCTGCAAAAGAGGACGCCACTGGCCCTCAGCGTCTGTCCACAGCAGAGCAACAGGGAGCGCCACGCCCTCCGGCACGCGGAGGGCAGCGGCGAATGAGGCTTTCAGCCGATCCACCAGCGTCATGATTTGTTCCGCTCCCGAGCCTTCCGCTTTTCTTCCAGAGTGATGTGAACGTCGTTGGTTCGGTCCCGGCCGTCTGCAAACCACGGGAAGTCTACCTTGTCCCGCGCCTGCTCCTTCCCGCGGTCTTTCCCAAGGGGGAGCTTGATGGGGGTGGCACGCAGAACTGACGCATCTTGTTTAGTTGGCTGGTACGGTCTGGCGATAAGCCAAGGGCGGATGTTCAGTCGAACACCATCGTTGATGTCCGGCTCCCATCCCAAGGGCTGTTCGCGTACCGGCTTCCAGCGAACGAAGATGTCGTAGGGTGGCTCGCCGACGAGGATTCTCTCCAACTCAGCCTGGAGGTGAGTTGCTGCCAATAGCCGCGATTCGGCGCCGTCTGCCCCAGCGGAAACCTCTGCTCGCTGCCTCCCAATCCAGTCGCCCAGCGAGCTATAGATGAGCTTTTCTAGGGTGCGCTTGCCTTCACCGCTCGGCCCAGCCAACTTGTGATAGTTGACCAGGGCGTGGAAACCGTCGTTGCGCCCGTCCCATACATGCCACACGAAGGGTCGGCATTGAAAGATGTCACAGTGCTCAACGAAAAACCGGTCCTTGAGCCAGTCCTCAAGGGAAGGTGCCCCATTCAAGAGTGAGGTCAATCGTTCTGCTGACCAATCAGATCCATAGGCCTCCTCAAGCAGTTTGCGGAGCCTCAGTGCTGCGGGATCCTCTCCCGATACGGAGCTTAAGCAGACAACGCCATCAGAGTTGCCATGTTCTTCTAGTGAATCGGGCTGAAGTGACTGGCTGTCCAAGAACTCGCAACCTGCCTGTCGCGGCCATCGGTAGCCAACTAACCGGGCGACAGCGACCTGAAGTGTGCAGCTAGCATGGGAGGGGTCTCCATCAAATAACCACTCGGCAGGATCGTTTGTGTGTGGGCGAGGTAGACCTGCCGGGTAGATTTCCTTGGCGACCGTCCTCCCCCGCTCAGCATCGAACGGGACGTGCCCAAAGGTTGCATTCGTGACGTTGATTTTCTTGTCGATGCGCCGGACATCCCGCACAAACTCCGAGGATGAACAGTATTCCCAGATGGCAGTAATGTCTGATTGGTCGCGTGGGACAATCACAGCCACGTTGGTGTCAAAAAACGTGCCCAGAAAGATGGTTGCCGGAAGATTACGCATCTGCGTCACAGCCACGCCGTACCGACCGAGCGCCTGCAAGCCCCTGACAGCAGAACCTTCGCTCCGCACCATAGAACCTTCGCCCGACTCCCAACGAATGACGCGACTCCTGCCAGAATAGAGAGCCGTGGTCGGTACTGCACCTTGCTGAAACGCCCACACGCCACGAAGTAAAACCGGAACCTGTCGTTGTCTCCAGTGGAAAGCCCCTGAAGCGAATCAGCGTACGTAGCGAGTAGGGCACCAGCAGCAGTTGCGCTAAGCGAGAGCCTCGAGTTCGGGCTAGTTAATGCCACATGTGATGTCGTGCGTAAGATCGCATTTGACTTAAGCTCAGCGGAACGGCCTTCGTCTTTTGCCGCATCTGTCTCGACTCCTGTGATGGGATAGGTATCGGATCTGGTTCTTCTGTGGACAATCGTCAACGCTCGGAGAACGTCCCAGCTTGCTGTAGCGGTTGCTCCAGAGCCAACCGTACTCACGTGAACCACTTCGCTTTCGCGCAACAAGCGTCGTCTGAAAGGGGTATAAGTTTTCAGGAATAGCCAGTTCTGAGGAGTTACGCTTGCATGGGATCCACCCTCTGCGCAAAACGCGTCAAACCGTCTTATGAAGACCGTCGCCAATTCTAAACAGGCGTCTCTTGCATATGATTCGCAGTAGGAGCGAAGCAAGGGACCTTGCTTAGCCTTCACCAGGTACGGAGGGTTAGTGATGACGAGAGTGAAATTATCTGCCAGAATGCGAGCAGAGGATAGAATTCCTCGCGCCGCCACAGCCAGCTCGCGTGATTCCTCACTTGGCTGCTCAGCCGCCAGTGCCCGTTCAAGTAGTGGCCATACTTCACCAAACTTGACAAAGAGCAATGGTTGCCCAATTGCTGTCGGGTTTACCAAGCTGCCGAGCGTCGGTGCTTTCTGAAACGTGTCATAAAGCTCTTCAAGCGTGTCTTTGAGTAGAGTATTGCCGCAAGCAAGCGCCACCCAGGATTCTTTCGACGCATTAATACCCAGCCCCGAGCAAGCGAGGTTCATCGGTGGAAGTGGGGCGTATCGACCGATAATTCGCCACGCAGTCAGCGCAAGATTGAATGCGGCGATCTGGCTACAACGGGCGTCCAGCTCGAGTCCGTAAAGGTTCCCAATCAGGACCGAGTGGACTGCTTCGCCAGTAGTTAGGGCGTACTCTACCTCCGCCATCTTTGTGAGAATCGGCAGGGCGAACGTGAGGAAGTGGCCGCTACCCATACATGGATCGAGGACACGAAGTTCACTGAGATGCTTTGGCCAGCCATCGAAATTTCCGGCAGCCGGCGAACCGTCGTCGTTTAGCCGCAGATAGGTCCACTCGTAGTCCGGCAACTCATTGCTCTTCCCTTCTGCGCGTCGCTTTGCTGTCCACCAAGCACCCAGCGTGTTGTGTAAGAGAAAGAGGACCATGTAGTCCTCCGTGAAGAGTTGTGTAACCGGAGCCAACTCGTCGGCTCCGATCTTCACTTCGGATTTGTTGACGCGCTCTTTCTCGTCACGCTGCCAGAACTGATAAACCCAACCAAGGCTGTCGTCGGCCGTGAAAATTTCGACGGGGAGTTGCTCCAGTTTCCGTTCTAGTTCCAGGCGGGTCTCGGGCGGCAGGACCACACGCAGCACCGGGTCGTCGGCTCGGAAGACCTCGATCAGCATTTGCTGCGCGCAGTTCACCGCGAGAGACAGCCAGTCTGCACCTTGCTCGCGGGCCGTTTCCCGAACCTCGTCCATGGACATCGCGATGCCATAGTGCGGGTGCATCAGCAGATCGTTCTCTGCTAAGAATCGAGCGAAAAGCATGCGGTGCCACTGCTCGTAAGCGACCGCCTGCTCTAGGTGACGCGTTTCCTGTACCCCACCGGGGTGACGGCTGTCGCCGAGTTGCCGACCATGAGCGCGCAGTTGATTGCGCAGGTCACGTTCGTGCTGGGTGAGGCTGTCTGGCGCTTCGCGCTGGCTGACCGCGAGGGAGATCAGTGCCTTCTCGGCACCTTTTTCAGCAATGGATCGAGCGGCCACGACAGTGTTTTCGAGCAGCTTTCGATTGTCGCGGGAGAGTGATGGCATGGTCAGTTTCCTCTTACGCCACCTGTACGGGGCCGCTCTTCAGCGCAGCTAGCAGTGCTGCTTCCTGCCGCGCACTCCACTGGCGGACTTCGGCTTCCGTGTGCAGTGTCGCTTTCTCTAGCGCGACGAATTGGACCTTCGGTTCGAGGAGTTGGGCCGCTTGTTTCAGTGCGGTGCCCACACGGCCGGCAACGGCGTCAGCCTCTGCTCTGCGCGCTGCCAAGTTCCTGGCGTCCAGCGCAGTCACAAGTGCGGCGTCGGTGCTCAGGTCGGGCTTGGAGGGGGCCACGAGGCCCACATCACCAAGGATGCGAGTCTGGTCCGCAGCAGCAAGCGTTTTCCAGTTTTCGTTTGCTTCTAGTGCTGCAACTCCGGCTGCGTATGCGTCATCGTGAGCCTGTTGGGCTGCGTTCACGGCCTGCCGCAGCGTGTTGGCGAGAGTGGCTCGCAGGGGGGTCGCCGGATCGGCAGGGTCCATGAGGAGTCTGTCGGTGCGAACTGCCTCAACCTGCGCCAGCGCCGCGGCAGCGTCTGGTAGACCCTGGGCGTGCAACCCTAGGCGCTCGACGGTCTGCCAGAGGGGCAACCGTTGCGCTATGGCCAGCTTGGTCTTCTTCCAGTCGGCGACCCTAGCTTCGAGTCCGGCAGCGTTGTCCTTGAGCGCAACAAGCTGCGTGTTTCCAACCAACTTCTGTATGTCCTCGATGTCCTGTATCGGGGGAACGCCGGGTAATGGCGGAGCGCCGCCGGCCTCCGCTGCCAGCGTCAGCAGCGCACGGGTGAAGTCAGGGGCCTTGATGATTTCTTCGCCCGCTTTACATGGGATGCTCATTACCTGGTAGAGCTTGCGGATAGCAAGCCGCTCACCCACGGACAGCGTGGTTTTCTCGACGCGAAACTCCGTCTTGGGGATCTTGTTTTGGTCGAGTTGCCCTGCAACCACGGGAACGCCGTTTAGCGTTGCCGTCAGGTGCTGGCTGCGGTGGAGAGCGATGAGGCCGGCGTCGATTGCGTCACGAGGCCAGCCGAAGGGACTGGCTTCCAGTTCCTTCCGGACCTGGGTGCCGGTCTTGCCCGACCCGATGGTGCTTAATACTTGCTGGCAAACCGAGTGTTGCTCGATGGGGCCGTCATACTTCAGCGGAGCGAAGGGCTGGTCCGCGCCGTCTCGAGCACGCTTAATGCATGCCTCCCAGGCAGAGGCGGCGTAGTCGGCGTCGCGGAACCGCCGGAACAAGCGCACCAGCGAGGCTTCCGCGCCGGTCTTTAACTTTTCGTCAAGACTGATCTGGTGCATTTCGTTTCCACCGCCCTGGTAGACCCTGGCGCCGGCCACGATCTCGCGGACGAGGTTGTCGCGTTGCTGCACCGCAAGCGCCCGCCTGCTCTCCATGCTCTGTCGGGCAAGTTGACCTTGGGGGTGGAGGGCACGCCCTTCGTGTTGATGGTCTGTTCCGCGGCTTGTGCGGCGGCGATGGCGTTACGCAGTTCGTCCGGCGCCTTGCGGGGGATGAACACGTAGAGCGTGGGGCTGTCCACACCGGCCTCACGCGCCTTGTTCACCAACTCGGTTTCGGAGTTGGAGAACTGATCGCGCACCCAGACCGGAATTGACTCGCCGTTTGCGACTGGCGCATCGGCTCCGTTGTGGACGGCCAGCGTTCTGGCTTCCTTGGCCGCGCCCTGGGTGAGTTTGACGGCACGAACGGCGCGGTCGAATTCAGCCAGCAGCAGGCGCGTGCGCTCTTCGTCGAAGTTGTGTGGGTCGTTCCGGAGGCGGGCTTCGCGCTGTTTGAACTCCTGGTCCCAGTTGCGGCCTTCCTCGGTCTGAATGCGGTATTCGTCCCCTACGCGCATCAGGACGCCTTCATCGGCCAGAGCTTCCAGCAGGGTGGCAATCGTGTTGCGGAACTTCCCGTTGTCCGCATTGAGGTCGTCAACAAGTAGATCGGCGATGTGTTCCTTGGTGGGGCGCACGGCAATGTCGCCGGGGCCGTCAGCCGGAAGTCGGCCAATCAGGAACACCAGGCCACAGATGCGCTGGCGGAGCCGGCCGTCGGCCTTGCCGTTCTTGGCCAGCGCCAGAATTCGCTCGTTGATCTCCCGCGGCAGCGCGCCCGTGGTCACCATCTCGGGTGCCAGGGCTTCATAGAGGTCGTCGGTGGGAATGATGGCGCCGAGGGACCGGTCGGTCAACTTGGCCACGGAGTCGTGGATGATGCGGAGCTGCGAGCGGAGCTGGCTCTGCGTGCCGGCGGTGTCCACCTGGCGGAAACAGTTCTCCCAGAAGCGGCGGCGCACCGGCAGGAGAGGGTAGTCGGCCACGATGATGCCTTTGTCTTCGATGCGTTCGCCGATCTTGGTGCCCTGCAATTGGCGGGATACTTCGCCAGATTGACCGTCCAGCAAGTTCTTCACGTCGCCCAGGGAACTGGCCTTCTTCTGGAGTAGCACCTTGCGGGTAACGGTCTCCACGTCGGTGTCGGAGAGCTGGATGCGGATGGTGAAGCGGTCCATCAGCTTGTTCAGGAGCTTCACCCCGGTGAGCGCGGACTGTCCGGCGCCTATCAGGATCACCTGGCTGTCCATCTCTTTGGAAACCGCCTCGGCGACGTCGGTAATCAGGACCGAACGGGTCTCGGAGTCGCCGATATACTGCTGGACTTCGTCGAGGATGAGGATCGTGCACGGCATCTTGCCGTTGCGCCCAGCGCGCTTCAGCACGCGCTTGAAGGTGCCGATGAATTCGGTGCTGGTGAGGTCTTCGAACTTCACCGGGAACTGGGCACGGAGAGTCTTGCGCGCTTCGGCCTCGTTGGTGGCAAAGTGGGGGTCCGCAGCGAGGAGCGCTTTTTCACTGAGCCATTTCGGTGGCCGTCCGCGCTTCCTGGCGCGGCCAGCGGCAAGCTGTTCCAGGCACTCGATGGCTGCGGCAAGTCTGTCCCGCTCAGCTTTGAGATCCTGGATAATGCGGTTGAGGTCCACGTTACGCCGCCTTCAGGAGCCGTGCGACATATTCGTGCCTCCAGGGACTTCCCTGACGCGTCCTGATCTTCAGCCGGTTCAACTGGTCGGCGATCCCCCGCAGCGATTTGCCAGTCTTCCGGAGCCGGTGAATCCGCTCCAGGATGGCCTGCTCGCCCGGCTCCGGCTCCACGTGGCGCTTGT
>OBLU010001854.1_pt1 | contig 19507 bp, 7 predicted proteins | sample 1518681 | NCBI WGS metagenome assembly OBLU01 (sample SAMEA3539304, study PRJEB22396) | soil metagenome | biome: tundra; feature: field; material: soil | place: USA | collected 2010-05 | depth 0.15 m
GCACCAGCACCTTGCGCAGCCTGGGGTCAAGCAGGTCGGTGAAACGCACATGGGCGATCTCCTCCTTGGAGAGGGTGGTTTGAATTTCGGCGATGGCCGCATCCGCGTATGCTTGGCCGCCGATGCGGGTCAGGATGCCACGCGCGCGTTCCTGCCGCCCGTATTTGGCCAGCCACCGCGGGCTTTCCGGCACGAAGAACATGCCGAACAGGAACAGCAGCGAAGGGGCGGCGGTCAAACCGAACATCCAGCGCCAGCCTTGCTGGCCGAACCAGGAGTTCTTGATGAACTCGTCGGTGGCCCCCTGCGGCAGGTTGCGAACGAGGCACCAATTGAGCACCTGCGCCAGGAGAATGCCCACGACAATGGTGAGCTGGTTTATGGAAACGAGCTTGCCGCGCATCCGGGCCGGGGCGACCTCGGAGATATACATGGGCGACAAACTGGATGCCAGGCCGATGGCCACACCGCCCAACATGCGCCAGGCAATGAAGATGGAGAAGCTCTGCGCCAGCGCGTTGCCCAGCGAAGTCACGGCAAACAAGAGCGCCGCCACAATAAGCAATCGTCTGCGACCAAACCGGTCGCTCAACGCGCCGGCGATCAGCGAGCCCACCAGGCAGCCGATGAGCGCGCAACTGTTTGCCCAACCGATCTGGGCCTCGCTGGTCAGATCGAAGTAGCGCTGGAAAAAGGGCTTGGCCCCCCCAACGACGACCCAATCCCAGCCGAACAGCAGGCCGCCCATTGCCGCCACGGCGGAAATGAGCCAGATGTATCCGAGGTTATAGTCAGCTTTCAGACTCGAGGATTCGGTTTGGGTGGCTGTGATCATACGGCAACAAGTTGTTAGGCGACCTTCGATACCAAAGGAGGGCGGAACAGTCGATTGCTAAAACGGGGCAAGCTCATCCGGGGACACTAGGCCAGGGCGGTTTGGGCCGAGGCCGACACGAAAGATGATTGACCATAGCTGTCTTTCACGGCTCGGAACATGGCGAGGATATTCTCGGTGGGCACGTTGCTTTGGATGTTGTGAATGCCGTTGAAGACAAAGCCGCCACCCTCGGCAAAGATGTCGATGCGCTCGCGGACCTGGCGGTAAACCTGGTCGGGGGTGCCAAAGGGCAGCGTCTGCTGCGTATCCACGCCGCCGCCCCAAAACACGAGCTGCCGGCCAAATTCACGCTTGAGCCAGCGAGGGTCCATTCCCCGGGCGGAGCATTGCACCGGGTTAAGGACGTCGAAGCCGGCTTCGATGAAGTCGGGAATGAATGGAACCACCGAGCCGCAACTGTGAATGAACGTCTTCCACTTGGTCAGCTGGTGGATGCGGTCGTTCACTTTCTTGTGGAACGGCTTGTAGAGATCACGGTAGGTCTGGGCCGAGCAGAACTGCCCCGTCTGCGTCCCAAAGTCGGTTCCAGAGACGAAGACGACCTGCGCACGATCGCCTACGGCGGCGGCCAGCTTCTCGATGTTCTTGAGCGCGCATTCGCATTGAACCTCAAACACTTTCATCACGTAGTCGCGATTCGTGACCGTGGCCATGTACCACTCCTGCACCCCGCGGATTCCTTTGGGGTTTTTCATCCACGGCGCGGGCACGAGGGCAATGTCGCCAAAGGCCGTTCCGGGCAGGGTCATATAAATGCCATAGCTCGTCCTCTCGTAGTACTGGTGGGCGAGCCTGGCGAAATGCCGAACTTCCTCGTCGCTGATGACCTCCATCTCCTCGCAGTTGTCGGCAGGATCGAGCCTCGCCTCATCGAGCGGCTGCTGTCGATTGAGGGCATCAAAGAAGCACGTGTCCTTCGGCATCCACGCGCAGGCCGACGCAGTGGTGTCGCCTTCAGGATAAATCAGCCAGCCGCCGTCATCGGCGGGCGTCACATTGAACTGGCCCGGCACGAGCACCGGGGTGCCGTCGAACAGGGCAAACGGCTTCCAGCCGTCATTCTTGAAACCGAACATGCTGCCCGACCCGTGCACCCCCACCACGTCGAGGCTGAGCGCCTGGCGCAGTTCCTCGTCAATTTCGCCGAGCATCTGGTAGCATTCGGTCACCTTCACGCGATGGCCATTCGTGCCGAACAAGGCGTTCCGCAAGCGGAGGACCGCGCCCACCCCCATGCCAGTCTGGAAGCCGGCGCCAAAATCAACGCAGAGGCGGTCGGGTTCGGTATGATTCAGGGTTGCCTGCAATCGTTCGCGTGATGTCATAGGGCGGTGTGGATGAGTTGGCGATACCTGGCAATCCGTATCGAAGGCGCGCTGAGGGCGAGGGTTCGGGGCCCCGCGGCTAGGCTGCTACCCTCGCCTTTCCAGGGAGCAGACGGGCAGTGTAGGATTGGTGGCGCGGTGCCTTTTTCAAGCATCCGCGCGGGCGTCAGCAAAAGGAGAAGCCAGCATTTCATGAGCGAGCGCGCATTCTTAGGCAGCATGATGACCTGTCCCCTCGACCGGGGCTATTGGCAAAAAGAGTTATTCCGTTGTCGCTTTTAACAGCCTTGACCCACCAGGGTTCGCGGGCAGCAAAAAGCCTCCGAACGGTGTCCCGAGTCGGAGGCTTTGAAAGGGAAAACAATGGCTTAACGGCGGAAGCTGCGCCGCACCAGGAGGGCGAGAGCTGCAAGTTTTGATGTGCTGCTGAAGAGTTTCATATCGACTGTTGTCTTATTTGGTTGCTGCGGTTAATCCCGAACCACCCGCGCTTATACTGCGCTGGACGGCAATGTTTCTAGCAAATTCGCCGGGGCCTGCCAATCGGCAAATCTGACAAAACTGTTGCCTACTTTGACACCGCGTCCCTGCCTTGCAGGGAAAGAGGCTCCGAGATCCCGGCTCCCACGGCGGCTCACTTGTAATGCGGTGTCGGGCGGAGGCTGGAGGGGGGCGCCCGGGAGTCTCAATGTTATCCCCGGTGATGCTCCCATGTGTCCGGCGAGGCTCCCATGACTCTCTCATGACTCTCCCTGGTTGCCACGCGGAGCGATGGGACAAAGCTCACGCCTTCGAGCATGGGCTGGCTCATTGAGACAACTGCAGGGTGAGTTGCTGCACCGGCTCCACAGCCAGGCGGTCGATTCTGGCCGTCAGGTCCTCCCGGGAAACGGGCTGGGTTTCGACGAATACGTCCTGCCCGGCTTTCCAAGGCGAGATCACGACCACCACCTCGGCGTCCGGGCTGGAGAGTTCGGCGCGCCAGCGCCTGAGAGCGACAAACCATTCCGGGCTTTTCCAGAAGTCATCCGCCGCCAAATGCCCGTTAACATAGAGGCGGGCCATGTCTCCGAGATAGCGAAAGCACAGGTGGTAATCGACGGCGCGACTCCAATCCAGCCTCCCCAGGCGAATGCGCCATGCCTGGGCCGCGCCAAACTTGGGCTGATACCAATAATCTTTCTCCGCAGTGGGAAGGGAGCAGGGGGCGAATGCTGCCGCCACCCGGGATATCCGGGGAGTTTCCACGCGGTAGCAGGCAAAGCCGTCCTTGGGCCGGGGCTTGAGCTGCTTTCCATTGAGCAGCAGGGGCTGCTCTGTTTGCGGGTAAATGCGTATTGGCAGGGCGCCTTCGGACTTCGAGCGCACTGTTAACGACGGGCCCGCTTGCCAGATTTCAGCAGGGCAAAGCGCAAGCGCACGCGTTGCGCCAAAGTAGATCGGCCAGGCCCGGTAACTGTCTTCTTGGGAAACCACCAGCAGCTCCACCCTGGCTCCCTTCGCCGTGGAAAAACAGAACGGTTCACCCAGGTCCGGGCGCGACAGCTTGCTTGCGCCACCTTTGAGGCCCGCCAGCAGAAACTCCGGCGGGACTCCAGGCGTGGCGGCAAAAACGAGGCGCTCAATTCCGGCATAGGTGAACCGCATGAACGGGGTGGCCGAGGCGTAGACCAGCGTGGCGTCAGCCACCGGCAGGTTGAGCGGCCAGATGCCCATGGCGTCGGAGGGAATGGTGACAGGCCGGGATGGGAGAAGGAGTTCACCCCCTTTGAGATGGACGGCAAACTGCACGTTGGTCTGCGCGCGCATCTCCAGATGGTATTGGTGGTTGTCAAAGAACAGGAATCCGCGCGTGCCGTCAGAGCGCAGCGCGTAACGAAGGTGCTGCGGGTCGTCCGCTGCGGGATGCCGGGCCGGCAGCGATGGTGCCAATGGGGCGAGTTCCTGCCCAAAATCAGCCAGGAATTGATGCAAGCGCTTCAGCCGAAAGTAACTCTCGTGGGCGGTGCCATATTCGCCCAGGGGAGCCTGGTAACCATACGTCACCTGCGGACATTCCGGCTGGCCCAGCCAACCAGTTTCGCCGAGCGGCTGGGAACCACCCCGGTACATGTAATACCCGATCAGATTCGCGCCTTCTCCCAGGCGGGTCAGGGCCTGCGCTTCCGTGTCGATCGCCGGAATAACAGGGCGGCGCCACCGGCACATTTCCATGCCACCGCCCATTTCGGCCATGGCAAAAGGATAGCGCGCCGGGTCGTAACGGAGGTTCTGTCCGCGCGCCGTTGCCGTCCTCAAGTCCTCGCCCACCGTCGTATCCCTGACCAAAGTGAGCACGTCGGAGAACAGGAGTTCTCTGGGCGGGGCCAGCCGCTTGGTGCCGCCTAGCCAGGTGCCATCGATATAGCTGGCCTGCAACGGCAGCACTTCATCTTTGGGGACCCAGGCCCAGCCCCAGCCAGTGACCGAGTAATAGGGCACATCCAAGCCCAACTGGCGCGCGCTGCGCTTGCATTCCAGAATGTAGGGATCCCCGCCCTCACCGCCGCAGTGCCCGAATTCATTATCAAACTGGATGCCGATCACCGGGCCGCCGTCTTTGTGCATGAGCCCCCGCGTTTGCTCCGCGACGGCGCCATACCACAGCCGAACCTGCGCAAAATACGCACGGTCCAGGGTGCGCGGCTTGCAGACCTGCGGCAGCCAGTCGGGGAATCCGCCATTCTTCATCTCGCCATGGGCCCACGGGCCAATGCGCAGCCAAACCAAGAGCCCGTGCTTCTGACACAGCTCGACAAATGCGCGCACATCCCGGTTCCCGCCCCATTCATACCGGCCTTGCGTTTCCTCGTGCACGATCCAGAAGAGGTAGGTGGCAACGATCTGCACGCCTCCGGCTTTCATGGCGAGGATGGAATCCTCCCATTCCTCGCGAGGAACGCGCGAGAAATGGATTTCTCCCATCACCGGCAGCCAGGGTTGGCCATCACGGGTGAAGTATTGGGAGTTGACGCCAAAGGCAGGTCCGCGCGGGCTGGTGGCCGTGCCCATCTTGAGGTGCCCGGATAGGACCTTGGGCGAGTTGGTGACCGACGAAATACTCAGCGCTTGCCCGCGGATCGCGGGAAGGCCGGCTGCTCCGGATGCCTGCTCTGCGGCAGCGCGCAAAGCCGCGATGACCATCCCGCACAAAAGGGTCAAGGTTGGACACTTCAATGCGGCCATCACTTTGACTGGTCGTTAAGACCGGGCACGATGCCCAGGTCCCGCACGGCACCCTCGTCTTTCAACAAGGGCTTGAACTCGGCTGCCCCGGCGTAATCCTTGCCGGCATGGTCGCTCAAGGCAGTCAGCCGGAGGTATCGGGCTTTGACCGGTTTTGGGAAAACAACGGTCTGAAGGGCCTTCTGGTTTGGGAACTCGCCCGGGTTGCCCCAGTCGCGCCAATCCGTTCCGGTGAGCGATACCTGGGTGCGGTACCGAGCAATGCGGCCATTCACCATATCCTGACGTGGCAGGTAGCTGAATCCTGAGATGATCCTGGGGGTCAGCAGGTCCAGGGTGAGCGAGATGGGCAGCTTTGCGCCCGTCGTCCAGTCCGAGTGCCAAAACGTATTCGGATCGCCGTCCACCGCCAACTCGGCGGGATGCGAGGCATGCTCGCTGGTGGCTGTAACCACCCACTCCCGCTTACCGAAGAGCGCGGCCAATTGCTCCGGCGTCAGCTTTCCTTTGGGCGCAAATTCGCCGGAGCCCGCGTAGGCGAACAAAGCCCGGCGAAGCTGGCGAGCGACAATGCGGGTCTCAAGCTCGCTGTCCACATCCAGCGTGCAGACGAGCAACTTCCCCGGCCCTACCAGCGCCTCGAAGATGGCCGACGGCACGGCATTGCGGTTGTATTTATCCACGAACCGAAACGGCTTCGCGATGGCGGGATCGAGCCCGTCAAGGTCCACCGCGACGGATTTGGCGGTGAGCTCCCACCACTGCCAATCAGTGTGAGTGCTCGTCGGGAATTGCCGCCAGAGGGGATGCGCGCGCTCGATGGTCGCCCCGAGCGTGCCCGGCTGGTCCGGAAAATGTAAGGGGCTCCAGAAGACGGGGATGAATCGCCCTGGCAGGGGCTTCTTGACCGCACCGGCCGGCGGGAATAGCAGAACGGTTCTTCCGGCGGCCAGGGCGGCCAGCGTGCTGGCATCCACCCCACGGGAGACTGTGAAGGCCGCAGAACTGTCTGAAGGGGCCGCGAGCGCCGGATAAACCCAAATGGGCCAGGAATTGGCCGCGTGCGCCGCGGGAATGGCCACCTCGAGCGTGAGCTGGGCCGCTTCCTGAACTTTTGCCAGCGCAACGCGAATGGAGCCGAGCGGGATGCCGTTGCCCAGAGGCAAGGCCGCTATCGCGAATGAGCCTTCCCCTATGACGCTAGTTCCACCGCGCAAGCTCCAGTTCGCCTTAACATTGGCCAGCGGCTGCTCGGCGAAATGGGCGGCTTCAATGTCGGCTTCGAACATTTCGCTGTTGAGCCAGGTGAACTTCTTCATTCGCGCCAGCGGCACGGTCGGCGCGCAGAAGCGCCGGAACTCGGCGGGCGTGAGGATACCCTTGCTGTCCCAGAAGGCGTCGAGCATGCCGACCGTGGCGGTGCTCTGGCCGGGGAAATCCTGGAGCTGGAGGAGCTGGATTCCCGCCAGCCCTTTGGTGCGGAGCGCGCGCTCCAGGTCTTCTTTGTAGAGCAGCGCGGCGAGCTTGCCGGAATCGCGCGTATAGCGGGCGGCTTCCCCAACGCGCCCTTTCCTTTCCAGGTCGGCCTTGATGGCTTCCCAGGCCGTCGCCCGCATCGGTGTCGAATCGTATTTTGGCAATTCAGCCAGGTTCGGATAGACCACGTATTGTCCGACTTCGTGGGTGACGAGCGGGATGTGAATGGAGGACAACCCCTCGGAGTAATCGCTTACCGTGTTGGGTTTGGTGTTGTTCAGAAAACCCTGGCCCCGCACCCAGCCGCTCTGGGTTTCCTGGGAAATGAAATAGTCGTCATTGGCCCCGGGGAGCTTCCCTCGCGGAGAGAACGAATAGGTCGTGCTCGTAAACATCAGCCGCGGCTCAAGCTGGCGAAAGTAAGCGACCAGTTCGTCCATCTTCGCATAATCGCCGGCCAGCTCGTTGCCCATGCTCAGCATGACGAAGGACGGATGATTGCCGTATTCGCGAAACATGCGCGCCCCTTCGGCTTTGAGCCAATCGTCCACCGGCGGGTTCTGTCCCATCTTGAATGTCCAGTTCGGCAACTCAACGTGCAGGTAGAAGCCGTAACGATCCGCTGTCTGGAATGCCACCTCCGGCGGGCACCAGGAATGAAAGCGCATGTGGTTCAGCCCGTGGGCTTTGGCCGTGCTGAAAATCTTTTCCCATTGCTGGCCAGTCATATCCGGATGGCCGGTTTGCGGAAATTCGGCGCATTGCACGTCCCCGCGCAGAAACGTCTTCCGGCCGTTGATGGCGAATTGGCCTCCCACGGCTTTGAACTCGCGCAGACCGAAATAATCGATCACTTTGGAGGCGGACTCACCATCGCCCAGCAAGGCCATGACGCTATGAAGCGAGGGATCAAACTCGGACCACCTCGCGGCGGTTTTGGGCAGGGGCACGAAAAACTCCTGCCACATTTCTCCCGGTGCTACTTTCAGCTCCCGAGAAACCGTTTCATTGCCCGCTGAGGGATTTAAAAAGAAGGGGCGAGTCTGCTCCTGGCCGGTGTGGTTGACCAGTAAGACCGCGGCCTGCACACCGCCCCGCGCAAGGTCGGGGCGCAGCTTGAGCGATTCAATGCGCAGCTTGAGTTTCGCTTCCAGCGTGATGCGTCCGATGATGCCATTCCAAATGGTCTGCGTTTCATCCGTGTAGGAATGGCCCATGACACCGATGGGGACCTTCTCCCGGTTGTCGATACGAATCGTGAGGGTGTTTTCTTGCCCGGTCTTGAGCAAGGCGGTCAGGTCGAACCGATGCGGCGTGGTCAAGCTGAGCTGAGGCTCACCCGGGACCTCCTGGCCATTGACCCAGACCCGGCTTTCCCAGATCACGCGTTCGAGCGTCAGGATCACGTCCTGCCCCTTCCAGTCCGCCGGAATCCTCACCGGGCGCTGGTACCAGGCCGGCCCGACGTAGCGAAAGCGCTGGTGCAAGCTCTGCATTGCCGGGCGCTCCAGATTGATGGGGATGGACAGAGGCTCGCCTTTGCCGGCCAAGGCCGTGGTGCCGGGCAGGCTGATGGAGTCGCCGAACGACTTCTCCCAGAGGCGCGACTGGAGGCCTTCGTCCTTGGGATCGAGCTGCAGCCGCCACGTGCCGGCGAGAGGGATTTGAGCGGCGGTGAGGTTTGCGCTCATCAGCGAAAGGAGACCAAGCAGTTGAAAATGTGTTTTCATGGGCATTGATTCATTGACGATTGGTTTAAAGGGCCAGACTTCCATCCAGCACGACCGTCACCACGGACCGCCTGGGAATCGCGATGGCGTCCTTGCCGGCAGTCTGTTTCTGCAAATCCAGGGTTTCCGAGGTGACATAGGCAGCGATGGCTGATCCTTTGGCGGTTGGAATGGCAACGCTCCGGTCCTCGCCGCCGCAATTTACGAAAACGATGACTTGTCTTTGAGTTCTCTTGTCCGCGTAAGCGGAAACCATCAGGCCACGGCACTGTTCCGATACAGCTTCGTTTCCATCTAGAAGATTGGCGGCGATGCGGACCATTCCCGGACGCACGAACAACGAGTAATTGCCCAAGGCCCAAAGGAGCTTCGATGTCCTGATTTCGCCGTCGCGCCGGGCGTAATCAGCATCAGCAAATCTGAGCCCAGAAGATTTCCCGTTGTCGATGCAAATCAGCCCGTCCTTGAAATCGAAACGTGTCACCGCCGTCCACCACTGCCAGGAAGCGGCGCCAGCGATGGCCAGATCGGCATGGATGACACGGGCGACATAAAGCGCGGTATCCATGCCCAAGTCGCGTTTCCGGCCGCTCCCGACCTCACCCGTATTCTCCAGAATGCAAAACTCAGTCTGCCAGTAGCCGGTTTGAGGGCTGACTTGGTCCAGCGTTTGCCGTAGGGACATCCGGTTGCTGACCAACACCTCCAGGGGCCAGGTGGTCCCGTAACTGTGCCCGGAAATCACGTTGGCGACGTTGGGAATCCCGCCCAGGAAGTGTTTAGAATCTTTGCTGAAGAAATCGCGGATTTGATCGCCGCGGTCCGGGAGTTTGTTCGGAGAATACAAATACGAGATATTGCCTGCCTCACCAAAAACGAGCTTGGTCCCGAGGTTCCGCCTGTGCAACTCCCTGCCCAGCAGGCTAACGAACTCGTGGCATTCCGCATTGCTGACAGCCGTTCCTTCCTGATTGTTGGCCTTGGCCCAATCCCATTGAGGCTCGTTGACGGGGCTTAAGTAATGGAACGGAAGATTCAACTGCCTTTCAAAATGCTCCATCACCTCAGCCAGAAACCTCGCGTAATCAGCCATTTTCCCGGGCTGGATGTTCATGGAGTTGGTGCCCGTGCCGTGGGCCTTCCCGTTCAGCGCCAGGTGGGCAGGAGCAGCGATCGAGAAGGCCAGGAAACCGGGCACACCGCGCGCCCGGGCGGCTTTCAGAAACCAACGTTGTCCCTCCTGCTTGGACCAGTCGTAAGTTCCATCAGGATTCTGGAAACACTCGGTCCGGCGCCATTCATCAGCTATGCCGCTTTTGCGGCCCTGCTCCCTGCTTCCCGATCCAATGTAAAACCGCCACAGCGACAGACCGATGCCTTCCGGCTTTCCGTTGTCGGAAATCCTCGAGCTGAACAGTAAATCGGCGATTCTGTTCTTCTTCTCCTCAGGCCAGTACTTCCCAACCATCTGCAGCCGCCAGGCATCAGAAGCACCGAAGCCCACCATCGTTTGGTGGGTCTTGGATGGATCCAACTTCAGCACCAGTACTCCCCTCGGGCTGGAATCAAGGGCGGCCTCTGCTGGCGCGCTGAGTGCGAGGGACAACATTACGCCTGCCGCCAGCAGCAGCTTGGCCTCGACACGGAGGAACACCTTGGCAGCAGACCAGGAGGCTCGCATGCCGCGTGTCATAGGCTCAATTCGCGCTGCCCAAAGAGGCACAATGCTTTCACGGAATACTGCGTGTAGGAAACCATTTGAGCAGCTCCGCCGCCACCAGTTCGTGGCCCTCGCGGTTCGGATGATTCGCCTGCGACATCAGGTCGGCGGGACGAACTCCATCGCGGATGCTTTGCTTGAAACGCTCTAGCGAGTCGGCCAGGCCGACCTGGTACTCGGCGGCGAGCCGGCGGATCTGCGCGGCGTGGAGGTTCAGCGGGTCATTGGGGTCGTCAAGCTTCGCAGTCAAATCAAGGGTGGGGGTGAGCAGAATGATTGGAATATGTTCTGCCAGGCACTGGTCAATCATAGCGCGCCAGGCCTTTTCCGCGCGTGCCAGACCAATGCCGCGATCATTGAGCGCATAATCCATCGTCACAACGTCCGGTCTCAGCGACAGGACGTCGCGGTCAAATCGCTTCGCTCCCTGCTCGGAGTTTTCCCCGCCAATCGCGGTGACGATGACGTTGAGCACCGCATGCGGAAAGCGCTCCTTCAAACCCCGATGTAGGAGGTGAGGATAGGCGTTGAAGGTCTCCACCACCGGTGTTTTGAAATATCCCGCCGGCACGCTGTGGCCGTGGCAGACAATGTTCACAGTCCGGTTGGTGGGCCAGTCACTGGAAAGCAACGAGGCGAGCCTCGCCAAATAGCTTTCCGCAGCCGGGGCGTTGGTTCCAGCCGGAACGCTCCGAAGCGGCGTGGCCAAGCCGGCCCATCCCAACCCGGAGCAGGCTGCAATCGTCATGAGTTTGGCCATCGTCTGTTTGAGATTCTTCACGGCAGTGACAGGCGATAGAACACCGGCGGACTGTTAGGGTCAATCGGCACCACCCAAACGTTCGTTTTCAGCGACTCGGACAAGCTCGTCCAATTGGTGCTCAGGCCGATCGCCAGCTCGTTGGTCTGCACTTGTAACTGCCAGCCGATTTGATCCGCCGGCCAGGTGATCACCAGGTTGCCGCCGTCCATTTGCGCCAGGATGTTCGTGGGGTTGGGATTGAGCGCTTGCACGACCGCGAGGGTGCCGTCGATGGAAAGTTTGTTGGTCCAGGCATAGCCGGCCTTTAGCGCAGGCAGGTCGGTGTGGCTAAAGGAGTTCGTCCCGACGATGCTAAAAAGCCTGAACGAATCGCCCGGTCCCAGTTCCGGCCCGAGGTTCGTCACCGTCAGCGACCCGCCCAGCGTGAGCGGGCCGCTGACGGTGACGGAGTCGTTGGTCGGCGAAAGCGATTTGTTGAGCTCCATGACCGTCGTGCCGGCGAGCGTCAGGCTGCCGTTGATAGTGAGCCTGCCGAGGTTTGTGCCCGGCGAGAGCACCGCGCCGGCCAGCACCGTCACGTTGCCGTTGATCGTGCCGGCGCCACCCAGGGTCCCGCCATTGCCGACTATCACCCGGCTGGTTACGGATCCGTTGATGACGAGGACACCATTCGAAACGCTCGTGTCGCCGGTATAGGTGTTGGCGCCGTTCAACACCATCCGGCCCGCGCCCAGTTTGGTAATCCCTCCGCCGGCGGCGCCATATTCTGCCGGAGGATTGATCAGCCGCGCCGAAACGATCAGGTCATCATCCGCCGGGCCGTCGGCCACATCAAAAACATTGGTGCTCAAAATGTGCACACCCGAGTTGGCGCTCGTGTTGCTGATCACCGCAGGGACTGCGTTCGGCAAAACGGCGACGCCTCGCGTCAAAACCCAGCTTTGATAGGTCGGGTTGTTGCCGCCCGCTCCCGAGAGCTTGCCGCCGTTCAAAGTCACGTTTCCTACGGGGACGAACTTCACCGTCTCCAACGTTGCGCCAGGCCCGATTACCACCGACTGATTCGGCTGGGTGCCTGACGCGCCAAAAACCGTATCGTTGCCGAGAACGATTTTCCCCGGGCCGTTTTGCACGATTGTGCCCGTGCCCGTCACCCCCGCCTGCGGTGGAACCCAGGTGAGGTTCGCACTGCGGTTGAAGGCGAGTGTTCCATTGTTAAGCACGTTCACCAAATTGGGGATGTTGCCGACACTGCCACCATTGCCGATCTGCAACGTCCCAGCGCTGATGGCGATACCGCCGCCATACGTGCAACTTGCAGCAAGGATCAGCGTCCCGCTGCCACCCTTGGTTAAGCTGGTGGTCGCTCCAGCAATGCTGCCAGATCCGGTGATGAGGTACGTTTGGGCTGCATTGCTCACCGCAAGCGACGATGGGCTCACCGAGGCATTGAGGGCGACCGTGAGAGGCGAATTGCCTGCAGCAGTATCGTCGAAAATCACCGAGAGCCCGGGGCAATAGGTCACACCAGCCAAAGCCGCGTCCTGCCACACGCCGGCGATGCTGGAGTTCCAGTTTGTGTCCAGCCCGGTCCATTTCAATGGCGCTTGCGGGCGCACGACGGTGGCGCTGCCTGTGCGGTCCCCAGCCAAGGAAGGACCATTCGCGTCGAACATTCCCGTCAGCGTGTATGAGGTCGTCGAGCTTGGGCTAACCAAGCGGGTAGCGGGACTCCCATTGGTGCTTTGCACGAATCCATCCGACCAGGTCAAAGTCCAGGGCGCGGTCCCCGTCAACGCCGCCTGGAGCATAGCCGAATCGGTGCCGCTGCAAAGCGTGGCATAGCCGCTGACTACCGACGTGGGATGCACGTAATTGGTCACCACCGTGACACTGAAGATGTTGGTCGTTCTTCGGCCAATCGTGTCCGTCGCAATGACGGAAACATTCGCGCTGCCGGTTTGGTTCCTGACCATCTGCATGGTTACTATGCGTTGGATCGTATTGGTGTAAGGGTCGGTCCAGGCCGACAGGCGCGAACCGGGAATCGGCTGCTCCAGCGTCGAGTCGGGCAATTGCCAGCCGACAGCCAGATGATCCGCACCGGTGCCCGCGGCCTGCACCGCCTCGATGTAGTAACGGCGACCTGCTAGCAAGCCGATCGGGGCCGATTGCTGGTTGGGCTCTTTGGTCCATTCACGCGAGGCGGTGTAATTCGTAACCGCAGCGATGAGGGTCTTATTCACCGGGTTCTCGTCTGAGCTGAGAAAGAGCTGGCTGGCATCGCGGCTCGCAATCCAGAAGGTGTAATTGCCAGTCTGCGGAGCAACAACAAAGCCACGCATGCGTGTTCCGTAATTGCCGCCAATGTTCTGCGACGCCTCGAAAAGCCCCGGCAGCGTCACACTGCTTGGGGCGTTCGGAAAGAACGGGGCGGCGGTGAGGTTGCTTAAGCCCGCGCCGGAAAAGTTCGTGAAAAACTCCCGCGTGATGGCGCCCGTGTTTAACGGGATGGCCACGACAATATTAGAGCCCGGCAGCAGGGCTGGATTATCCGAATAGGCGCTGATACTCAATAGGGGCGCCGGCGCATTGCTGCCCGAAATGCTGGCGGTGACCTGCAAAGTTTGGCCCACGGCGGCGTTTTGGTTCGCAATCGGAACGATGACCGGCGCAGGGGCGGTGTTTGAATTGAGGATGCTGGCCACAAATGTCATCACAGCGTTGGTCGGCAGGGTGCAGGAGCCGCCCGGAGAAACCGGTGGCAGCGGGGATAGGTTGTCCGAGGGTGTCGCCGAGGTGATCCAAGGCGTCCAATAGGCAACGGCCCGCCCCGCTCCCAGGCCGGTCACGTCCGGCGCGATCGTTTGGTTCGTGGCCGAAGCGTTAATGAACACCATCGCCACCGCGTTGCTTGCCGGGGCCGCAAAGGCCGCGCTCATCAAGCCAAAGACATTCGCGTAGCTGGTCATATCCACGCGTTTCCAACCCGGGCGAATAAACCGGCTCCATTGGCCAAACGCCCAAAAATTCTTCGAGCAGTAGAGGGTTTCAGTGTCGCCCGGCTGCCAATAGTCCGTATAAAGTAGACCATCTTTGTAATCCGCCTGGGAAAGCGACAGCCACCAATGCCAGGCGCTGGCGTTGGCTACGGCCAGGTCGGCCCAGATCACTCGCGAAACATTCAGCGCCGTGGTCATGGTGAGATCGCGGCCCGGTCCCGCCGTGCCCAGAATACAGTATTCGGATTGCCAGTAACGCCAGAAGGGATTGGCGGCCAATTGGCTCTTGAGGGTCTGGCGGACGGAAACCAACTGGTTGTTGGGGTCATCCGTGCCGTAGGAGTGGGCGGACAGGCAATGCGAGAGCAGGTTGGTGATGCTGTTGAAGGCCGTCATATACTTCCCGTAGGTGCCGCCGTATTTCGTGCCCATTGAAGTTTGGGTTTGATAAAGGCTGGTCAGAGTCCCCGCCTCCGACAAGACAATCTGGGTGCCCAAACCGCGCGCCGTCAGCGCCGCGTTCAACGCCTGGGCATCGGCGATGATGTCCGCGTTGGCGTGCCGGCAGCCCTCCTGGCTGGCGTCGTTCCATTCCCAGAACGGTTCGTTCACCGGCATCACATAATTGAAGGCGACTTGCTCCGCGGTTACGGAATTGGTTTGGAAATGCGCCAGAACGTCGGCGATGTACTGCGCGAAGGCGGCCGCGTAGCCCGGCTTCAAATTGCTGGAGCCCAATCCGTCGGTGCCATACACAAACCCGTTGCGCGTGAAGTTGGTCGGCGGGCTGTAAACCATAGCAATATATTGATCGATCCCGCGCGCTTTGGCCGCGCTCAAGAACCACCGCTGGCCCGCCTGCCGCGTCCAGTCATAATTGTTGGACGACAGCAGGAATCCGTTCTCCGTGCGCCACGGCTGCCAGAGGGTCCCGGCCTGGACTGTGGGATCGAACCCGGCCGCCAGGTTGAACCGCCACGCGGACAGACCAATGCCGCTGTTGGTCTTGAACAGCAGGTCGGCCACGATGGTCTTGTTGGTTAACGACCAAAGCCCGACATTCTGCATGGACCACGCATCGGAAGCGGAAAAGTTATCCATCGTCTGTTGGGGCGAGCCGAGGTTGGCCACAGCGGCGGCTGGGCTTGGCGTGTAATCTATCCGCGTGATGCCAGCTTGCCAGCCGGTGGTGGTGTCATAAACATTCAACCGCAGTATGCGGCCCATTGAAGCCGCCGGGTTCGAGAAGGTAAAGTCATGCTTCGTGCCCGCGTCCCAATTGTAAGAATAGGTGAGCGTGCCGTTACTGTAGCTGACCCCGGTCGCGTAACTGCCCGCATCCGTAAAACCCGGATCAGCCGTAAAGCCGGAGATAATCACCTTGGAACGTGTCCAAACGTGGCCAATGCCGTAGAGTGCCGCACTGGGAGCAAATTGGAGGGTCACGCATTCCGTGCCGTCGAGCGCGGATACATTCCCATTAACGACGCCGAACCAAGTGCCGGCCTGCCCCAGGTTCGCCGTGGTCGTCGCGTTGGAATTGGCATAGCCTGTTACGGTCAATAGCGCATCCGCGGTGACGTAAACGGGGGATACATTGTCGGGGATGGCGGGTGCGAACAGCGTGGCTGCGCGGACCTCCGGTCGGCACAGGAACATCGTGAGCGCTGCCCAGGCCAGCACCAGCCGTTTGCTCTGGCTCAGGCGCCGGGGAAGTTGATGAGTTGACCTATTAGTTGCTATCACGGTCTGGTTCCTGGGTTGCAGCGGCGCGGCGCTGGTAATCAATGGGGCCATTTTAGAAGAGCTAACGTTCATCACCGATTTGGACGATAATGGCCAATGGCAGCAGGTTCTCACCATCGCCATTTCCTTCGCGCGAATATTCCTCGCGCACAGCCGGAACTGCCTCCGGAAGTTCGTGTCCGTTGCCACCATTCCGCTTCAGCCCAATCAGCTTGCCCCCCTGCAATCGTCCAACAAGTCTGGGCGAGGTCTTGGGCTCCATGAGCCCCTCCGCCTGCAAATCCCGGGCCAGCGCGTGATTGGGATCACGACGGAGGACTTGCCGCAGGAGCAGCATGCCCCGTGCTTTTTGCCCCAGCCCGAGCCATGCTTGCGCCTGCAGAAAAAGCGCGGTCGTTTCTTGCCGGAACGACAGATCATCATCAAACAATAGCATAGTAGGAAGTGACGTGGCAAAATAGGGAATAGTGGCTTTAGCCTTCTGAAGGTGCTGCGCGTAGGCAAGCAAGCTTCGCAAAAGCCCCCTCGCCTTTGCCCGCTGGCGCAGTTTCTCCCAGGCTAATGCGGAATAATAGGTCATTTCGCTAAAGGCACGCACGCTCATTTCCTGGAAGTCGCCTTTAAAGGTCGCTGCGGCAAGCCAATGGCGACGAGCTGATTTAGCGTCGGCGAGTCCAGCGCAAGCGCAGCCAAGCCAATAATGAATGTCGCTCTGATTGGCGAGCAGATGTTTGGCCTCGCTCAGGTTTCGGGGCGAGGTGAGCGCGTGCTCAAAGTGAGCCCTCGCATTGCCGAAGTCCCGATGCGCCAAGGCGGAGCGACCGAGCGCGAGCTGCGCGCGGACGTGCTGGCCGAGCGGACCTCCCTCCCCTCCTTCCCAGGGCTGAAACTGGCGGCTGCCAATCAGCTGCATCGCCTTCACATGCTGGCCCGTTTGGTTATAAAGCGCGCAAAGTTCAAGGCAGAGGTCGTCGCGCTGCTGGACGAGGTCGAGGTGCTTTTCCAACTCGTGCAGCCGTTTCTTCGGCTTTTCGCCGAGGCGTTTCCACAGTTGATCGCGTTCGAGTAGCAACCTCGCATCCGCCGGATTTGCGCGGAAGGCCTTGTCGTAAAGGGTCCGGGCCATCAGGGCCTTGCGACGGATGTTGAAATAGCCGATGCCCAGGTTCCGCCAGACCACCGAGAAACTCGGGTCCAACCGCGCCGCCCGCTCCCACAGCCGGATGGCTTCCTCATGTCGCCTCCGGTCGTACAAAAGATTCCCAAGATAATAAGGCGCGCGCGGGTCCCCAGGGTTGCGACGGATGGCGGATTCCAGGATGGCGATCTCTTCGAGCCGCGAAGGGAAGCAGTAGTCAGGGCTCAGGAGGGCGGCTTGCTTGAAACGCCTCAGTGCGGCCGGCGCCTGTCCACGTTGTTCCTCCAGCCAGCCCAGCGTGTAGTGAACCAGTGGCAGCGCCCCCCAGTTCTGGTCCGGCAGGTCGCCCTTTGAAAAGCTGGCATCAGTCAACAAGCCGATCGCTTCGGCGTAGAAACCGGCGCGGGCGTAATCATGGGCCAGATCAAGCAGGGTCTGCAAATCGCAATGCGGCTCTTCGCCTTCGAGATGCCGCGCCCACCAGTCGAGCCGGTCCAAGCGCCTCGTTTCCTGTAACAGTGCATCCGCTTTCCAAGGTTCGCCTAACTTGCGCAACACAAGGGCTTTGAGATTTCGCGCCCTGAGATGGTCGGTATCGAATCGCAATGACCGGTCAAGGTGCTCCAGCGCCGTGGCCCACTGTTGGCGCAAGGAATCGATTTCTGCGAGCGCGTGATAGCCCGCGGCAGCCCAGCCCTGGTTCCAGGTCGCTTTGTAGAAGGCCGCGTAAGCGTCATCATTGCGCCCAAGCCGCCGCAGACAAAGACCCAGGTTGTAATACGCTTCGCCGTCACTCGGGTTCGGGTTTCTCCGGGTTAAGCGTTCAACGGCATTGCGAAAGTGCTTTTCCGCCCGGGTAAATTCGCCGCGCTTTAGATACCACAAGCCCACCGCATTGTTGCAACGGGCATCCAATGGGTCTCGACGCAACGCTTCGCTCCAGTAAAGCATGGGTGAACGGGTGGCGTGACGATATTGCTCCAGGTGCAAACCGGTCAGGTAAAGTTCGTCCGCGCTGGCGATCTCGGCAGGCGCAGGAGGTTCGGTGGCTGGCGGCGGAACTTCGCCTTGGACACGAGGCTCGGGAGTATAACAAAGCAATTCGCGCCCGCTTGCGTCCGTAACGCGGAGTTGCAGGCCAGTCTCGGCCAGGCCGTGCGGAAGCCTGAGCTTCCGGGTAAATGGCTTGCCAGGGGCAAGGTCACAGGTGAATCGGGCCAGCGTTTTCCTAGTAGCGGCCTTCCGCCGAATGCCGCCATCTTTCCGCTCTCCAGCGAGAACGCGCTCGAGGATAACCCGTGCTTTTCGATGCGCGGCAGTCACAGCTACTCCGATTTGGACGGCGGCGGTCCGCCGACCGCCGTCACAGTGCAAAGACAGTGCCCCGTCAAGGCTGGCATGTTGCGCCGCGCCAATCTGCTGAATCGGGTACCAGTATTGGCTCCAGGTTTTCGTTTCGCCGGGCTGGAGAAAGCTGAAGTCGGGCTGGTTATCGGTGTAAACGCCGGCCATGATCTCGATGTAAGGACCGTATTCCCCGCAGGCGTCCGGTTCGGTCAAGTTGCGATCCCACGCGTAGCCGAATTCGTCGTTGCCCCATGTCCACTGCTTCTTGCCGGGCGAGATGTGGTGATTGGCATAATGGACCAGGCCGGCTCTGGCTTTGTAATCATAACCGCCAAAAAAGTTTTCCTGCGAGCCCATGCACATGTAAGAGGTGGGCACGGGAATATTGGCATAGAAACTCAGATCGTTGGGCGCGTACGTGGGAGTTTCGGATATCGCATTCCGGGTCTCGGAGTTGTCCCGGCAATGCAGCGGCACGAACTGGCTGGGCACTTCGCTCTTGGGAACGCCTTTTTGCCCCCGCTCGCCGTAATTCACCCCGTAATAGAAACCCTTGGCCAGCGGATACTGGCTCATTGACCGTCGCGCGTGGTCGGCAACATAGTAAACGTCCGGCGGAAAGAAGCTCTGATACGACTCATGAACACGGGTGGCCACGTTGGCCCACCACAAGAACGTTTGCGTGAATGGCGTGCGATTGTAGGCTCGCACTTTGAGTTCGAGATAAGCTTTGCCCGGGTGCAGGCAGACCCCATGCATGCCCTTCATCCGCGACATCGGATCGTGGTCGCTGCACCAGATCGTTCTCGATCCGTCTTCGTGAGCTTCCACCTCGAAATCCACCGGTAAAAATGTTGCGGGCCGATGATGCTGCGGCCAGTTGAACTCGATGCCGCCGGATACCCACGGCCCGGCTAACCCAACCAGCGCCGGCTTGATGACGTGCTGATTGTAGATCAACTCATAGCCGTTAGTTTTGTCCTGGATGGCATGGATGCGGCCCCCAAGCTCCGGCAAAACAAGTGCGCGCAGGAATTCGTTCTCGATCCAAATCGCCTTCCATTCCCGCTCCACCGGCTTCTCAGCGATACGGTCCGTAAACGGCAGCGGATACACCTTGCCGCTGCTGCCCTGATA
>OBLU010001856.1_pt1 | contig 19500 bp, 22 predicted proteins | sample 1518681 | NCBI WGS metagenome assembly OBLU01 (sample SAMEA3539304, study PRJEB22396) | soil metagenome | biome: tundra; feature: field; material: soil | place: USA | collected 2010-05 | depth 0.15 m
CGTTCGATTCCGACCCTCGCCTCCAACTCCAAGTTGCACTTTTGCAACGAGTTGCAGATGCCAGAGGAGGTCAGTGCCAGTGAAAGTGCCAGTGAAATCATTACCGGGCTACTACTCAACAACTACTCCGGTAAAACTCGGCAATCACTCGCGACGACGGGATTCGCAGCCCGTTTGGTGTAGCTGATACGCCCAAAACCGCGTTCAGCCTCATAGCTTCGGACAAAACGTCTGAAACTATGAAACGTCGTTACATCCTCTACCGCCGCAAACGCGGCGGCATGTTCTACATCGAAGACACTGAAACCCGGAAGCAGGAAAGCACTGGCACGAGGAATCGCGCCGAGGCCACATCGCTGCTCAACGCCCGGAATGAATCCATCCGCCAGCCGCATCTGAATCTCCAGATCGCGAAGGCATACCTGGCCGGAACGGATTCCGGCGTCGCGACCCGGACGTGGCAGCAAGCCCTTGACGCCATCATCGAGACCAAAAGCGGTTCAACCCAGGATCGTTGGCGGCAGGCAGCCAAACAAGCCGCGCTGGACCTAATTCGCAATCGCGTCATTCTTGAAACGCAAGCCGAGCAGGCGGGTGCGTTTTGTCAGGAGCGGGGCTGCTCTCTCGGGGCGGGTGAAGAGAGCAGTCCCGCTCCTTCAGAACAAAACGCAAAACATGAACACAACAGAAAACCTCATCTCAACAGGATGCCCCGCAACCGCTCCGCAGCCAGTCAACCAAGTCATCAAGCCGGTAAAATTCCCGGCTCAACCCCAGGAATGGAAAATTGTTTCATTACGAGAATGTCCCACACCCGACACCATGCAACATTGTGAAACACCGGACCAGGCAGCTGCCTATTGGAAAACACATATTGCAACTCATCCTTACTTCAATCCTGAATGTGAATGTTTGGTGGTATTCATCCTCAACACCCGCCGACGCATAAAAGGTCACTACTTGGTGTCCATTGGCACGATGGATACAATCCTTTGTCATCCGAGGGAAATTTTTAGATTGGCAATAATGGCAAGTGCTGCCGCGATTATTATCGCGCATTCTCACCCGAGCGGTGATCCAACTCCATCGGAAGCCGATATAAAAATCACCCGTGATCTCATTCGAGCCGGTCAACTTCTCAAGATTGAAGTTCTCGACCACATCGTAATTGGAAACCCAAATCATTCCAGTCTTCGTAGTCTTGGATATTTCTATAGCACTTGATAATGCCGAGCACACAGGGCGATTATTCAAAAAAATGAAGAATCGCCCTTTTTTATTTTTCAACTCGGCATTATTTGTCACATTTGTCTCGGCCATCTGTCTAATCCTTTATGGACTCAACTTGTGGATTAGACGAAAGCCTTGGTCGCAAGATGCACGTGGAACTGATCCCGGACGGCGAATATAAAAAATGATGGGTTCAGAATCCCTGCCTTTGGCAGCGGGAACGCTGGCCTTTCCAAATTCAACTTGCAAACATGATGCGGAAGCGTCACAACCATGTTTGAAATTAAAATCAGATGAAGACCAAACGCATATTTTTCTTCATCGCTCTGGCCCTGGCTTTCGGCGGCGTCTTCCTCCTGCTGTTTCCACGCGAACCGCGCTATCAGGGGCGGTCATTAAGAAGTTGGTTGCAGCAAGGCTGCGAAACGCCGCTGAATGAAACTCAACGTCTATCGGAAGCGCAAGCGGCAGTTCGTGCGATTGGCGCAAAGAAATCCGTGCCGGTATTATTGAAATTGGTTGAAACAAAGGAAGACCCCATCAGCACTTGGCTCATCAGCCAGCGCGAAAAACTAAGAATTGATTTTCTGCATTGGCGTTCGGCGGAGGATTGGCAGCAACTTGGCATCGCCGGCTTCGAAGCCTTGGAAACCAATGCCGCTCCCGCCGTCGCCGAATTGACAAAGCTTCTGAATGACAAGGAGCACGCCTTCGTTGCCGTGCGCTGTTTGATCGCGGTCGGCGCACCCGCCGAGCAGTCCGTGGCCCAAGCGTTGACCAACCAGAGCGTTCAGATTCGCTATTTTGCCACCCAGCAATTCGCGTGGGTAACAGATAATGACGAAGTATATCTTGCAAAAATGCGGGAATGCCTCGAAGACCCTGATGGTTCGGTCCGATTCGCCGCCGTGCAAGGCATCGGCCTGCAAACTCAAGCACCAGATTTGGCCATACCGCTTCTGCTTGAAGCGTTGCGAGACAAACAGGATACCGTTGCCTCATGGGCCGCCAAGTTTTTGGCAAATTTTGGAACCAACGCCATGCGGGCATTTCCAGATTTGAGCAACGCCGTGGAACATGGAAGTCCGAATACAGTTAATCAGGCACTGAAAACCCTGGTGGTCATCGCGCCGGACAAAGCCCTGCCTATAGTTTTTGAAAATTTTCGGTCTGGCGATTCCCACCGGCGAAAAATATCCGTAGAATTGCTCAACCAATACCCGGCGACCAATTTGGAGATTCAAACGGCTATGCAACAGTCGGCTTCAGACCCTGATCCGGCCTTAGCTCGCAGGAGCGCGTCAGGCTTGGGAGCACCGGGAAATCTCGCCACCAGCGTCTCGCGAACAACCGCTTCAGGTTTGAACGGCTTGCCAAAAAGTTGTTCGGCGACCTTTGCCACCTGTTGTTTCTGCTCCGCAATTGTGCCGACCGAAATCATCGTTGCCGACGTGCCAATGCAGACAACCGGATGTTTCGCACGCGCCCGGATTCGGCGGATGAGCAGGCCCACATCCGCTCCCTGACGACCGCGATAGGTGTGCAACTCATCGAAAACCAAGAATCTGACCTCGTCGTAGATGGCCTCTCGCAGAGTTCGTTGCCCGCCACGCGTGAGCAGCAACTCCAGCATCATGTAATTTGTGAGGAGAATGTGCGGCGGTTCAGCTTCCAATTCGTCACGGCGGGCTTTGTCTTCCTGCCCTGTAAATTTTGCAAAGCGAATGGGAAATTTTTCGCCGCGCGATTTTTGATAATTTTCGGCGTAACGCCGGAGTTCCTCCTCTTGCGAATTCACCAGCGCGTTCAACGGATAAACGATCACTGCCGTCACCCCGTTCGGCATGGGGGTTCCAGACTTGAACAAGTGGTCGAAAATAGCGGCGATGTAAGTGAGTGATTTTCCTGAACCCGTGCCAGAAGTGACAACGAAATCATTGCCGGCTGCTCCAAGTTGGATTGCTTCCAACTGGTGCTCGAATAATTCGTAGCCGCGAAACGCATCCCCCAATGGCGCGGCGAGAACTCCCGACGCCACCAGTTCTTCAATTCGGCCAACCTTGGCGAATGACGGGTTAAATGTCAGCAGCGGCTCTGGCCACAGATGCCCGTCATTGAGGTGCTGCTCGACCCGCTTTCGCATCTCATCATCGGAAATGGAAACGAAGCTGCGAATGTAGCTCGCATAATCGCCCATAATTCGACGGTGAACTTCAAAAATGTCCATTTGCTGAGATTTCCGTGCGCTGCGTTCCTCGAAGGTTATCGGATGGAGGGGAAGCCGACAATCCGCATTATTGTCCAGCCTGCAAGAGCATACCGCCGTGACCAACGCGCGTTTTGCTTCGCTGCACGGGCTGACGGTCGGCCCTGTCTCCCCCTCGACCACGCCCGTTCCGCTTCACAAACCGCGCGCTCGTCACGAGCTTGCCAGGCGCAGGTCGCCGCAGTAGCGGCGGGCTTCCGTCTGCGGCTCGGCGGCGGGCGTTGCGCTCCGGCTTCATTCCGCTAAACGCTCCACTCCGCTCTCCGCTCCACTTTTCCCGCTCGCCGACCGCAGACCGAAGCCAGATCAGAACCCATTGGGTATTGAGGTTCAAATGTTCTTGTCATTGTCACAAAAACTAGGCAGTTTTTGTGACCGTAAAGAATGAAAACAGCAGCCCAACCAATTGATGTTTCGATTCTCCGCACGATGCGTTCGAGTCGGAGCGCCTCGGTGTTTTCGCCGGGGCACTTTGATGGTCTTGGCAATGCTGCCGCCATCCGCAAGGCGTTAAGCCGGCTGGTGAAAGCAGGCACAATCCGAAGGATTCGGCGGGGGCTCTACGATTTGCCACGCCAGCATCCCATCGTCGGGCAAACCGCGCCGGACATCATGGCAACGGTGCGTGCGTTGATGGACGGCAGTCACGCGCAGTGGCAGTTTACTGGCGCTTACGCAGCCAACGCACTTGGGTTGTCAGATCAAGTTCCGGCAAAGATTGTCATCCAGACGGACGGCGTTCCGCGCCGGGTGTCATTGGGAAAATTGATGCTCTTGTTTCGTCGGGTCGCCCCGCGCAATTTGTTCGGAGCGGGCCGGCCAGCGGGCCTCGTTATTCAAGCGATTCGGCATCTGCGGAATGACCCGGACATTCCCCGTCACATCACGCGATTGAAAAAACGGCTGGATGCGAAAACGAAGTCGGATTTGAAATCGCTCATGCCCAAAACTCCGGTTTGGATGCACCCGCTTTTGCAGCAGATTGTTGAGAAATAATTTATGGATTCCGTTCTACAGCTCACACCGAAACAGCGCAGCGAACTTTTCATCGCCGCCGCGCAACAGAGCGGCATTGACGTGGTGGTGTTGGAAAAAGATTTTTGGGTTTGCTGGACATTAAAAGAATTGTTCCGTCTGCCAACGATGGGCGACCATTTGATTTTCAAAGGCGGCACGTCATTGTCAAAAGTTTTCAAAATCATCAACCGATTCTCCGAGGACATTGATGTTTCGATTGACCGTAGCTTCCTCGGTTACGGCGGTGCGAACGAACCGGAAGCAGGCACTAGCAACAAAGAGAAGCAGCGGCGCGTGGAAAGCTTAATGGCAGCGTGTCAGAAAAAGATCGCCGACGAACTCATGCCAGCATTGCACGATGCAATTCAAGGAAAAATTTCCCGCGCCGACAACTGGTCGTTGTTGCCGGACGAATCTGACCCGGACAAACAGACGTTGCAATTCGCTTATCCCTCATCGCTTCCGGCAGGTGAGTCCGACTATGTCCGGCGGGCGGTGAAAATTGAAATGGGCGCGCGATCCGACCACTGGCCTTACGAAACCAAATCCGTGACTCCTTATGTGGCAGAATTGTTCCCGCAAGGATTCAAGCAGGCGGCGTGTGACGTGAAAGTGCTGGCAGCAGAGCGAACATTCTGGGAGAAGGCGACGATTCTGCATTCAGAATTTCATCGCCCGGTTGAAAAACCGACGCCAGTCCGGTTATCCCGACATTATTGCGATTTTTATGAATTGATCCGCAAGGGAGTTGCGCAACGCGCCGTCGAACAAATTGAATTGCTCAACCGCGTGGCTCAACACAAGAGCCTATTTTTCAAATCGACCTGGGCGAAATATGGTGAAGCCGCCAAGGGAACTTTGAAAATTCTGCCGCCCGAACACCGCATCGCGGTGTTGCAATCCGATTACGCGAATATGCGGGAAATGTTTTTCGGCGAGCCACCCAAATTCGACAGCATTCTTACATTGCTGAAAGAATGGGAGCGTGAATTCAATCGCGGATAAAGATTTCCATGCCCATTTTTTACGAACAAGCAATTCGAGCCGGGGCCAATGGTGATCCTGTTGATTGGATTCAAGACAAGCATCTCTCTGAATGGCGTGGCCTCGCTTCTGCTTTAGATCGGCTCACACCGGAACAAAGGTGTGACGCCATCTACGCCGATTGGTTACTCCAACTGAACAGCCCAGCAGCCTTGACGTTGCTTCAAGTCCGAAATCTCCTCATCGGTCAGGGAGCACTCGCTGCAAATTATCTCGCCGAACTGGCGCAAAATGCGGACGACGCGTCCGACGGGGAAGAAGCGCAGGTTCGCATCGTTTTGAACGGCGAATGGTTGTTCGTAAGCAACAATGGACGAAAAGTTACGTCGCTCAACCTTCTCGGTCTGTCTCGTTTCTTCGTCCACGCGGTGGGTGGGGTTGATGTCGTTGAACTGAACGAACAAACCATCGGCCGCTTCGGCATCGGTTTCAAATCCTGTTACCGCATCGCCTCCAAAGTCTTTGTGCATACATGGGACGAGACAGGTCAGTTTGGCTTTCGTCTCGGCACCTGGATGACGGGTGGAAGCATATTCTGGATGAAGCCGAGAAAACTGCGGTTGGTCGCTTTGTCAGCGCGCAGATGAAGGAAGCTGAATTTACGAAGAAGACTGTCGTCAGTCGCAGTATTTCGGATTCAATGCGCGCCGCGCTTGGAATTTTGCCAGAATACGTCTCCGCACCTCTCTGGCTGACGGAAGTGACCTACCAACGCATTGTGAGACTCGGTCTTCGGGCGAAAGATGATTTTGAGTTCTTGAGCCAGCAGGAGTTCTCCAATCATCAAGAACGGCTGACTCGTGAGTTGCTCGAAAAATTTCATCAATGGCCGACGACAACAGTCGAGGCGAACACATTGCTTGGTTTACAGCTTTTGTGTGTTAGCACGAGTCTAAACAAACGACGAGACTGGTTGTTGGGACTTGGCCCGCAGAAATCCAGACGGCTATCTTCGCGCGCTCCGCCCAAGCATAGCGATAGGAGTGCAGCGACACGCCCTTGATGCCCAATCCATCGCATCGCTGCTTGAATTCCGTGGCGCGGTCGCCACAGCGAACGGATTGCAGGTAGGGAAACAACGGGCCGGTTGCCGGCATTTGCCGCAAGACGGCCTCAATGTCCGGGCCAAAATGAATCATGGCAAGACTGCCGGTTTTCTGCCGGGTGTAAGCGATGGTTTGGTTCGGCCAGTCAATGTCCTCCGCCTTGAGATTGGCGATGTCGGTTTGAGAACCGCCGAGATGCCAGCACAGTTCGTAGAAGCTGCGCCGCTCCGGGTTCTTTTCCCGCCCAATGATGAGCTGATGTTCTTCGCTGGTGATGGCGCGTCTTTCCTTGAAGCGCACTTCCGGCCAGAGTCGCTTGGGAATAATCGGCCACGGCAGCCAGTTCATTGAAAGGCAGAAGTTGTGGATTTTCCGGAGGTGGACATTCGTGCTGACCGTGCCCGCCTTGAGGCAGGCGAGCAGATGTCAGGCCACAGCCAACAGCGGCGAGGGCACGCGCTCGGCTGCTCGATCCATCGCCGATGCCATCGGAGCGACCCACCTTGAACTGGACATGGAAGAAATCCATCAGGGTTATCTGCGTGCCATTGAGAGTTCCCTCGGTCGCAAGTTGGGCTGGGAACAGGATGATCTCGCGCTGCAAAACATCCAGGCTCGTGTCCGTTCACCGGGAATATGGCTGCTTGCCAACCTGAACAATGCGCTGCTGCTTTCCACCAGCAACCGCAGCGAAGCCGCCGTGGGTTATGCGACGATGGATGGCGATACCAGTGGCGGATTGAGTCCGATTGCCGGCATTGATAAGGCGTTTCTGCGCCAGTGGCTACGCTGGCTCGAAACGAAAGGCCCGACTGGATTTCATTCCATTCCCGCTCTGGTCGCAGTAAATCAACAGGCGCCCACGGCCGAGCTTCGCCCCGCCGACCGTCACCAGACCGACGAGGATGATTTGATGCCTTACGAAGTGCTGGATGCCATTGAACGCGCAGCCATCCGTGACAAAAATTCTCCTGTTGAAGTGTTTGAAATGATGCGCGGCCAGTTCCCGAATTTCTCGCCACGGCAACTTGGCATTTGGGTGGAAAGATTTTTTAAGCTCTGGTGTCGCAATCAGTGGAAACGCGAACGCTACGCGCCTTCTTTTCACCTCGACGACGAGAATCTTGACCCGAAGACGTGGTGCCGGTTTCCAATTTTGTCGGGCGGATTTGAGGTTGAACTTACGGAGTTGAAATCACTCATTTCCAAAATGAAATAGGCCAGAAGTCAATGGAATGGCTTTTCAGCAACGAGAACCATATTTGTTGGCGGCCACGGCAAAACCTGTCCTTCCAAATCGAAGATTTCCGCGTGTCCGGTGTGACGGTGTTCCACAATCCAAGGGTTGATATAAAAACGTGAACCCTCGGCCACATTGTTTGGATTTTCGTAAATCTTGAAACCAATTTCTGCGAGAACCTGCTTCCATTTTGAGAAGTTCCAAAAGCAAAATTCTTCGTTCATCTCCGAAGACCAATTGTCGGTGTAATCCTTCTTGGAAAGAAATTCAGCCGCTTGCTGAAGCGTAAGCCGGAAACACAACCGATTGTGATGCGGTTGCTCCTTGAAGGAAAAACCACTTTGTCCGCCCAGGAAATCTCGCGCGAAAAGAAAGAAGCGGCTTCGCGTTGATAATTTATGCAGCCATTCCGGGCTGCGATCTTTGTGTTTGGCAATTTCAGCGGCGGATTGATTTAGACCATCGGCGTCAGAGCACCACAGCAAGACCTCTCGTTCGCCATGATCCGGGCCGACCACATCGCGAATGACCAACCGGCCTGATGGCCGCAGTTGCCGGAATTTTTCACCAAGATAAGCACGGACGGTTTTCTCCTTTTCGGCGTAGCTCCACAATTCATGCAGCGTGCTGTTGCAAATGGTGGTGTCAATGGATTCCGGTTCAAAAATCCGATCCAAAAGATTGCGGTGGAAAAAATGGACGTAAGCACCGCCAAATTCACCCGCGCGCTGGCGTTCCGAGAACCGGCTGGCAAACTCCGAGGACAAATCTATGCCGAATAAATCCGAGTCGGGAAAGTCACGGCTGATTTCAGCGAGCAACGCACCATCGGCGCATCCTTCGTCCACAATCCGCCCGGAGCGTATCGCCTTTTGGATGTCGAGGAATTTGAGCCGGATGATCTCGTTCATGCCACGGGCATAGGTGCTGTAATTTCGGGTCGCAGTTAGGCTGCCTTCCTGGTTGGTCAGCGGGTCTTGATACAATCGCGCAATACGCTGTGGCACTTCCGGAAAATCTTCAAACAAGCTGATATGACTGGCGGCGAGTTGCGTCCCGGCCAATTTGCCCTCACGCCAGTTTTGCTTTTGTCCGCCGATTTCGCGGATGATTTCAATCGGTGTGGCCGGATGGGTTTGGGGCGTGCTCAATTCAGCAGAAACAACCGCGAAACCAAGTTCCTGATAAAGCCGGATGACTTCCGGTGTGGAACACAGGACGATGCAATTTTCCGGTGAAAGCTGGATAGTTTGCTCACTCTGGTAAGCGATTTCCTTGATGGTAAAGGTGGCGAAGTTTTTTGTGTGTCCGTAATGCGGAATCCCCAGCACGCGGTAACGGAAAGGTGTTTGATTTTGAAGCTGTCGTGCAAACCGGTCCACGCCCACGGCGCGGATATGAAATGGAATCGGATTGAAACGGGAATTCTCCTGATTGGCTGAAGTGATGGCAAAAATGATTTCTGTGGGCGGCTTCGAAATGGCAACGCAGCCAGCGTTGAAACCGGGTAATGTTGCCGGCGGTTCCGACAGGACACGCTTCAAGTATTGTTCCTGAAACCTCGTGTTGACCAAGTGCCTGCCGGGAAATAATAAAAAGCTCATGCGTATCCCTTTGGCTTCCATGCGGAATTATTGAACAATGAACTTGTTGCAAGGATAGCTTCCCGAAGTCGCTCTTCGTGCAAACCGCGTAATAATTTCCATGGCACGGACTGAGCTGCAAGAGATTCTTCAAACCAGCGATGCATCTCCTGCCGGATGTGCTCGCCGTCACGCAGTCCGTCCTGCACGAAGGGGATCTCATCGCCCGTGAGCAGGTAGAGGTCGCACTTGCCGTGGCGGGCGATTTCTTCCACAGCGGCGCCGTGGCTGCCGATGTAGCGGCGATGCCAGAGCACGGTGGCGAAGGCGTTGGTGTCGCAGATCAGCACCCGGTTCGCGAGCCGCGCCGCCTCATCTTCGCGCCGCATCTGCTCTCTGGCAATCATGGCGAATTCATTCGTGTTCCATTCGGCTTCATTTCGCGCCAGCTTCACCACGGAATATTCGCGGCCATATTCTTCAACCCAATTGGTTTGAAATGTCTCTGCCAGCGCGTGTGCCAGTGTGGTTGTTCCCGTGGACTCCGCACCGACGACGCAAACCCGCTTCGCGAACCAACTCCGCACGGGGGGCTCGATAAAATCCCAGTTGGCATAGGGATCGTTTCGGATTGCCGTGCCGGAAATTGGAACCCGCCCGCGAGCTTTGTCCACGGCGATGTGCTTTGATCCCATAAGCTCTGCATATCGGTCGCCGTAATCTTCGGAAGTGAACACCGCATCCGGCGCACGGCCCAGCCAGCGGAGAGTGTTTTCGGCCCAGACCCGCGAATCATTTTCGTCGTAGTGGTCGTCGATCACCATGACGTGGGCGGCGGGATGTATCTCCTGCAACCACTGACCGCGAAGTTCTCCGGGAATCGTGTCGGTCGGTTTGCCACAGACGATGACCACCGCCCGCTCGGATTGCGCGACCGCCTCATCAATCAGCAGCTTGTGGCCTTGATGGGGCGGATAGAATTTGCCAATGACAAGGCCGAGCCCGAATTTCATGGCGTAGCGTTTCCTTTCCTCATGCTGCGGCTCCACTCGCGCACGCCTATGAGGCACATGGCCAGAAACACGGCGTAGAGCACGGCTGTGAGCGGCAAATGCCGGCTCAGGTAAAGCGGGACGTAGATGACATCGGCGGCGATCCAGAGAAACCAGTTTTCAAAACGCTTCCGGCAGAGCAGGTATTGCGCAGCCAGGCTCAGCACGGTGGTGAGTGAATCCCAAAAAGGCGCCGCCCCATTTACCACCAGCAGAATCTCCCGGAATCCCCAAGTTCCGAGCGGAATCAACGCTGCCATCACCAGCCATTCAACCCGTGTGGTTTTGCTGATCTTGAGCACCGTTCGCTTCTCACCGCCAAAAAGCCAGTTGAGCCAACCATAGACGCCCAGGCCGAGGTAAACAATTTGTAGGCTCATGTCGGCGAACAGCCGTCCATGCAGAAACAAAAAGAAGAAAACGATGTTGTTTGCAATTCCTATGGGCCAATTCCACAGATGCTCCCGCACGACCAGCCAGACGCAGATGCCGCCGGTGACGAAGCCCCAAGCCTCGGTGACGCTGATGGACCACCAACTCCGATAGGACAGCAGCAAAATCAGGAGGGATGCTCCCGCCATGCCCCAGACCTCAACTGGTCGCAGGCCAAGCCATCGTAAACTCGGCTGCGGAATTGGGTCCGTCGTCGGGTCGGAGGCTGCCACCGGTGTTGAGTTCACACCGGAAAAGCTACCAGATGCACCATCCGACTCCATGTTTTTCAGATTTCCGCTTGACATGGTGTTCTTTATACACTAACAATAGAACGTGTAAAGAGAACACGAATAAATATATGGCATACAACTATCAATATCCTCGTGCGGCCTTGACCGTGGACTGTGTGGTCTTCGGCTTTGACGAAAGCGAACTCAAGGTGCTGTTGATCCAGCGCGCCCTTGATCCCTTCAAGGGAAAATGGGCTTTGCCCGGCGGCTTCGTCCGCGTGGACGAAACGCTTGATGACGCCGCACGCCGCGAGTTGGCCGAGGAAACCGGCCTCGAGAATGTCTTCCTCGAACAGCTCTACACATTTGGAACGGTGAACCGCGATCCGCGCGAACGCGTGGTCAGCGTGGCGCATTACGCCCTAGTCAAGCTTACCGACCACAAGGCAAAGGCGGCGACTGACGCGGCCAATGCCCAATGGTTTCCCATTTCCAAGCTGCCCAAGCTGGCATTCGACCATGCCGACATCGTGGCGGCGGCGCTCGCACGGTTGCAGGGCAAGGTCCGTTATCAACCAATTGGATTCGAGTTGTTGCCGCCCAAATTTACATTGTCCGAACTCCAGCATCTTTACGAAGCAATTCTTGAAGCAGGCTTGGACAAGCGGAATTTTCGCAAGAAAGTCCTGGGTTTCGGATTGCTAGTGCCATTGAAGGAAACCCAGATGGCCGGACGCCATCGCCCGGCACAGTTGTTCCGCTTCGACGCGGATAAATACGAGAAACTCAAGAAGCGCGGATTCAATTTTGAACTGTGAAAATTTGACTGACAGAGAAAAACATTAAACAAAAGGCACATTATGTTCGGCATTAAATTCATCAAAGTCCAGCCCACCACCTACCTGTTGCAATATCGCGGCGGCAAAGTCGTCCGTGAAGGTCTGGGTTTATCTTTCTTTTATTACGCCCCGACAACGTCTTTGGTGGCCGTGCCGGTGGGGAGTGCCGACGTGCCGTTCATTTTTCAGGAAACGACGGCGGATTTCCAAACCGTAACGATTCAGGGCCAAGTGACATATCGCGTGGGTGACCCAAAGCGATTGGCCGCCCTGCTCAATTACACGCTGGCTCCGAACGGACAGACGTATGCGGCAGAGGACCCGAAGAAACTGCCGGAACGGGTCATTCATGTGGTCAATGTTCTCGCGCGAGGCGAACTGCAAAAACTTCAACTCCGCGCGGCCGTGCGTGCTTCGGATGAACTTGTCAACGCCGTGAAAACCCGGCTGACGGCGGCTGAAGAAATCACTTCGCTCGGTCTCGAAGTTCTCGGACTCTCCATCTTGGCCATCAAGCCAACACCGGAAACTGTCCGGGCGCTGGAAGCTGAAACCCGCGAAAAAATGTTCCGCGAAGCGGATGAGGCGATATATGCCCGTCGTAATTCGGCAGTGGAACAGGAGCGTGCAATCAAGGAAAACGAGTTGAACACCGAGATTGCCGTGGAAAACAAGAAACGCCAGATTCGCGAGACGCAGATGGATGCAGAACGAGCGGTGCAGGAAAAGAAGCATCTGGTCGAGAAGGAAGCACTCGCCGCCGACATCGGCATGGAAGGCGAGCGGAAAAAGCTGGTTGCGCTTGCCGCAGAAAACGCACGGGCTGAAGCCGACGCCCGCGCTTACGGCGTCGAGACAACCATGAAGGCTCTTGGAACTGCCGACCCGAAGATACTGCAAGCGCTGGCCAGCACCAGCATGAAACCGGAGCAGTTGATTGCCTTCGCGTTTCAGGAACTGGCTGGCAAAGCCGAGAAGATCGGGCAGCTCAACATTACGCCGGACTTGCTCCGCGAATTGATGGGACCGCAACCCGCAAGAAAATGAACCGTCTGACCGACAATAAAATTGTTCTCGTGACGCGACCGACGCGCCTGGCTGAACTGGTGATCCGGTTCAACACCGTCAGCCAAGCCCGTTTTTATGTCGAGCACCAGGGCGCGGACTTCTCGGATTATCTGCGGGAGGACGAGACGTATCACCGGGCGTTGACGGACGCCGAAGAAGTTCTCGGTCAAATGGGTCGTGTCCAGACCGTGGATCGCAGCTTCCTACCGAACTTTGTTTTCGCGCCGGAAGACACGGTGGTCACGCTCGGTCAGGATGGATTGGTCGCCAACACCTTGAAGTATTTGGATGGCCAACCGGTAGTCGGCGTGAATCCCGACCCGGAACGCTGGGACGGTCGCCTGCTGCCGTTTCGAGTTCGTGATCTTGCGAAATTGATGCCCGAAGTTATTCTACGCAAACGCAACACCCGTTCAGTCACCATGGCCAAAGCGGCATTGAACAATGGCCAGACGTTATATGCCGTAAATGACTTGTTTATTGGGCCGAAAACACACACTTCGGCCAGATATTTCATCCGTTGCGGCAAGATGGGTGAAGCCCATTCTTCCAGCGGAGTGATTGTCTCCACGGGCATGGGGGCGACTGGATGGCTGAAAAGTTTGCTCACCGGCGCAGGTGCCATTGCCAACGCCACCGGCAATCGCGGCAAAAAGGAACAGCCACAGCCGGGTTGTTATGAACGAGCCGTGACTGGTTTCAAATGGGAATCAGATTATCTGTATTTCACCGTGCGGGAACCGTTCCCGACGCGGACAACCAGCGCATCATTGGTGTTTGGTCGCGTCACAAATGAGACTCCGCTGATTTTGGAATCCCAGATGGCAGAGAACGGTGTGATTTTCAGCGACGGGATTGAGAATGACTTTTTGGAATTTAATTCCGGGACTCAAGCTGTAATCAGTATTGGGGAAAAGAAAGGTGTGCTGGTCGAATGAAAACCATCCTCATCCTAGAAGACAACGACGAACGCATCGCTGGCTTTCAGAAAACCGTGGCCGAGCTAAACGGCAGTTTTGAACTGAAAATCTGGCGTGATGCTCATTCGATGATTGCCGAGTGTGCGGAGTTTTTTCCAAATGCCGCATTGATTTGCCTAGATCACGATTTGAATCCACAACCCGGTGCCACTACCGACCCAGGCACGGGCTTGGATGTGACAAAATATCTTTGTGATTTCATGCCTGTGTGTCCGGTGTTGATCCATTCATCGAACGTTGACCGTGTTTATTCCATGCACAATGAATTGCGGTTCGCCGGTTGGATGGTGGATCGGGTTGGTCCGCTCGGAACCGACTGGATTCAGACGACGTGGTTGCGGCGAGCACGGGAACTGTTGACGGAATACGGAAATACTTGGAAAGCAAATTTGCAAGCCAACCACGGTGAACGAGTCAAGCGAATGCAATTGTCTCTGGACGGGCTTGGACTTGGCGACGCGCTCGGTGAAATGCTTAGCTATCAATCGGCGAATGCAACACGGCGACTGGCAGAGAATGATCTGCCAGCCGGCCCTTGGTTTCATACGGATGACACTGAGATGGCAATTTCCATCGTCGAAGTTCTCAAATCACATGGGGAACTAAATCAGGATGCGTTGGCACGTCGCTTTGCCCGGCGCTTCGAGCGTGATCCAGATCGTGGTTACGGCAGCATGACCCGAATCCAGCTTCGGGAAATCAACGCCGGGGCTAAATGGCGGGAGACGGCAGCCAATGCGTTTAGCGGTCAAGGCTCGATGGGCAACGGCGGCGCGATGCGGGTCGCCCCGCTCGGCGCTTATTTCGCCGATGACCTCGCCCGGTGCGTTGACGCAGCCCGCGACTCGGCCTTGGTCACGCATACTCATCCCGAAGGGGTGGCGGGCACAATTGCTGTTGCCGTGAGTGCGGCGATGGCGTGGCAACTGCGTGACGCGCCGCAAACGGATTTTGCGCAGAAATTCTTTGCTGCAATTCTCCGGCTCACGCCTGAAAGCAAAGTGCGCCGTGGAATTTTGCTGGCCAGCCAGACGCCGATTGAAGTTCCATTTCAAGATGTAGCCAAGTCGCTGGGTAACGGTTCGCTGGTGACCGCCCCTGACACAGTTCCATTCTGCATTTGGATGGTGGCGAATTATCCACTGCAATTTGTAGAAGCAATCGGGAAAACCATCAGCGTGGGCGGCGACTGCGACACAAATGCAGCTATTGTCGGCGGAATCGTTGCTTTGAGTGCAGGCCGGGCGGGCATTCCAAGCGAATGGCTGCAAGCGAGAGAAAGGATTCAGGTCTTATGAACGCGATTATCCAAACGGTCGCAGGCAATCCTGAAAATCAGGATCGCGGACTCATCCAACATGATGGTTCGCGAATCATCCTCTGCGTTGCTGATGGTGCTGGAGGACGCAGCGGTGGTGCAGAAGCGGCAAGCATGGCCGTAAAGCTGATTCGTGAGAATGCCTTTCTCTTGGGCAACGATGATTCGTGCGTAGAAGCCTTGCGTAAGATGGACGAAGCGATTGCCAAGGACTCGGTTGCTGGTGAAACAACTTGTGCTCTCGCCATCGTAACGCCGGAAGAAATTTTCGGCGCAAGCGTAGGGGATTCCGGGGTCTGGTGGATTCCCGAAAATGGAAATCATCTGAACCTTACCCACGCCCAGCAGCGCAAACCTTTCATTGGTTCTGGCGATGCGTGGCCAGTTCCATTTCACCATCCGACTCAGCCCGGCAGTCTTCTGCTCGCTACAGACGGATTGCTCAAATACACATCGGCAGAAAATATCATCGGGACATGTCGCGAACATCCCGCTGAAGTGGCTGCCAAACGATTGATTGAATTGGTGAGATACACATCCGGCGGGTTGCCTGATGATGTGACAGTTATTTTAACCGAGCTATAAAACATTTATGAAAGCACTCATACTCGTTGATATTCAAACCGACTTCCTGCCCGGCGGCGCACTCGCGGTGCCGAACGGTGATGTCATTATTCCCATAGCAAACCGGCTTCAAGCCGTGTTTCCGCTGGTCGTCGCCACGCAGGATTGGCATCCGACAAACCACGGCAGTTTCGCAGCAAATCATCCCGGAAAAAATTTGTTTGAGCAAATTGACCTGAATGGTTTGCCGCAGACTCTTTGGCCAGTGCATTGCGTGCAAAAAACACCGGGAGCTGAACTCGCGACGGGATTGGAACAAGAGCGCATCGCCAAAATCTTTCCCAAAGGCACTGACGCCGGCATAGACAGCTACAGCGGTTTGTTTGATAACGGCCATCGCAAAAGCACGGGGCTTGGCGAATGGCTCAAGGCAAAGGGTGTCACGGAACTTTTCGTTTGCGGCCTAGCCACGGATTATTGTGTGAAGTTCACGGCTCTGGATGCCGCAGAGTTGGGATTCAAAACACACTTCATCGAAGACGCCAGCCGGGGAGTAAATCTCCAACCCAATGATGTTAAGAATGCCGTCGCGGAAATGAACCGCGCGGGGATTACTACCGTGCAAAGCGCCGATCTTTTGAAAAGCAAATGAACCAAACCACCCGAACAACCCTGCATACCGGCAAGTTTCTGGCTCTGGTGAAAGAAGGCCATTGGGAATTCGCTGATCGGGTCAACGCAACCGGCGCAGCCGTCATTATCGCTGTGACAACGGAACAGAAAGTTTTGCTGGTCGAGCAATACCGGACTCCAGTTCACGCCCGCACGATTGAACTTCCTGCCGGAATTATCGGGGATGAACCGGGCAGCACCGACGAATCAATAGCCGAAGCTGCCCGCCGCGAACTGCTTGAAGAAACCGGCTACACCGCCGAGCACATTGAGGCAGTGACGACCGGCCCTTCCTGTAGTGGAATTACTTCCGAACGGGTGACGTTGTTTCGTGCTTTGGGTTTGCGGCGCGTTGGTAAAGGCGGCGGTGTGGCAAATGAGAATATAGAAGTTCATGAAATTCCACTGACGGAGATTGTGAACTGGCTGGCGACGAAAGCCAAAACCGGAGTCCTGATTGACCCCAAGGTTTACGCCGGTCTTTTTTTCATCAGCCAAACTAAATGAGCGCATCGCCTGTCATTTCACAAAAAGACCGGATTCTCGGCGGCCTATGGGGTTCTCTGGTCGGTGATGCCTTGGGTGTGCCCGTAGAGTTCAAAGACCGAGCCACAGTGCAGCTTGATCCGGTGAGGGATATGCGTGAATTCGGAACGCATCGGCAACCGCGCGGCACTTGGTCGGACGACAGCTCCATGCTTCTTTGCACAGCGGATAGTTTGCTGAATCATGAGTTCAGTCTCGCTGACATGGGAGAACGGTTTGTCCGCTGGATGAACGAAGGTCTCTGGACGGCGCATGGCGATGTCTTCGATATGGGCGGAACCACATGCACGGCCCTGATGCGGATTGCGAAGGGTATGCCCGCAAAACAGGCCGGAGGACTTCATGAGGACAGCAATGGGAACGGTTCGTTGATGCGAATTTTGCCGGCGGTGTTGCGCTTCGCTGGTGAACCACTTGAAACGTTTTCCGGCCGTTTGGAGAAAGTATCGGCAATCACCCATGGTCATGCCCGGTCAAGGATGGCCTGTGTGTTTTACGGGTTGATGGTGCGCCATCTTCTGTTGGGCTGGCAGCCTCAACCCGCTCTGGATTCAGCGCGGGCTGAATTTACTGGCTGGTATGAGCGGTCGGCGGAATTTTCCACATTTCGCCACATATTGGAAGACGATCTGGTCTCTTTGTCAGAAGGTGAAATCGTTTCCACAGGTTACGTTCTCCATACGCTTCGCGCGAGCCTGTGGTGTTTGCTGACGACCCAGAATTTTTCTGACTGTGTTCTAAAAGCCGTCAACCTCGGTGGAGACACCGACACGACGGGTTGTGTTGCCGGGGGCTTGGCCGGAGTTCTCTATGGAATGAAATCCATTCCTGCTGACTGGATTCACCAACTTGCGCGCAAAGGTGACGTGGATTGCTTGTTCCATGAGTTCGCTGACGTCTGCAAAGAAAACAGGGTGAAAAAGTAAATTATCATGCCCACACCTGTGCCGAGTATTGATTTAGAAGAACGCTTTGCTGGGCTGTTGCTTGGCACGGCTGTGGGGGATGCGCTTGGGTTGCCCGCAGAAAATCTTTCGGCTGAAAATATTCACAAACGCTGGAATGGTAAATGGAAAATGCGTTTCATTTTCGGCAAAGGAATGGTCAGTGATGATACCGAACACACTTTGATGGTTGCACAGGCTTTACTTGAACACCCAGACAATGCGACCGAATTTCAACGTGCTCTTGCCTGGAAATTCCGTTGGTGGTTCGCTGGGTTGCCTGGGGGCGTTGGCTTGGCCACGGCTAAATCCTGCATCAAATTGTGGATGGGATTTGCTCCAGAAAAATGTGCGGTTGTCTCGGCTGGCAGCGGCCCGCCAATGCGTAGCGCCATCATCGGAGCATATTTCGCCACGGAGCCAGAACAAAGAAAGGCGTTTGTATTGGCATCAACGCGATTGACCCACCGGAGTTGGCAGGCGGAAACTGCTGCCTTGGCCGTTGCCGAATCCGCAGCGTTGGCAATGACAAACCAGCATGGAGATGCCTCAAAGGTGTTTGATGCCCTTGCCGTGCTTTCGAAGGAATCTGAATGGCAAAGCATCATTTTCAAGATGAAAACCTCCTTGGCGGAGGCTGATTCCGTGTCAGATTTTGTCCGAAGTTTGAATTTGAAGCGTGGTGTGACCGGTTATTCTTTGCACGTCGTTCCCGTGGCGCTATACGCATGGCTGCGTCATCCAGACGAATTTCGCACCGCACTTGCTGCTGCTCTGGATTGCGGTGGGGATACGGACACTGTTGGAGCGATCTTGGGGGCGTTGTCGGGTGCTGTGGTTGGAAAAACAGGAATCCCAATTGAATGGCTCAACGGAATCTGGGAGTGGCCAAGGTCAACATCTTACATGGAAAAAATTGCGGCAAATTTGGCCGAACAAAAATCTTCGAGACAGCCGGTTGGTTCCGTCGGTTGCTTTTGGCCAGCAATCATATTGCGCAATTTCGTTTTCATCAGCGCAGTTTTGGTTCATGGGTTCAGACGGCTGGCCCCGCCATATTGAAACGTCTCTTTTTTTGCCCTAGTGCTATCCTTTGTAAATGACAAAGTAGTGCCAGTGAAAGTGCCAGTGAATGGATGATGAATGAGTAATTGGTGAGTAGTTGATTGGTATTGGGTGCGTAATCGCTGGTGCTTGACAAACGTGCAGAAATGCCTGATTCTATTGGCGTTCGTTAGTTATGAGGCTGTTCGCCTCTGGTGGTGGGGTGGTAATTGCGGAGTAGTGGATTTTGAAAAATCCCCTGACCCCGTTCGATTCCGACCCTCGCCTCCAATCCTAACTGCGTGTGCAGCAATGGATTAAGAACGCGGGCGTCCGCAACGGACACCAAAACGGACACCTGATTTACTACTCCGTCAGAACT
>OBLU010001860.1_pt1 | contig 19492 bp, 10 predicted proteins | sample 1518681 | NCBI WGS metagenome assembly OBLU01 (sample SAMEA3539304, study PRJEB22396) | soil metagenome | biome: tundra; feature: field; material: soil | place: USA | collected 2010-05 | depth 0.15 m
AAACCGCAAGGGCCGCCAAGCTCTCGGGGGTTCGAATCCCTCTCCCTCCGCCAAAAACCCTTGCAGGGCAAGGGCTTTCTGGCAACATGGCGTATGGTGCGTATACGCCGTGTTAGGCGCTTGAATCGCTCATCCCACTAACCATCCCACAGATTCCACCCCTCGCAACCGCCGGGCCTCCCATCCGCGCCAGCTGGCGGGAGGCTCCAGAAGCCCGGCCTATGACTGGCCGGCCGCGGCTCCGGGCCATTTGAATGGCCACGGCAGCCGACCTGCCGGGTAGCCGGAGGTCAGCAACGGACGTCGCGTGCAGGCTCGAAGTCGAGCTTCGGATCGTCCAGCGCGCGCTCCGACGGGGGTATCTGGACGGCGAGAAGCGGGGCAACGCCTGGGCGATCCCGGAGGCCACCCTGGCGCAGCTCGCCGCCGCGGGCCCGCACCCGTTTCGAGCGATGGCACCATCGCACCCGGCGGCCTGGATGCCCGGATTCATGAGTGCCGCCGCCGCCGCCCGTGAGTTGAGTGTGACCGCCGGCTACGTGGGGGCCCTGGTCCGAGGTGGCCATCTCGACGCGCGGCGGGTGGGCGTCTGGCTCGCCGTCAGCGAGGCAAGCGTGGCCCGCTTCGATGAACAACGGAGGGCTGCTGAGGAGGATGCCGAGAGTGCGGAGATCCGCCGATTGATCCTGGGTGGCACCTGCCCCTGGTGTGGTCGGACCAATCTCCTGGTCCCGGCCCGCTACGTGACCTCCCAGCACGGCGTCGATCGCCGGGAGCTCCGCGGCCTGATGGGTGTGCGATCCCGAACTCCCATCTGCGCTCCGGAGGAGACGCGGCGCCGGCGCCAGTACAACCTCCATCCCGAGCGTCTTGCCCAGCTCCGGACCCTCACGCCGTGGAAGGAGACGCCGGGGACCCGCCGTCCGGCCACGACGGCCCGTCCTACCGTTCCTCGTCCGCGGCCCGTGCCGGAGTCGCCGGCTTCTGGACGCAAGCGGATCGACCTCTCAAAGAGGGAGCGCATCGTCGCCAGGCGGGAGGCCGGGATCACCTTCCGTGCGATCGCCGAGAAGGAGGGCGTCAGCGAGGTGACGGTGCTCCGCATCTGTCGGGGGCACCGCTGACGCACCTGGCAGCGCTCTAGCCTCTCCCCTCGCGACCCCGGCGGCGATGGCGAGCCGGGTGCGTTGGCTGAGACGGTGGGCGTGATGGTTCCTCGCGACGTGGAAAACCCGACGTCCTGGCGCGAAACTCGGATCCGGGTACAGGCGAGCCCTGCGGTTGCGGGCATCCCCGCGGCTGTGACAGATGATTGCGTTCTCCTTCCGCGTCTATCGCGCCGATTGGGATGGCGGTGGCATGCCCGTCTGATTTCCAGGTTCGGCACGATTGCGTCTGGCAGACGCGATTAGGGACACTTCCCCCCCGCTAGTCACGATCAACCCGACTCGTCAAATCCACAGGTCGAGCGGGGGACCTGAAGGTCTGGGACACCTCTGCCCTTCCGTCCGGCTGCGAGGCGCCGCTCCGTTTGCCTGTATCTCTTGATCCGCAGCCCGACCGGCCAGGCCCGTCCATGCACTACAGGCTCCCGCGCTGCGGACCTGGGCACTACCGGAACCAATCCACCCGCAAGATCTATGCTACAGCTGCCGATGGATTCGTTCACCACACGGTCTACATCTCGCGCGTCCGCAGACGTGTCGCCCGTCATCCTTCGCAGTTCAGAGCAAGTTCGCATGGTCTTCAAGCCGACGCTCGTCGACAATGCACAGGAGACCGCTGCCGCCGTACGAGGCACTTTCGTCTATCAGCGCAAGCGACGAGGCGACGACTGGGAGGATATTGAGGCAGTGAACCTCAGCTCGCTCAAAGCGGGTGAGGGTGTCCGCCTTTCTCTCGTGTCAAGCGAGGTACTCGCCCTCCACAAGCACTTGCAGGAGCTCTACCAACTGGCTGCCGCGAAGGGAGTTCCACAGGGAGTGCGAGATTGGGTGGCATTACCCAGGAATGACATCACCGCCAGCCTACAATCCCTCTTGTGTGACAGCGAGGGCGGCGAGGAACGCAAGCGCGTGCTCGGAGTGTTCGTAGACTGGCTCGGCGGGCAAGATGTGATCGCCTTGCGAGAGCAGTTGGCTTCCCCCAGCTTGGACAGCCTTCTGAATTTCGACGCGGCCATTGGTGCTGCCCGCCTCCACCAGTTCATCGATCAGGCGCGCGCGAACCTCCACAACGCAGACGAGAGCTTTTGGCAGGGCCTCCTCGAGCACCACAGCTGGGCTCTCTCAGAGATTTACGCCTACCCACTCGTCATCATCCGTGGACGCGCGTACGTAGGCGGGAAAACAGTCGCGAATCAGCGAGGTAGCGTCGCCGATTTCCTCTACCGTAACCACTTGACCAAGAATACGCTCGTGGTCGAGATCAAGGCCCCAACGACGGATCTCCTGGAGGCCAAGGAGTATCGCAACGGCGTTTACGCCCCGTCTAGAGAGCTGGCCGGTGCCGCGCAGCAGCTCACTCAGAATCGCGCAACCTTCCTGGACGAGTACCGCTCCCTCGCCGCTGCTGATTTCACAACAGAGTTCTCTGTGTACGCACCGAGTGCCTTGTTAGTCTGTGGCCGGCTACCGAGCGCTAGCGATCCAGTTCGCATGCGCAACCTGGAACGGTTTCGAAGAGGACTGAGGGACGTCGACGTCGTCACATTCGACGAGCTGATCGACAAGGCCGACCTACTGGTCAGACTTCTTGAGGCTCCGGCCTGATCTCCTGGCTCCACCGCGCTGGGGGATGCTAGTGGCGATTCACGAATCGTGGAGGCTGGTACGTATTCTCAGGACACTCGCGCCTTCCCCACTGCCGCGGGAGAACCAGCGCTGAGTCTGCAGTCAAGTGGTTCGCAACCGATTATCCGATGGGTGTCCAACGCCGTCCCTGCTGCTCGCGTTCGTGCGTCATGCGCCCCGCACACTCGCGGTTCAGCTGGTCGCGCCGCCGTGGCTCCTCGTCGGTGGACGGCGTGGTGGTGACCCAACCTCCCGATACCTCCCGCTCCTCCTCCGGTACGCCGCCTGACGGCCTATGAAGGCGCTGTCACAGGAGCCGACTGCCCCGAGGGGCTGTGGCCGGCCTACGCGCAACGGGGCGTACGCCCCACACCCGTCTCGGAGCTTCTCGGATTCAGCTGGGTGGCGGGAAAAGAAATCGCACCCTTCGTTCAGAGCGGGAAACCACCGCTGCTCTAAGTGGCGTCGCCTGACCACGCTAAAGTGCGAGTGGAAGACCTTCGAGTCGAGTGCCTCCCGGGTCCTGACCGCCGCACACCGTAACTCTGGCCACCCGCGCCCGTTACCACTCTCACCCTAAACCCGCTTGACGGCATCCCAGAATGCCTGCAAGTCCCTATTCGTTGAGCCGTCCTCGGCAACGATCACATCCTCAGATCGGTACCGCAGCGCCCACACCCGCTGCGCCCTGCCGCTTCCCTGCCACTGCCGCTCCTCTACCACCCCATACCGCTCCATAAGGGGCAGCACACCCTCCATCATCATCGCCCGCTCGCCGTGGTATCTGAGATCCAGAGTCGACTCGTTGACCACAGTGCTCCGTTGAAAACAGCGGAGAAGGCGATGCGTTGCCCTATATAGCGGCGACGCTAAATGCGCCGCCTGCGGCTCCACCAGCGGTACAGAGCCCTGCTCGACAACGGTGATGGCAAGCTCGGCAAGCCGGGCTCGCACTCGCGACGGTGCGTAATCTCGCTCCTCCTCTCCCCCCCGGAGCACCCGAACGCCTCCTATCGCGCAGTCAATAAACTCCACTCCTTCATACGTTGCATCACCCCCAATTTCGAAAACCGGCTCGCCCAAGTCACACCTTTCAAATCTTACCCCCCGCAGCGCCGACCCGACGAAGCTCGCATTCAACAACGTCGCTCCCTTGAACGCCACCCTTGTTATCCGCGCCCGTTCGAAGACGACGCTGGAGAATACCAGTGGCCCCTCAACAATGGTCTCCTCATCCCACTCCCTCGCGTTGAGAAAGAACGGAATCAACGTTCCACAATTCACCTGAACGAACGTCGGGCGCCGCTCGCGCCGGGTCAACTCCGCGAGGCTACTCACCACACGTGCCACTTCCTCGTTTGACAGCTCCACCAGGCCGGCCACGTACCCGGCTGTCGAGTCGCTCACTTGCGCCACGCTCAACAAACGCCCAAGTGCCTGCGTGCCACCACCGCGCCCCGCCTTCTCTAGCAGCTCCCGCATCGCAACGGCGAGAAAGTACTCTCGGAACTCAGGGTGATCGAAGTGCCGACTCCGTGCGTCGTCGTCCGGCTGAGTCAGCATGACGTGAACCCGCACCATTTCCATAACCTGAGCACGTCTCCCGACGTCAACATGCCAATCGTCAAACAGTGTCGCTGCAATCGTCTCGATTACGTCGAGCGACAGTCGATCGGTTTGCTCCTCGTACATTACTTGTGCCACAGCCCCTAACAAGGCCATGTGCTGGTCTACCGTCAGGTATGGCTCACCACTCTCGCGGAAACGCCACTTGTCACTAACCTCCCGTTCCACGAAGGCCTGCACGACGGACGCGACACCACTAAAGGGGTCTGCCGGCGCATGAATGAAGTCAGCAGGCGTCACGTCGTATCTGAGTAGCCCACGGGCCACGTGGGCAAGGAGGAAAGGTCGGGTCAGGATCACGTGCGCCGCGTCGCCGTGAAGTTGCTTAACGAGATCCTGATAAGTGGCCTTCGCGTCTCTGAAGGACTTCCCTTCCTCTTCAACTTCCGTGAGATATGCGATACCTTCTTGGGGACCCCAATCTTGTAGCGAGAGCTGGTCGAATTCGCACGCGTCGGTCGCCACCTGCCGAAACATCCGCGCACGCTGAAGGTAGGCGTCAGTATCGAAGAATGCCCGACGTGATGCGGCGACGATCACACCACGCCCCTCAAGTTGCCGTACAAGCATGGCGAGCGCCCCGAGCGCATTCGATGTGCCCTGTTCAGCTGCCAACTCATCGAAACCGTCAATCGCGAGAACGATCGCCCGCTGACGGATCAGCCGTATCACCGCCGGCATCCACAGGCCGGGGACGCGGAGCGCTGTGACGTCGCCCATAAGGGCCTCGGTGAGCAGCAGGAGCTGCCGCCCCTGTAGATCCACGTGCCAGAATACGAACCCAGCGCTGCCCTCGAGGAAACGCCTCGCCTGCACGACCTGAAAGTGACGCAGCAGGACTGTCTTGCCATGACCAGCATCCGCGGTGATGAAGACGACGCGCGCGGCAAATGGTGACATCTGTCCGCTGCATTCCGCCTCAAGTAGGGCCACCGCCTGCCCAGGTCGCCCGTCGGCCGCAACTGACTCGAGGAATGCCGGACCGTCTATGAACGAGGCCAGGTCCGGGCGCTTCTCTAGGATTCGCGTAGCGAACACGTCTAGGTGAGCCAGGTAATGAGTGAGAAACCGACGATATGGCAAGATCGACCCGTCCACTTCGACGGTCACCGCTCCGTCCGATGATGTCCTCGCCACACAATCGACATCCCGTCCTGCTCGCGTGAAGAGGATCCGTCCACTGGAATCGATTACTACGTCTGCCTCGTCGTCGGCGAACGCGGCGATATCTGCTTGTATCTCTGCGAATTCGTCCATCATGGCACCCGTCCGCTCCCGATCTCTTCCTCGCCGAAGTAGTCTGCGCCGGCCGCTCTGATTACGTCGATATCCGGGCTGTGCCAGCCGCCCGTCAGCGCGATCACTGCAACGCTGGCCGATCTCATCTGCGCAGCGGCAACCACTGCGGGTAGGAGATCGCGATCGGAGGTCACGATCCCCACGGTATCCTCGCCAGGATTGCCCAACCGACTGAGTCCAAGCAGGTCGCATGCCATCAAGCCGTCCACCATCTTCTGCTCGTGGGTAACAAAGGCGTCGCTACTTTGGACGTTGCAGCCGTCGACTGGGCACCGCCGGTTCCCGCGATAGGTAAACGCCCGCAGGATGCGGGCTGGACAGTGGTCGCTACCCGCCACACATCCAGCGGGGATGGCCCTTTGGAGCCGGACCTGCGGTGGGCCGAGCCGGCGGACATATGTGTCACCCAATGTGAACTCCGGGTGCAGCGCCAGGCCGTGAGCCAAGCCAACAGTGCCACCGACGATCGTGCCGCCTGCCCCGATCAGGGGGAAAAACGATGCAGTCGGCAGAGTTTGGAGCACTTCAGAGGCTCGCCGGGTCAGGGTCCCACCCTCTGTCCACCCACCATAGACTCTTACGTGAACGGCCTTCGTACCCGGCTGAGACCTGGTGGCAAGCATCATCATCTCGGAAAGGTCGTGGGTCACCAACTCGAGGGTCGGCGCTGTGGCAGATGTCGGATATACGTTGTCGTAGTCAAGAAGAAGAGTGGCGTTCATCACGGCGGCCCAGAGGCCCCGACAGCCGCTGGCGCACCAAGCGACCAGGCAGCAGCGGGCCGGGGTTCTGCGCAAGCGGCATAGCTGGGCTTGTCCGAATCGACGCCACGCTTGTAGTCTCGCAGACCCCCTGGGCCTTTGGGGCCACTGCAGTCGTCAGACTTCTCGAACCAAGCCTTTCCGCCTATATCTCCAGACACCTTCTTCGTTGCTTTCCCTTCATTCTGATGCGAGAGCCGGCCCATCCCGCCCTCTGGCTGAAGGAGGAGGTGCCGGCCCCACCCTCGCGGTGCCCGCGGCCCTGCGGTGAGGGCTGCCTTCTGGACCCGCTCATGTACTCCTGTCTCGTTAGTTCCCCGTACCTCTATTGGCCAGTTTGGGCGGAGTGGGCGGATCCCTGTCGAATAATAACGTACGCGTGTTCGCGCAGCGCAGCCCGCTGCATGGAGAGCGTAAGCGAGGTGGAAAAGCCCTGTCCCCTCAGCGCCATCGCCGTTGGTCTGTTTCCAGGCAAATTCGCGTTGATAGTAGCCGACGTTGTACTCACGACACGTAACCAGCTCACGAACTGTCCTGGGCTTGCCGTCAATGCGGTCCACATCGACCACTGGGTTGTCGGTCAATGCGAAGCGCCTTGCTGAACAACTCGGCGGGTGGCGTTCCCTTGTCCGAGCCAGAGGCTGCTACCAACTCGAGCCAGCTCGTCCTTCGCGAGCTGGAAACTCGGCAGCGCCCGCTCCACTCGGACCCAAAATTCTGGAGTGTGATTTGGCTCGTAGATGTGGGCAAGCTCGTGGATGATCACATAGTCGACGAGCGTGGGCGTCAGTTGGATAGTCGCCCAGTGGAAGTTGACGCGGAAGTTCTTCCCGAGCGACCCCCACCGGTACCCGAGATCGCGAACGTCCACCAACGAAGGTCGGACGCCCATCCGCTGCGCCCAGGGCTCGACCCGGTGAGGTAGCCACCGGAGCGCGCGGGTTCGGTACCAGTCGACGATGGCAGAGCCCGCGCGCTCTGATGCGGCGATCTCGCGTCGCATCACGAGCCGACCGCGCACCAGCCTCACCCCCAACGGAGCGTTGTCGCGGAGAAGCAGTCGGTGCGAGCGACCGAGGTACGAGAATCCTTCACCCGTGACGAACTCCCGTACCGGACGCGTCGAGAGCAGAAGGTCCTTCTCGGCCAGCTTTCTGTAAACCCAGAGGCGCTTCTCGTAAGCAAAGGCGACGAGGTCCTTCTCGTTGCAGTCTTGCGGTGCGCTCAGGATCACGGAGCCATCCCGGTCGACGGTGATGCCGATCGACTGGCGCCCTGCCGAGAGTTGCACCTCGCACTCGAGTCCTGCAACAACGATGCGCGCCGGCACCGACGCGAATCGGGCGCAGTCGACGTTGCTCACGCTCGGTGCACCAGCTTCGCGTGGTTCGCCCGCGCCAGCTCCACGACCTTGTCGGCAACCTCGGGGAGCCGATCCAAGGAGAACAGGTCGTGGCCGTCAACCTGCTGACCGTCGAGATGCTGCACGACCCACTTGCGCAGAACGCCCTGCGCGTACGCGTTCTGCCAGAACCCGACCACGCCTATCTCAGTCCGCACATGGGCTACCAGCGTGACCGTTGCATCCCGCAGAATCGCAGCCTGTGCGGGAGATAGTTCCGCGGGTGTGCCATCCTGGGCGACAAGATCGGTGCGGTCGGTCGCCTCCGCCTCCAGCTCTTGCCCGAGCAACCCGTAGAACGGAGCCTCCGTCTTCGGGTCGAGGCCCGTCGGGTCGGCCTGCCGGCCTTTGAGAGCCTCATCCACAAGGTCGGAGAGCGCCAGTGCCAGCTGGTCCCATTGCTCCCTGAGGGCTTCCAGAATCTTGTCTAGCTTCTCCGAGAGCTTGACGTAGTGAGCAGGGTCCTCATCGAAATGCTTTCGGATGTGGTACCGGACAGCGTGCTCCATCTCGGATGCCTTTGCCCGATCGGTTCGCAGGCCCCCGACCTTGGAACGGAAGTCAGGAGCGGTAATCGATACCGGCGGGATCTTCTGGTCGATGCCGAGTGCGAGAACGTGGTCGTCGATGAGGTTACGGACCTTGTCGCCGTAGAGAGAGACGTCGAAGGTGTCGCCCTCCCGGTATCGCCGACGTGCTCTCAGCTGGACCATGCCGAAGAACTTCGCATGCCGGTTGAAGGGCAACGATTCCGGTCGCGGCATAACGATGTCAAGCGTCGTCAGGAACTGCTTAAGCGCAACCTCGAAAGCCGCACGCAGTCTTTCGTCTTCGAGGGCAGCGACGCATGCTTCGACGTCGTCCTCCACGTCGAAGCGGTCGACCCCTCGCTCCAGGAAGAGGTTGCGGACGCGCTGGCACCGAGCGGCAAGCTTGGGCAGTTCGTCGGCAATGCTGTGGAGAAGGCCTTCCAGGTCGTCGCTGGAGTACGCCGCGAGGGCTTCCTTCAGATGCTCGCCGACCCCGTAGTAGTCCACGACGTACCCGACGTTCTTTCCTGAAGCGGTGCGATTCACCCGGGCAATCGCCTGGAGCAGCTCGGCCTCCTTGATCGAGCGGTCCAGATACACGACCTGCTCGACCGGAGCGTCGAAGCCGGTCAAAAGCATCGACTTCACGATCAGGAACGCGACGGGCGACACATTCCCTGGCTCGGTGGCCGACACCGTCCCAAGCGGCAGCTTGAAGGCGTCGATATTCTTCTTGTGCTTGTCCCCGTCGGACCATTGAAGCCATGACGGATCGTCGTTGTGCCCGCCCGAGATGACCGGCACGAAGTCCAGCGCCTTGATCAGTGGCAGGAGCGGGGAAGCCCGGACGAGACGAGCCAGCTTGGTTGGCAGCTCGCTGGCACAGTCGATAGCCTCAGGAGTCTTCTGAGACGGGGTGAGCCTCTCGATCTCGGTCACCAACTCATCACGGGCGTCCAGAAACCCTTGCCGATATCGGACCGCCGCTAGCCGACTGGTGGCGACGACCTGCGCCTTGAAGCGATTCGACATCACGATGTCGACGTAGTGGCGCAGCATGTCGCGCGCCTTGGCCTCGATCATCTTGGGTGCCTCTAGGACATTGCCCTTGGTTGCCCACCGCCCCTTGATCGCTTCCAGCTCCTCCGCAGTCCGCTCGGCGAAGATGTCCTCGAACACCTCGTCCAGGTCGCGACCCTCGGTGACAGCACCCTTCGTTGTCCGCCCTTCATACAGGATAGGCACGGTGGCGCCGTCCGCCTCGGACTCGCGGATCGTATAGGTGTCAATGAACTCGCCAAAGATCTCGTGGGTCCTTTTCCTCTCGCCCATGATGATCGGCGTCCCAGTGAAGCCGATCCGAGCACAGTTGGGAAGTGCACTAAGAAGGTTGGCGTGCAGGTTGCTGGAATGAGACCTGTGTGCCTCGTCGACGAGAACGACGATCGCATCGCTCGCGTTCAGAAGGCCGAACGGCTCCTTCTCCTCTGAGCTGCTCTTGGCCCCCTTGGTCTCCCCGGCCAGGTCCGCATCGACCTCTCGGTACTTCTGGATCATTGCGAACACCAGCCCTGGACCGGGCCGGGCAAGCAGGTCCTTCACCCTCGCGACCGACCTACCCACCTCCACCGTCTCGCCCGTCAGCGCTGCGGTGTCGCCGAGCTGGCGCTGAAGGTCGGTCCGATCCGTGACCGCGACGACCTTGAACCTGCGAAGCTCGGGGATCGTTCGCATCTTCCGAATCAGAAACACCATTGTCAGGCTCTTGCCCGAACCCTGGGTGTGCCACACGATTCCACCTCGACGATCGAACTCGCCGTCCTCAGCCCGAGTCTTCCCGCTGATCAGGCGCTCGATCGATCGATGCACTGCCCGGAACTGCTGGTACCGCCCGATAATCTTGACCGTGCGCCCATCAATCGCCATCTGGAGGGTAAAGTTCCGCACGAGGTCGAGCAGATGTGCGGGGCGCAGCATCCCAGCTACCAGGACTTCCTGACTGGATAGTTCCGCGAAGGGCTTGCCCAACTCCCCCGCAACCACGTCCCTCGAGATCGGCTCAGTCTCCTTCCACTCGGCGAAGTGCTCACCCTCAGAGGTGAAGGTCCCAACCATCGCCTTGTCGAAGTACGTCGCAATGACGAACTGGTTGAAGTGGAACAGTCGTTCGCTGCCCTCGTCATCGCGGACCCGCGTCCGCTGGTTGGCGTAGCGCTGGAGTTGGTCGATCGCCTCGCCCGCGGGTTCGGTGCTGAATGGGCTCTTGCACTCGATCACGACTAGGGGAATTCCGTTGACGAAGAGCACGATGTCCGGCACAACGTACTTATGGGCTTGCCCACCAAGTTCATCCACACGGAATTGGTTGATGGCCAGGAACTCATTGCGCTCAGGATGGTCCCAGTCGATGTATTGCACTGTCTGGCCGCGCCCGCCGTCACCCCGTTCGACACCATCCACCGTGCTGCCCGTGAGAAGCAGTGAGGTGACTTCTTGGTTGGCCTCGATCAGCTTCAGGGCAGGTACCCGAAGGAGCGCAGCCTCAGCCTGCGCTACGCGGCCCTCGTCCAGCCATTCCATGCCCCTACCATCAACGTTGATGCGCCGCAGCGCCGCACGGAGGTGGCCCGACAGCACAACGTCGCGGAACGTTTCCCGGTCCGAGGCCGACGAATCCCATTTCGACCCCTCCATGTGCGACCAGCCCATATTCCCGAGTTGGCCGAGGAGAGGAAGTTCAACCTCCGTGTACTCGTTCGGCAGCGAGGCAGTCACGCGACGCCCTCGTCGCCTTTCACGCGCACGCGCCCCGACAGCAGGTCCTCTATCAGGCCCGCCTTCACGGCCCGCAGCTTGTCCAACTCGATTCGTGCCTTCCAGATCAGCCGGTCAGAATGGAGCATCACATCCGCCACCACAGCTTGCTCCCGTCCACTGGGGACGGCAATCTCGAGTCTCCTGAAGTACGGCAGGCCGATGGTCTTGATCGTGCTCCCCATCGCTATTGCTTCAAAGCGAGGCTTGGAACGTTGCAACCAGTAATAGAGATACATATTGTTCAGACGTGGTCCGCATGTCCACGCCATGAAGTGCTGGCTGACAGCCATGGTGCCTACGAGGATCGCGCTCTTGCCGACTCCCGCGTCGCGACTGAGGATCACGGTTCCGTCAACATGTTTCACCGCTGATGAGTTCGCAAGACCTAGATCGCTGATCTCCTTGTCGGTCTCTTGAATCCACACGTTGTCCAGGCGCTCGGAGTCTGCGAGGGACACCCACCTAATCCCGCCGTCCCAGTACGAAGGCACGTTCTTATTGGGCGTGTGGCCGCTTCCGCGCGTGGCAAAGCTGTCTAAAAGTCCGACATCCCATTCCTTCGGCACCTGGCCGCCTGGTCCCTCGCAGTAGAGATCTGGCCGCACATCGATGCTGGGCCGCACCCCCCCCTTCCCATCAATGCCACGCGTCAGCAAATCGTGGAGCAGACCCTGCTTCACCTGGGCAAGCTTCGCGATGAGACGTTCGGTCGAGAAGATCGCCTCGTCGACGGTGTCTAAAATCTCCGCGATACGCCGCTGCTCACGTCGTGGGGGAACCGGGACAAGAAGTTCGTCAAAGAATCGACCGCTCAGATTCTGCAACGTCGTTCCGCCGGAGCACCTTCTTGCGGCATCTCGCGCTAGGCCCGTCTGCAGGACGAAAAAGAGCCACGACGCCTCAATCCCCTCGCGCGCGCGAACACGCCGAACGAAGTTAGAGGCCACGACCACCTCTCCGCCGGTCCTCTCCAGTCGAGCGACAGCGCCCACCTCCCCTGATGAGGCAAGCAGCACGTCGTTCACACGGCATCCAGCCTTTGCAATCTGCGCCGTGTGCATCCACCGCAAGGCAAGGTCGTCCTCGGTGAGGGTGTAGTGGCTGGCGGCATCCCCGTTTCGAACCACGCGCACCGACCGAAGGCCCAGGCCGCTTATGTCCTCACCCCAGAATCCAGGAACAGGCTTGTCGATCAATCCTCGCAATGGCCTTTCGGCCCACGCCTCAGCCATATCCAAGGTCCCTGAGGAACGAGCCGAGCCGGCCCATCGCGGACTCACGCTCACACTCAATGGTCTGAAGGGTCGAAGCGTACTTGCGCCACCAGTTCTCTAAGACCGCTATCACGAGCTGACGGTGCCTGTCAACGTAGGTAGCGAGGTGCTCGGCCAAATCCAAATGGGCGATGCCAAGAACGAGCTCCTGTTCATCTTCTCGCGACAGGTGCGTGCGGGCCGCAACGAGCCTGCCAACGAACTCCTGCTCCAGGACCTTTGTCCACCTCTTGGCACCATTCAGCTCCTTCCTGAGCGCAGCTAGTTCGGTCGGCGACGGCGCATCCTCGTCGTCGACTTCGTCTTCCGCGTCCTCATCGCTCGTGTCGGTAGCGCCCTTGATCGTCGCCTCAAGTTCCTCTCGGCGCGCCTCGCCTTCCTCGATCTCGTCCAGGTACTCAGGAAGGAGGGCGCGGACCAACCGGTGATCAAGAGGATTACCTCTGGCCGACTTGTCTGCAAGGGCCGTCGTGATGGTCGTGACCCAGCCGTCGATGACGGCTCCGAAGCCGCCCGCCGCCAGGGCGCGGAGGTCGAACTGAATGTCGCCCCACCAACTCGCGGTAACGCCGGCCACCTGGAACCGATCGAGAAGCCCAAGCGGGCTAATCGCGTCGACGAAACTGTCCAGGATGGAGGAGCGCGCCGCCATGAGCCCCTTCGTCTCTGGCAACTCGATGATGAACTTGGCGCTTGCTTCCCACCACTTATCGAACGCTCTTATCAACTCGCCCTCACGGGCTGCGACCCCGGAGTCGGCGGTAACCACTGGCCGGAGGTCTGCCTTTGACGAGACGGTATCAACGAAGTCGTAGTAATCAGCATCACGCCCGACCAGCACGTGCAGAGGGTCAAAGCCGTGCGCGCCGAACAGGGCGGCCTTGTCGAGCACTTCATGCTTGGGAATGCCGCCGACGAGGTGGGCACGCACGTCGTGCGGCTCGGGTGGCGGCGCGTTGTCCGCATACCGACGAATGTTCAAGTTGGCATCGTTGGAGAGCAGCTCGTCGCGGGTGATGACCGTGGCGTATCCGGGGATGTCCGTAAAGGCTTGGTATGCAGACACGATCTTCTCGACGTGCTCTGGCAGAAGGTGGTTCTGCGCACGTTCGGCCGTGAACTCGGCGTCGGCGTTGATGAACAGCACCTTGCCACGACGCCCCGGTGGCTTGGCGCCCTTCGCGCGCAAGACGAGGATGCACGCGGGAATGCCTGTCCCGTAAAAGAGGTTGGGCGCAAGTCCGATAACGGCATCGAGGAGGTCGTCATCTAGGACGCTCTTTCGGATCTCGCGTTCGGCACCGCCGCGGAACAGCACGCCGTGCGGCATGACCGTGGCGATTGTTCCCTGCGGCCGGAGGACGGAGATCATGTGCTGAACGAACATGAGGTCCGCCTTCTTGCCACCTTCGGGGCACCAGCCGTATCGGAAGCGCTCGGGGAACGGGATACCGTCCTTCGTGTAGTTGAGCGAGAACGGAGGATTCGTAATAACGCGGTCGAACCGCATCAGCTCACCGCTCTCGGTGTGGAGCGGCTCCGCGAGCGTGTCCCCGTTGCGAATGTCCGCGTCTGGGATCCCGTGGAGAAGCAGATTCATCTTCGAGATGGACCAGACGCCGCCATTGTTCTCCTGACCGAAAAACGCCAGGTTTCGAGCGTTGCCGCCGTGTTCCTCGACGTACTCCTTGGACAGGATGAGCATGCCGCCAGAGCCGGAGCACGGGTCGTAGATCCGCATGCCCTCCCGGGGCTCGATGAGCCGGACCATCATTCGGACGACGGATCGCGGCGTATAGAACTCGCCGCCTTTCTTGCCCGCCGAATCGGCGAACTCGCCGACGAGGTACTCGTAGGCAGCCCCGAGGAGGTCGGGGAACTCGAAGTCCTCGTTGCGAAGCCGGTACTTGGAGAAGTGGACGATGAGATCCCGGAGTTTCTTGTCGGAGATCGAGGTTTGACCGACCTTCCGGGTGAAGTCGATGTGCTGGACGACACCTTCGAGCGCGCGGTTGGCCTCTTCCAGCGCCGAAAGTGCTTTGTTTAGTCCGTCGCCCACATTGTGGTGGACCTCGTCGCGGAGATAGTCCCACCGCGCCTTATCGGGGACGAAAAACGACTCCGTGTAGAAGTCTGAGCGACCGGCCCGCTCCGCCGCCTGCGCCTGGGTCCGCCCCATGGCCAACTCAGAGGCGACCACCCTCTGGCGCTCCTCCTCGAACTGGTCCGAGGACCGCTTCAGGAAGAGCATCCCGAAGATGTACTCCTTGAACTCGGAGGCATCCATCTTCCCCCGGAGGATGTCGGCGGCCGCGAAAAGATGCCGTTCGAGCTGGGGAAGGGTCAGTCTGCTCATGCTCGGGCGTTCTTCGACTGTTGGCCGACGCGCAGGATCCGTAGCCGACGCGGGTTCAGCTGCCAAGTCCCGACTGCCTGCCGCCCCACCCTCGTCCGGTGTGCCGTCACCATCACCCCCAACGCTCCCGCCGGTACATATCAAACTCCTGGATACTCAGCTGCCGGCTCGAATTACCAATCCGCACGTAGAACTCGTCAACCGTTGACTTCGGCGCATGGAGGAAGACTGGCGCACCGGCTCGGCGCACATTGACACGACAAACATCGCGCCCCTGGAGCTTCCCGAAGGACACCGCCGCGTTCGTTGCAGCCGGCTTTCCCAAGGTCGTCTCTAGCAGATCCACCAGCCACAGTTGGTATCGGTCCAGGTCGGGCTTCATCATCAAGCTCAAATCACCGTCCAGCCCCACCGGCTCGCCATCGTCATCGACACCGATCAGCAACGTCCCGCCATCAGCGTTCATGAATGACGCGATCGCAACGACAATCCTCTTCTCGAGACGCTCGTCCCGTCCGTCCGTATGTACATTCCAGCGAGCCGACGCCTTGAACTCGACAGCTACGCTTTCGCCAGCTCCCAGCAGCTCGACGAGCGTGAGCCGCGGAACCTCAGATGCAGCAACCTCCTCCGTGGTCACCCGCAGGAGCTCCTTTGCCAGGTGGCCCCGCCGCCACTCCAAGAACCCATCGTAATCATCAGTGAGCAGCGGGCCATCCGGCTGGGACGGTAACCCATGGCTCGCTAGAACGACGGACATCGCCGTACCCAGCTCGCTCTGCATCCGAGCGAGGTATGCAGAGGGTGCACTCTTGCCAATGCTCGCATTCGTGATCTTGTCGATCAGTGTGTGGTTGAGGACAGTGTCTGCATACGAAGTCACGCCCTGCTCTCGAAGAAACGCGACGGGAAAGACGTGATGGTCCTCGACGGCTGTGGTTTCGATGACGCTGCGTGTCAACGGTATGGCTTGGTGGAAATCCAGAGGGTGCCGGCTCAGGAGCAACGCCATTGCGCTTCGGTAAAGGCCTCGCTGCCGCACAGTAACTCCTAGCCAGGTCGTCGGCTCGAAGCTGAACTCCTGAACCACATCCGGCGCCTGCCCGCCACAGAGCCAGCCGTGAAGGAGTGGCACGTCTGCGTCAGCACGCGAGTTAGGGGCGCTGTCATAGTCGCCAGCAAAGCAGGCGCACCAGAACCAACGTTGGAGTTTCAGGCGGCGGCCCCCCGCGATCGCGCCGACCGCAGAATCCACGTCCCGCCAGGCGGCGGCGAGTGTTGGAAGCATCGGCGCGTACGGAAGCCACTGTTTTGTGAGGACACCGCACTCGTCGCGAAGCATGATCAACGCACTTGCCATTGATCGCACGCTCGCATCCCACTCGGCGACGATGGTGGCGACAGGCAGCTCGACTACCACTCCTCGCTGGGGCTTCTTGCCAATGCGCAGCGCGACGGTTTGCAGGATGTAATAGGGGTCGATGTCGAAGTCCTGGAGGATCTGATGGCCCTCGAGCGCCTGGTACCACGAGTCGCGTAGCCGATGGCCCTCCGCAAACGCGCGGGCGCAGATCAGCTCAAAGACGGATAGCTTGATGCCGGTCCGATTTAGGGTCTCGAAGATCGTGCAGACCGCCTCGGTCAGCGTCTTGCTGGAGAGCGTCGTTACGGGAAACTGATAGGAACGAATCGGTGCAATGACCGATGATTCGACCTTGTTGAGATAGCTACGGAGCTCTTTCGTGGCTGCGTCACCGGTGGACACGCGAGCGTCGAGTATGTCGTCACGCCAGTAGGCGAAATCGCGGACTCTCGAAAGGGGGAAGGTCAGAGAGCGCGCTTGAGCCTCGATGCTCTCGTAAGCTCGAGCGCGGCGTGATGGGAGGGCAGTGACGACATCATCAATATCGTTGCCACGCATCAGCGCTGGGATATCGATGAAGAAGCGGTGCGCTCCGACCCCAGCAAAGGCCTGGTAGAGGGAGGACAGACGCTGCTGACCGTCGAGAACAAGAGCGCCCGGTTCGTGCCCATCCAACGGCGGGGCTTCTTCCACGGCTCGGGGCAGGAAAGCTCTGGAGCCCCCGCGCAGGAAGAGTAGGTTGCCGGCCGGGAAGCCACGGATGATCGAAACGATCAATTCACGTGTGGCCCCGGAGTCCCAAACGAACGATCTTTGAAAATCAGGCAACGCGAGATCTCGGTTGCCGATTTGATCGAGAATATAGAGGAGGTCACTCTTATCCGTCTCGAACTGCGAGTTCGGGGGGGATGGTGGATCGATCGGCTCACCCGGCATCACGGCTCGCCCAGCCTGCATGCCCTCCGAGAGCACTCCTCCGTTGGATAGTGACCCAACTGCTCCCTGCTGTCGGCGAGGCAGCAGGGTTGCGAGTAGTTCCGCCTGATGGCCCGGGACGAACAGGGTAATGATCGAGCCGAGACTGTTTCTGATCTCCTTCGAAAGAGTTGCACGTTGCACCCGATCAAACCACCGAACGCGGCGAACGTGACGGTAGTCCTCAACTGGGGCTTCGGCGCGAAACTCGTACGGACCGTTAACTTCGCCAATGAGGAGCGTCCCTCCGGGCTCGGGCGTTATGACAAGGTCTCCGAACTGCATGTCGTTGGCCAACCGGTAGACCACCCCTGCGGCCAGCCCAACTGTGACTGGTGAATCCGCGGGCATTGCTTTGCGCATCCGCTCGCTGAGTTCCTCCCAGGACAGACTTGCAACGCTCCCGACCCCCTCCCACCCAATCGCGATGAGATTCTGGCTTAGGAAGTTCGCCGCGAAGACAGCTCCTGGGCCAGCCCTCACTACCCAGACGCGTTGACCCGATCCCGGTATCTCGAGGGGCGTCGGGCTACTCGGTGGCGCGGACCCTACCGGTTCAGGTTGGCCGTCCACGTCCATGGCCTCGTATGATGCCAGGTCTGCTGGTGCCAATTCCCCCTTCGCCAGTCTCCGTTAGGCGGTCCGCCCACTAAGCACCTTGGCGACCGTGCTTGGCCACCAAGTCGCGAGCGACCAGCTCGGCGAGCAGCGCACGCTGCTCTAGGAGCAACGCCAGGCCACCGAGATCGCGCGACTTCACCGCCAGCTGGAGCGGCTCAGTGTCCTCGGCGAGCGTGTCCAGGCAGTGAGAGTGGCCGTTCAGGCCTGGCGGGGGCCGGAGACGGAAGGGGCCAAGACTGCCCCGGCTGCCATAACCGCCGCCATGGGCCGGCTGGAGCTTGCTCGGGCCGTGGTCGGCGACCTAGACCTGCCCCAGTGCGCCGTACTGGCTCGTACTGACATCGACCGGACCAGCGCGCAAGGGGTCGATGAGGAGCGAGGATCGAGGTGGTCACCGCCATCGGCGCCACCCACGCGCAGCTGCTGCGGGTCCTCCTCCCAAGGGGGGGATGACAGTGCCGTCCACTGCGGCGGTCGCCACTCTCCCCGTCGTCCGAGCTTCGGAGCTCTTCCTCACCCTCGCCCGGGCCGTTTCCAGCGGCGCCCATGACGCCACCAGTTTCTGCGGCCGGCCCTTCGCTACTCCCACACCAGCGGCGTGATGGCCTCACTGCCTGCGACCGCGGCGTGAATCTCAACTACCGATAAGGGATGCTTATCACTGCTTGAAACACAGCTGTGGTATCGCCGACGCCCCGATGGCAGAGGGCCCCGCCGGACTCCCAGGAGCCCGCGAAGGTGGGTCCGGAGGTCGACCGCGCGCTCTCAGCTTGGGCTGGGGTGGCGCCCACAGTCAGCGCCAGCCGCCCGAGCGGGTAAGCGCTCCAGAGGGGCGAATATGGCTGGGGAGTAGTGATCGCTGACCGTCTGGACAAGGAAGACGCCCATAGAGGACGAGGAGCGCCAGCGCGGCCTGGGCCGCCGTCACGGTCATGTCTACCGAGCCTCCGCCCCAGGCCGAGTCCACGGGTCGCCGCCACTCTCAGTTAGCCCGTTGAGCTTGCCCGACCAGTGCTGGTGTCCTGATCGTCGAGGCCGTGGCCGTAGATGGAGAGAGGAGCGTGATCGTGGAGTGGCCGCCGCGGCGGGCGACGGCCTGGGGGTGTGCCCGGCGGCCAGCCAGGCGCTGAGCGCCGAGTGGCGTAGGTCGTGGACCCGGAGGTGCCAGTGCAGATCGTGGCAGCGCGGGCAGAGGGTGGGCTGCATCGGCTACCTCGACGTCTTCTGATCGGAGGGGCATTTCTAGAGGCCTCCCGACCGCCAACCGACTGTCGCCAAACTGCAGCTCAGTCCTCAGCCCGGAGCAACGCCATCATCGCCTGGGCCGTGTCCGCCGGCACGAGATGCGAGTAGGTCCCCGAAATCATGGTCAGGTCAGCGTGGCCGAGGATCCGCTGGAGGACGACCGCGCCCATGCCGCGGCGCAGCGCAAAGGTCGCGAACGCGTGGCGGAACGCGTGGGGGTTGGTCGGTCGGTCGGTGACCCCCGCCCGGCGCGCAAGGGCGCCCACCATCGTCTGGACACCCCGCGGGTCGAGCGGCTCGTACTGACCGGTCACCCGGCTGCGGCGCAGGGTGACGAAGACGCGGTCGGTGGCGGCGTCCTCGGGCCGGGTGTGGTGCCTCGACTGGCAGCGTGAAGGCGATGCAGGTCCCCGTCTCCGACGTTTTCGCGA
>OBLU010001861.1_pt1 | contig 19483 bp, 16 predicted proteins | sample 1518681 | NCBI WGS metagenome assembly OBLU01 (sample SAMEA3539304, study PRJEB22396) | soil metagenome | biome: tundra; feature: field; material: soil | place: USA | collected 2010-05 | depth 0.15 m
CGGCACAGATTCCGGTGCCCGCCGCCGAGGATTACTCCTGGTATGCGATCCAGACGCGGGTCCGATTCGAGAAAAAGGTTGCAGCCCAACTACAGAGGAAAGGAATTGAGATATTTCTGCCCCTGACTAAGCAGGTGCACCGCTGGAGCGACCGGCGCCAGGAAATCGACGTCGCGCTGTTTCCAGGTTACGGATTTGTCCACGTGTATCTCGACCCCGCAACCCGACTACATATTCTGCAAACCGCGGGATTAATCGGATTCGTTCGCTTCAACGGAGAAGCGGTACCCGTTCCCCGAAAACAGATCGAAGATATTCAGCAGGTTTTCGCGAAGGACGTGCCGTGCGCCATGTACCCGTTCCTCAAGGCCGGCCAGAAGGTACGAATCCGGGGAGGATGCTTAGACGGACTCGAAGGTGTCCTGGCCAGCTACAACTCGGCAAGAACACTCCTGATTTCAATTGAGGCGATTGAGCGGACAATTGCGATCCAAGTCGAAGGGTATGACATCGAAATGCTCTAGCTGCCACCTTAGGCACCTGATCCTCGCGCGATGAATTCGCTTATGTGGTCATCACCGCACCGCCGATTGGCATGTACAGCGATGCACCATTACTTAAGCAGATGGCGGACGGCGTAGTCCCGGAAGCGACTTCAACCGGGGCGCGTGACTGTAAGAGAAGCTAAGCAAGTACTGGAGACGGCTAACGTGCGGTTTCCTGCGGCGTACTGAACAATCGTATTTTCCCAATACCGGAGAAGATTTATCGCCCGCTGTAACGGCAGATCACAGCAAGAGAGCAAACCGCCGAACTGATCCAGCACGCTGCGAACTAATGGCTCAAGTACGCTCCTGCTAGACACCGTAAGTTGACATCTGTTTCTTAGCCCAATCATCCCCAAAAGAGGAAAACGCTAAATGTCTACAGCTACTGCGGCTGCCGAAACGACTTATGATTATACGCCACTAAATGATAGGCCCCTTGCGCGGCCCCTTTTTTCATCACTTATCATCATCGGCTGCGATCTCACTACCTTAACATTCGTTATCGCAAGCGCGGTAATGCTACGTCACCTCTTGAACGGTCGATACGAGTTGACTGTTTACCTTCGTTTATGGCCGCTTCTTGGATTGTTCGTTGTTGCGTACGGATGCTTCGGTCTCTATCCGGGCATCGCTATCACACCAGTGTCTGAGATTCGCAAGACGACCGAGGCAACGACCCTTGTCTTTCTGGTGCTGGTATCAAGCACCTTCGTAATGCGAGATGCGCTGACATACTCTCGGACGGTTTCCCTGGTCGCGTGGTTAGGTATCATGCTATTTGTCCCCTTAGCCCGAGCGTGTGTACGGCGTCAGGCGTGCCGAAGAAATTGGTGGGGATATCCAGTTGTCATTTTTGGATGCGGACGGATGGCTGAGACAGTTGTGCGGAGGTTACAACAGCACCCTGAGCATGGCCTAAGGCCGTTTGCTGTGCTGGGAGCAACTCGTGCGATCGATAACATCAGTGGGGTTCCGGTCGTGGGCGGCTTTGAACGAAGTCCGATGTTTGTACGGATGGGCATCAGTCATGCGCTGATCGCGGCGTGCGACATGCCTTATAAGGAGTTCGCGGAAACGCTGGAGCTCGAAGCAAACATATTCCCGCATATTATTGTCGTTCCGGAGATGCCAGGGATACCCAGTTTGCACATTGAAACTCGTGAAGTCGATCGCATGCTAACTTTACAAATCCGAAACAATCTTCTACTCCGCGGTCCTCAAACCACCAAGCGACTTGTCGATATCTTCTCATCCATCGTAGGCGGCCTCTTACTGTTGCCGCTGGGGATGCTCATAAGTCTTGCGATACGAATTGACTCGCCGGGTCCGGCAACGTATGCGCAATCCCGAGTTGGGCGTCGAGGCAAACGGTTCCGAATATGGAAATTTCGAACTATGGGCGAGAGATCAGATGCCCTCCTCTTCAAATATCTCCAGACTCATCCAGCTGAAAGAGAAGAATGGAAACGAAACCACAAGCTGAAGGACGATCCCCGAATCACACGGGTGGGGCGAATTTTGCGAAGAACGAGCCTTGATGAACTCCCGCAACTGTGGAACGTACTCAGAGGCGATATGAGCTTAGTCGGCCCCCGCCCGATTGTGGACGCCGAAATTCCAAAGTACGGGAAAGATTTCCTGCTCTATTCTCAGGTCACACCCGGCCTGACTGGCATGTGGCAGGTCTCCGGACGCAACCAAACCACTTACGAGGACCGAGTGCAACTGGATTCTTATTACGTGCGCAACTGGTCCACTTGGCTCGACATCTACGTGCTCAGCCGAACGTTTCTGATCGTGCTCACGGGCGAAGGCGCCTACTAACATTATAGAGCAGGAGCAGCTATGTCTCCAATTCGCTATGTAGGACGCACGAATTCTAAAAAGGTTCGCTCCAGGCGCATCCTTGCCTTCATAATGTCCATTAGTGTCACTATCATCTGCGCGCGCCCTTCTCCCTTTCTTACTCTCCCTAATCACGCTCACCTCGCCGGCAGCGATCTTCTTCATCCAGGGACGGCTGAGAAATCAAGGCACGACAAACGTATGCGGCCCGATGATTTGGCATAGACCATATTAGTCGACCTTTCACTCACCGAGGGACCAAGATGACGACAAAGACCGCAGTAATTGTGGGAACTGGTATAGCTGGTTTATCGCTGGCCGAGATTCTATCGCGTAACAATTACAAAGTCATTCTGCTTGAGTCACAGAACAGAATTGGCGGTGAAGCTACCCTCGCCACACAAAAATGGTGCCATACAGGCTGGCTATACTCCGCCCTGCCGAACCAATCTGCGATGAATGGTTGTTACAATGCGTTGCACCTCTACAAAACAATCTACGAGGACATCTTTCCTGGTTTCATAAATTTAGAATTGGATGGAAAGAGCGTTGAATATTTAAAGAGCGACAATGGGTGGTTCACGGACGAAAGGATCCATTACCTCTTTGCAATGGGGACCCACGAATTGTCTCTGCCCATGAAAATATATTGGCCCCTCTATTTCAACCTGGTCATAATGCGACGATTGAAGAAACTTTATACTTTCGACGAGATGGCAAGCGTACGCCAACCACTTAAGAAGCTACTCAATGTTTGGGAAAACGATACCAAGGGATACACAAAATATCGCTGTATAAGAACTACCGATGCCAAGATACACACAGACAGGGTTACAAAAGCTTTAGTCTCTGCTCTTAGTGAGGATACGGAGATAATAACAAATGCGCGTTTCTCCCTCAAGCACCGTGGCGATACGTCGACAATCACGATCGAGGGGCGGCCTTATACTCCCGACCTGTTGATACTGGCATCAGGGAAATCTCTCCCTACCCATCTTAGGCAGATAAATAGAAGCGCGATCGCCTCGATGATTAAATCTATCAAAAGTCCCATCGTAATCTTGAAGAAAACGCTTGATCTGCCGGATTTCATTAGGTTTACGCCAAATCTTTTATATACTATAAACCATATCAAGTTTGACATCAACGGCTTCGGACAGATCTCTACCTTGGGGTCGTACCATAGCTTTCCGGTCGACGAGAGTCCGGACATTTCCTTCTGTGAAGATCTGATATGCTCACGCCTTGGCAAAACAAGAGACGACGTGCTGGCCAGTTATTATGGAATAAAGACCGAATACGTGGGAAAAGCGGACAGAAGGTATAACCACTCCGTCATGAGGGTAAATCAGAATTCATTTTTCGCTTTAGCAGGCAAATTCTCTCAATTTCCGCTTCTCGTCTATGATTTTGTTGAGCAGATGGGTCTGTCGCTGGCGGTTAGGAACATGGACAATAGGATGCAAGTGGATCCTGATCTGTTTGCTGCAACCTATCCCCAAACAATAGTGAGCAATTACGTCAGTGCGAAGGAGCCGCAAATAGCGTGAAGAGCGAAATGACAATAGTGTCTTACCCGGACTATTTCGCCGAAAGGCTATTAGATCAGTATAAACACATGATGAGTGACGGCCAGTTGGCCGAGGGCACATTTTATAATAAGATGGCTCATGCGTATGTGAAGGGTAAAAAGTCAATACCTGTTAATTCTGGCGGCGCCGCACTGTTTACCCTGTTGGCATTTCACAAATACGTTGAGAACAAGACCCACGTAATTATACAGTCGAACACCATGCGAGCTTTGTATACCATTCCGAAGCTTCTCAATATGGAAGTTGTGATATGTGATTCAAGCGCGAGACCTGGTTTTATGGCAATGGACGCGAGCGCCTTGGCCGAGGTGATCAAGAAGCTGGAAATCCGGGGTCTCCTTGACAAAAGTGTGGCAGTTTACTCCATCATCGGCGGATACCTGTCGCCGTCGTTTGAAGATATCGAAGCGATTACCAGGCAGCGAAACGTTCCTCTCATTGTGGATGCGGCCCATGGGCACTGTTTGGAGCGAGTCATGCGCTCAGAGTCTGCCGAGTTAGCGTTTTCGTTTTATGCAACCAAGGTGTTACCGGCTGGCGAGGGCGGTCTTGTTACGACGAGCGACGAGCAAGCATTTAAATGGATCAACAGATTTCTGACTTATGACAGATTCAACTATGAGTTCCAGGTTGGCATAAATCTTCGGGCAAGTGAAATGACCGCATATTTTATCTACTTGCTAATGACCGACGCTGAGTTGAAGCGGCATTTTGTTCACAAACGAATCGCAATCGCAAATTGTTATAAGCGTGTGTGTCGTGCAAATGGGTTTGCCTTTCTCGACCATGACGAGGCGTTGGAGTACAACGGATATAAAGTTATAGTATTTGAGGCGTACGAGAAGGTAGAGAAGATGAAAACTGTCTTGACTGCCTATAAACCTACATCTCCCGTGTTTGCTGTCAATGTCATTGATGGAAGTCCTCTCCTCCCCCACTGGTGTCCGCCGACCTATCCATCCTTGCATGATGTTTTGTGCCCCCACCAATAGTGCTGTTCGCAAGTGGTGACCAGCATGAATCTTTTGGTAACGGGCGGTGCGGGTTTCATCGGTAGTCACGTAGCAGCTGCAGCGCTTAAGGGCGGCCATTCAGTGACCATAGTCGACGACCTGTCCTCTGGAAAGCTTACCAATGTTCCTGAAAATGCTCGCTTTGTGAAGGACAACGTCTGTTTCTGCAATTGGGAGGAGATCTTAAGTGACATCGACACCGTTTTCCACGCAGCCGCGTTTGTCTCTGCGCCGGAGAGTTTCGAGTGTCTAGAGCATTGCTATGACACGAATGTCAAGGCGAGCTGGCGGCTTATTAAGGCGTGCATCGCCAAGAAAATAAACAAACTTGTCTTTTGCAGTTCTTCGGCCGTGTACAGGGAAGAGAAAGCTCCCAACAGTGAGGCGGATTTGCCAGGTCCGAGCACGCCCTATGGACTGACGAAACTCGATGTGGAGCATCTTCTTGCAATGGCTAGGCAGCTGCATGGGTTCTCGTATGCTGCCCTGCGGTATTTCAATGTGTTTGGGCCGCGTCAAGACGTAAATTCGGATTATTCTGCAGTCATACCGATATTTATTGACCGGGCGCTTAGGAATACCGACCTGACCATTTACGGGACAGGAAAGCAGCGGCGCGATTTTATTTACGTGACTGACGTTGCCAACGCTGTTTTGACGTTTGCGCAAACTGACATTTGTGGAGTGTTTAATGTTGGAGCCGGCACCGATTATTCAATTTCGCAAATCGCCGACATTATCATCCGACATACCGCGTCCAAGAGCAGAATTCGCTTCGAGCCGAGCCGCCCCGGAGATGTGATGTTTTCCACCGCGTCACTCCTGCGACAAAGAGAAATTGGTCTGTGGAAACCCAGTATCAGTTTCGAAGAAGGATTAGAACTAACAATCAGATTCTACAGAGACAATTCTGATTTCTGAGGCATGACGGGCCGACGTTCTCGAGATCAGCGATGAAGAGTTATTATGTGCCATCTACGGTGAACATACACGACTATTGGTTTTTATCTGCGCTCGTTAAGCATTTGGCTTGTGCACCCAAGTAATCAACGAACTTGCGAGCCCCCGTGCCTGCGCCCCTACGCCCGCTCTCAACCCAGTTCCACAGCCACCGAGCTGTGATCTAGAGACTTTCACTCTGCTTGGTACAAAAGATCGGTCAGGTCATGATAAACGCCGAGCAACTGCAAGCTAGCCTGGAATCGCAGAACGAAGTCAGCGGACCAGTGTTTAACATCCAGGAAGATCTGCGCATCACTCGTCTCGGCAAGTTCCTGCGTAAGACGGGCATCGACGAGTTTCCCACAACGGTTCAACGTGGTCACAGGTGACATGAGCCTCGTCGGCCCGCGACCGATGGCCGTGCGCGACTACGCAGGATTCAGCGAAGAGTGGCAACGCCGTCTCTTCGCCGTCCGCCCCGGAATCACGTGCCTTTGGCAGATCAGCGGTAACAGCTCCGTAGCCTTGATCAGTGGACGGATCTCGATATGCAATACATCGAAGATGTGGTCGCTGTGGCTGGACCTGAAGATCTTGGCGTGGACAGTCCCCGCGGTGCTGAAATGGTCTGGAGCAGCATAAACGGTGGGACCAGCAGGTAAGCGGCAGCGATCCAGTAGCCGACTCAGTTAGTGTTGGCCGATAAATGTGCTCATATGTACAGGTACAAGACGATGAACACGTTATCCTTGACCAATTACATAGCTCATTTGGTCCTGTACCATGCTGTGGGCAAATATCTTCCCTCCTCAACTGCACCAGGAGGAGCCGTGTGGCGAGCCCTGCGGTACTGGATATGCCGCCCAATATTTATCCGCTGCGGAGAGAATGTGAATGTCGAACCCCGCGCGTCCATTGGACGCCGCGCTGTCTCAATAGGATCTAACTCAGGTATCGGCTTTAGAGCCTTAGTCGGCAGCGGCAGCCGAATAGGTTCGAATGTCATGATGGGACCGGAAGTATTGATCTACACCCGTAACCATTCCACTTCCCGAATCGACATTCCGATGATCGAGCAAGGGGACACAGACATTGCTCCAGTAATTATCGAAGATGACGTATGGATTGGGGCCCGGGTAATCATTCTGCCTGGAGTCACCGTCGGATCTGGCAGCGTCTTGGGCGCAGGCGCAGTGGTATCAAGAGATGTGCCTCCGTATGCAGTGGTCGTCGGAAACACCGGGCGCGTGGTGCGTTATCGTAACGCTCCTCCTAAGGTCACTTAGGAATGTGCGCCAGGTTGCGTGTCCAGGAATTACTCAAATGCCAGAAGTCAATTTAACTAAGCTCAACCGGAATGCTGCATGGATGTTGCTAGGGACTGGTACACGGCTTTGTGTTCAGGGTCTTTATTTTATCCTGATGGCGCGATCCTTGGGGCCCAAGCAGTACGGCATGGCGGTAGCAGTAACTGCCACTGTAGCTATTATATCTCCATTTATCGGTAATGGCTGCGGTAGTCTAATGATCAAGCACGTAGCTCAGGACCGGACGCAGTTCGCGGAATCCCTAGGAACTCTTCTCATCGTGACGTTCCTTTCTGGGCTATTGCTGTGTGCGCTTGTGGCTCCTGCGTGTCTCGTCTTATTCTGGCGAAGAATTCCGCCAGTGGCCATTCTTATGGTCGTGATATCAGATGTTCTGGTATTTCCATACGCAGCGGTGGCAGGCGTCGCTTTCTGGTCATTGGAAAAGCTTGGGTGGACGTCAGCCCTAAACGTATTCTCCAGTCTAATGCGTTTGATTGGCATTGCTGTGATCATTATCCTACATCGACCAACGCTGATGGCATGGACCATATCTTATCTTGTCACATCGACGGTCGCCAGCGCAATTGCGCTAGGCTGTGTGCTGCTATTGCTCGGCTTGCCCAGACTGAGGCGTCGGGGGTACATTGGCGAATTACGCGAGGGATTTTACTTCGCCATGAGTTACTCGGCGCAGACTATCTACAATGACATCGACAAAACCATGCTGGCCCGGTTAAGCACATTGGAGGCAACAGGTTTTTATGGAGTAGCTTATCGGCTGATCGATGTCGCGTTCCAGCCAGTCTCGGCGCTCCTCAGCGCGTCCTATCCTGGCTTCTTTCGCCACGGGAATGACATTCGGGCGGCCATGCAATATGGCAAAAGGCTGCTCACACGGGCTTTGCCCTACTCGTTCTGTGCCTGCGCCATATTACTGATTGGTGCTCCTGGGATTCCACGGGTTCTGGGCCATGAATACGCGGAGGTAACGAGGGCGGTACGTTGGCTAGCGGTCCTCCCGATCCTGAAAACGCTCCACTACTTCGTCGCTGACTCGCTGACAGGAGCCGGACACCAGGGTTTACGGACTCTGGTGCAGTTAGGAGTGGCCGTGTTCAACGTAATGCTCAACCTTTGGGTCATACCTCTTTACGGCTGGCGAGGCGCAGCTTGGTCCAGCATCGCCAGCGATACTCTGCTATGGCTGACGCTGTGGCTTGCTGCTAATCTGGTAGCCCGCAGGGCTCAATTGCGGAGTCACCAGGATGCAGTAGCAGAGACGGCACCGGTCTAGCCCCACCAAGTCTGGAATCAGAAGTGTCTCCTCCCCTTTGCCTTGGACTAGGCAATCGATGGATGGAGCCATCCCCCCGGGATTTGGCATGGCGGCTATCAGCTTTATTGAGGTCCTCGGGAATTGTTCCGCTTGAACCTCTGGAGAGACTAGCCTTATGAGCCCTCGTTTGTCTGTTCCGCTGGTGGCGTTCTCTTTTCACAAACCCTTCCAAATAAAGATTTCCCAACGATCTTGTTTACGTCGACAATGGTAACCCCCAGCAACAACACGATATTATTTACAGTGATTGTTAGCTGTATATCTATGCTGACACTTGGCATTTTGCACTTTCACGTGGACGATCCTTTCGTACTCATTACCGCGGTGGTCGGAGTGCTAATCCTACTGCCGCTAGGGTTCGCGAATATCAGACTTTTATTCTGCGCTTGGGTTGTGGCCCTCCCTTTTGCTCAACGCAGTCTTTCCGATTTGGGCTTCGCAAATCTATACGTCGACCGCCTTCTCCTGGTTTACTTGCTGCTACTTTGCCTAGTTTACCTTCTAACCAGAAAACTAACCTTCGCCAGGCTTTCCGGCGTTGAATTTCTGATGGTCGCATTTACAGTGGTTTGCCTGGTTTCCGCCATTAAGTCACATTCCCTGGACCGTGTTGGATTTGGGGGCCTTTTGAGCGCGTACATTCTTCCATTTGTCGCCTATTATCTCACCAGGAGTTTTCTTCAGAACGACGAACACGTTAGGACGTTTTCTCTCGTCATTACCTATCTCACCCTTTATTTGTCCTATGTCGGCATCTGTGAGCAGTTGTATCCAGATCTTGTAGTTCCGAGTTATATTACAGACCCTCAGTACATCATCTCCAATCTCGGTAGGTCAGTAGGACCTTCTTTGGAACCGGTTGGTTACGGCACAGGACTTGTGTTTTGCTGGTTGTTCTCTGTTTACGTGTTTTTTACAACAAACAGCTTTCGCAACCCGCATAAACTACTTGCACTTGTTGCTATTATAATGGCACCGATTGCAATGTTTTTCACCTATACGAGAGCTGTGTGGGGAGAGCTGATACTCTCACTTGGGATTCTGTTTGTATGGTATCCACGTGGAAAAAGGTTGTTTGGTGGCCTATTAGCAAGCGGACTGATTGGATTTATGTTACTTCAGACAGTGCAGCTTTCCAAAACCGAAGGCAGCGCCGAGGACGTGGTGGAGCGAAATACGATTTATGTCCGCATATCTCTGGCAGAGGCAGCGCTTAAACTGTTCTGGGAGAAACCCGTCTTCGGAGTTGGATATCTCCAAGCTAGCAGAGAGGTTACTCCGTATTTCGAGGCAGTCGGAACAAGCTATGTTCCGGATGAAGGCACTTTGATCCATAATACTTTTGTTAATGTACTTGTAGAGTTGGGAGTAGTGGGCTTCGTCCCTTTTATGTGTATCCTAGTGTACTTGATTAAGGACGGTGTAGTGGTATATAGAGGCTCTGTCGTTGATGGAGAGATAGCAATAATATTTCTTGCTGCGTGCGCCGCTTTTATTTTCGCCGCAATGGCCAATAATATGTATTATCCCTTCGCTCATGTATTGTTGTTTAGTATGGCAGGCATGGTTAAAGCGAGATTGAGGACTCAAGCAGCGAATGGAGCCCGCACAGAGCCACTCGCTCAATCGGCTGCGTCGCCTTGTTCTCCCGGTTACACCGCTCGTTTATAGCGTCGGCCATCTCTCTGCTCCAATCTCCTGCGGTCTCCGCCGGCATGCCATCAGTAATCGACCAAATATCGCAACGAAGAAAGGTCGGCAAGATCAGTCATGGCCAAAGCCCGCTTCGGATGAAGCCAGAAGGAAAAGACACTGCGCTCGCGTTTCGGACGATTCGCGATCTGCATGAACTTGAGACTCTACGATCGATTTGGAAATCCTGGCCAGGAACCCGGGACTCCGATATTGACTTCTTCTCTGGCAGTGTGCTGTCGCGAGGCAGTCGATGCCGACCTCATGTAATCGTGCTAACCCGGGATGCACGACCCGATGCCATGCTAATCGGACTGCGCGAACGCAGGAAGATGCCTTTAAGATTCGGCTACTTCACGGTCTGCCAGCCTGAGGTCAATGTTCTGGAATTCGTGTATGGCGGCCTGCGCGGTAACGCATCCGAGGAGAACACTGCGGCCTTCGTGCGGCAGGTAATCAGGTCGTTGGATGAAGGAGACGCCGATCTAGCGTTGTGGGAACCACTCGACATAGAGTCTCCTTTGTACAACTGCGTGATTCAGTTGCCGCATTTTGCTTTGCGAGACCATTCCCGCTGCCTTGATGTCCACTGGATCATGAACTTTCCCAAAGGTCTGGATGGCTTGTTCATGAGTCTGGCCCGGAGTCAGCGCTCCAAATTGCGCCGCAAATACAAAAAGGTTATCAGCAGTTTCGCGGGAACAGCAAAAGTCCGTTGCTTCCGCTCTCTCGCAGATCTGGACCTAGCGATTTCGGACATGGACGAAATCGCCAACAGGACGGATAAGCGGCTGTTGCTCGGAGTTGGCGTTTCCAACACTCGGCAGATTCGTGAACAAATGGTTGTGGCGGCGAGGAAGGAGTGGCTGAGAATCTATATTCTCTACTTGGATGAGAAACCGGCCGCATTTTGGGTGGGTACTCTCTACGACCGCTGTCTGCAGGCGGACCATGTGGGCTACGATCCCGTCTGGAGCAAGTTTTCACCCGGGCTTTATCTCTTCCTCCATATCCTCGAGGATCTGCGCGAGCAGGACATCAAGATTGTTGATTTCGGCTATAAAGACGTCCAATTCAAACGGTGTTTTTGCACCCTCCGGCGCATTGAATCACGCGTCCAGATTTATGCCCCAACCCTGCGTGGACTCCTGTTGAACCTTTTGGGCACGGCAACCCAACGCGCGACCGATTGCACAAGATTCTTATTTCGGCGCACCCATTGCTTGGACTGGGTGAGGAGAGCTTTGCGGAGGCAGGTTCTGCGGCAACGCTGCAAACATTGCCGGATCGCAGCATCCAACCCAGGCTTATGCGACGATCCACGAGCAGGCCATGGAGGCGGCTGACCTGATCCCCTCTTTCCGCACGAAACTGAGTATGATTTTTGCGCAAGAAAGGGGAAGGGTGTATGTCGAGGAGCAGGCACACGGAAGCCCAGATGATCGGGGCGCTGAAGCAAGTCGAGGCGGGGCGAGATCTTTTGCCGTTCAGTCGAATAAGAATGCTGAACACTTCTGGAATAATCTGGATGGCGGAGGAAGCACCCGCACGCCGGACAGAGGACGGTGTACCAGAATCGGCGGCACGTTCGGCGGGCGCTACGCGAACCGCTACGAAAACCGGAGCCCCGCGGACTGTGCAACTGCGTGGCCGCCCGAACATCGACGAGCGGCGGTTGATCTACGTAGGTGCATTCACAAAAGCCAAAGAGACGTTGGAGTTGTGAGCGCTGAGCGCCAGCTTTGAACGGGCCTTGGAACAATCGCTCGCATTTTTCAGAGACACCTCCGACTTCTGAGTCAACAGGATAGGGTTGCAGAGATCGATGAGAATTTGCTACGTGTCATCCGAACTGAAAATACACGACTACAGGTTCCTCTCTGCACTGATAGCGAGGCAATATGATGTTCATTTAATTTCCTACGTCGCACCGAAGCGTTATCCGACAATTCCCCGGCTAATAAGAGACATCAAGGGCCTGAACATAATCCACAGACAATTCGAGTTTACCACGGGATATACGTCATTTGCCCCGTTCGTGGTTTTGGACTTTCGCCGTTTGCTTAAAAGTCTAAAACCCGACATTTTACATACTGGTTGGGTCTTGAGGGATGGATTTCTCGGTGCTTTGTCCGGATTTCATCCTGTTCTCTTAATGCCATATGGATCAGATATTCTAATTGAGCCAGAGAGATCGATGGTAAGAAGAAGAGTAGTTAAATACACAATTACAAGGGCAGATATAATACAGTGTGATTGTGAAACAGTTAAACGAAAGATCGTTGACATGACAAGGTTCGATGACCATAGGATCGTTGTGTTTCCATGGGGCATTGAGTTGGCTAACTTCTACCCTGACCCTACAAAGAATCTCCGCATACGACAACAGCTGGGATGGAGTAATAATAAACTTCTTATAATGAACAGAGCGTTTGAGCCGGTGTATGGAACGGAGTACTTCATTGAGGCATTACCTGAAATAGTAAGTCAGGAACCAACGACGCGAGTAATCTTAATAGGGTCGGGGAGTCTAGAGCGTAGGCTGCAATCTTTAGTTGCTGACAGACACCTTGACAGCTATGTGAGATTTATTGGAAGCATATCTAGTGAGGAAATGCCCGCATACCTCAACGCAGCTGATGTGTATGTTTCTACGTCGCTGTCGGATGGGACATCGTCGTCTTTACTTGAGGCAATGGCGTGCTCTCTTCCAGTGGTTGTAACGGAAATAGCGGCAAATAAAGAGTGGGTAATAGATGGCCATAATGGATTTCTTGTTCGGCTCCGGAACCCGAATGATATTGCGGCGAAAGTCATAACCTTGTTGAAAGATAGCAATCTTCGTACTCTGATGGGTAATAACAATGTGGCGATAGCCAGAGATAAGGCTGATTGGGAAAAGAATGTTGATAAGCTTGAGGCGATGTATAAGTCGTTATTTCTATCAAGGGCAGTAATAAAGTATTAGTGAGCTATCCCGTGGGAGTACGTTAGTACGAAGACGCTTGTTTTAGAGGCTGAATCGCGGTCCTTTCGTCGACACAGAACACGGCCGCATGCTGCGAGGAATGCAGGTACAGACCGATGAAGTCCCCCGCTTTGGCTTCGAAGTCCGGATCTTTGCTGGCCACATACCGGTCCAGCCTATAGGTTTCAGTCGGGCTCGGGTTAGAATCCGCTGGACGGTGGACTTGGTGAGACCCAACTCGTTGGCCAGTTTCCGGCAGGACCGGTGGGTGCTGCCGTCCCCGCGCTTCACTCGCCGGATCACCCGGGGCGCCTGCATCCTTGGCGTAGCCACACGCGGCTTGCTGTCCGGAAGACGGCCTGCCAAGCCCGCCATTCAGTCCTGTTCGAACCGCGTCTTCCAGCGGACAATGGCGGGCCCACTGGTTTTCAGACTTCTCGCAATCTCGCGATCACTGACACCCTCGGCGAAAGCCAGGATTAGCCGTTGCGCGAAACACATCGCCGTGTGCAGCACGGGGCAGCCGCTCTGGACCTCGACGAGAACGAACAGGCGTGGGCACTGGACTATGTACACGATTCCGTGGCCAGCGAACGAGCAATCCGGGTACTTACTGTAATCGATGCCTTCACGCGGCAGTGTCTGGCACTGGAAGTGGACCCCAGCTTCGCCAGTCGGAGAGTGACGCGAGTATGGGACCAGATCGTGGCGGAGAGCTGGAAACCAACAGCGATTCGCCGTCACAACGAGCCAAGATTAACCAGACGGCACTTCCCGGCCTGGTCCCTGGAGTGGCAGATCGAGATGGTCAATTCCTAAACCAACGAAACAACACCTTGAACCCAGTTACTCCATCACCTCCTCGCCGCGCACGGAGCACCTTGTATGGATAAATCAAAAGACACAAGCGCTTTCCGAGCATTTGGTGAACAGCCAGAAAGAACTGAGTGGAACTCCACAGATGGGAGTCGTAAGAATCAACCTCATTCATCTCCAATTAGTGCCCCGACGCGGAAAAAGACGGAAGACCGCGTTGCGTCGACCAGACCCATTGTATGTTTCTCAGTGAATGACTGGGATGACATACCCAGCAGTAAGTTCCATATAATGCAACACCTCGGGAAAACCCATACAGTCTTGTATGTTGAGACGCTGGGACTTCGGCGGCCACAGCTGTCGTCCAGGGATGCTAGGAGAGCATTGAATAAGCTCACAAAGTCGTTGTCGGGCTTACGTAATGTGGAGAATCACGTTTATGTGTGGTCTCCCCTTGCCATACCCTACCACGGTACTGTTCTCGCTAAGTGGTTTAATTCCTATTTCATTGCCAGCATGGTAAAGAGATACATACATATATTACACATGATTAATCCATTAATCTGGGCCTACGCCCCTAATGCCATAGATGTTATAGACAAACTTCCTCCATCAGCAACGGTATATCATTGCATTGATGACTATGCCGAGTTTACGGACGTTCCCAGGGCGGCATTTGAGAGAATGGAAAGAAGAATGCTGCAGAAGGCTGACATGACGGTCGTGTCTGCGAAGAAGCTTTACGAAACTAAGCGACCTTATGCGAAACATATTACTTATATCCCGCACGGTGTAAACCTAACCGAATTCAGGGCCTGTTTGTCGGCGACGGCGAACCTCACTGACATGGATCACATAAAGCATCCAATAGCAGGATTTGTTGGGAGAATAGCAAACTGGATCGACCTACCTCTAATCGCAAGAACTGCAAGAGCTCTTCCAGGCTGGAATTTTGTCATTGTAGGACCCAGCAATGTGGATCTAACTGTATATTTGACTATTCCAAACGTCTATTTTCTAGGAAAGAAGGACTTTTCCGACGTTCCCCATTATATTCAGAGATTCGACGTCTGTCTAATGCCATTTGTTACGAACACACTTGTTGCTAGTGTAAATCCTTTGAAACTGTATGAGTATCTTGCGTTAGGGAAACCTGTTGTCACGGTGCCAATGCCTGAGGTGGCCGACTTTGCTCATGTATTAACGATAGCGGAACCGGGCGAATTTTCGAAGGCCATTGAGACGGCCCTCGACACCGATACAGAAGTAAAACAAACAAGGCGAATAGAATCGGTTTCCGGGCGATCTTGGGACGACATTGCTGATAGGATTCTTGGACTAGTAACTTAAAAGACAAGCGAACGGCAAGGTGGGGCGCTCGATCCAACGCATAGCTCTCCGACGCCTACCCGACAGCGCTGCGAGTTCGAAGGGTGCTTCGAAGGGTGCTTTGAAATTACAGACTGCGACCGCTTTCATCGCCAAGCGTCGAGTTGCCGCTAGCCTTTTGGAAGACGCTTTGTTTCCCAAATGCTTCACTCCCTGTGCCTCATGCAAATCCACCGTGTCGTACTTCGCGTTGGTGGGCGTGTATCGTGTGCTTCGACAACCGTTCTTTTGCTGCTACGTTTTCTCGAAGTGGTCGTCACGTTGATCTTGAAATCGTTTCACACTTTCGTATGCCGTTGACCTTTACAATTCTTGGAACGTTGCCCGCTGTCACCGGCCCAGAGCGTTGGGCGTCAGCATTTGTCAAGACGATACAACCGGCTGTAGCAGTATCCGCTTTCTGACTTCGTAATCTTCAGCCGCAAACATCGGAGATATCCTGATGATAACGCCACCGTCAATCGGAGTGTTGATTCCAACATTGAACGCGGAACATGACCTAGAACGACTCCTTCCTGCATTGCTCTACTCGACATCTAGCCGTGACATTTTAATTGTCGACTCATGTTCGAGCGATAATACGGTAAATGTTGCTAATCATTATGGTGTGAGAAGTAAGGTAATCGATAAAACTGAATTCAATCACGGAGCTACTAGAGAATTAGGCCGGAAGCTGCTAAATACGGATATTGTTGTAATGATGACTCAAGATGCGTATCCGTTAAATGATGACACAATTGCCAGGTTAGTGAGGCCTATATCGTCGGGTGCGAGTTCAATTTCGTATGCTCGGCAACTTCCACGTGCCGGGGCTGACATTGTCGAATCATTTCCTAGGAAATATAATTATCCGGCGTCAAGCCACATTCGCGGGATTGAAGATATTAGCAGGTATGGTATTTACACTTTTTTTTGCTCTAATTCCTGTGCGGCATATCTAAATTCAGCACTTGACACAGTTGGTGGATTTCCAACGGTATTAAGCAATGAAGATTTCTTTGTGGTTGCCAGTTTGCTGAAGAACGGTCATAAAATAGCTTATGTAGCAGATGCAGTTGTTGAGCATTCGCATAAATATACATTGATTCAGGAGTTTCACAGGTATTTTGACACCGGGTATGTTCATGCGCAGTACAAATGGACTCAAAACATAGTTGGAAAGGCTGAGTCGAGGGGGTTCAAGCAGTTCCGTAGTCTTATGATAGAAATTATCAAACGAAATCCAATATTGTTGTCGTATGCCTTAATGTTAAATATCACGAAGTTTGTGGCTTTCAAAGTTGGGTACTGTAGTCTACATGCCCCTGCTTGGTGGTGCAAGCGTCTAAGCGGTCAAAAAACGTATTGGGAGTCGAGTTCTTGTGTTCTAAGGCCGTAACACTAATTCCAGTCGAGTCGACACTTCCAGTTTGTCGAACATCCGGAGTAGGGCACTCAGACAGCTGAGGTCAGACCATAATAGTGAGTCTTGTCGGCGCTTTCGTTCACTTCACTGTAGCTGAAAGGCCAGTCGGTGGCGCCGGTGGAATCTGCTGAACGAACACAAAGGCTCCGATCTCCCAGCCCAAGCCTTGGCTATTTTGGTTCAGCATCCCCCAGGGAAAGCTCGTGCGCGGATCAAGAATGTACTCATAACTGGTGCCCAAGTTCGTCCCAGCGTCGATGGCGGGGGAGCTGGATTGCAGGCTGAAGTCGGCACTGCCAGCGTTGGTGAACTTGGGATCGGCGTTGACACCGTGAGTGTCGAATCCAGCCGCCTGCCACGTTGCCCACGTCTCAGTGTTTCCGTTATAGTTTGCGTAATACCCGCTGGCGTTGGAAGTGGGATCGTAGACCAGGTTGTAGTCGATCGCCAAGTTGGTCGGGCTGTTCTGAATGTAGTAGTTATAGAGCGACAAGCTCGGGGATGTGTACTTGACGTTGTAAATGATGTTGTTCTTGAATGTGATGTAATTGCCAGCGGTGACCCACAGTCCGAAACTGTTGTTCGTCGCGTTGCTGTTGGCGATGACGTTGTTGTACAGGTTCACGTAGCTCGGGCTTCCAACTTCAACCACCATTCCGGCATAGCCAAACCCGTAAATCACGTTGGAGTAGGCGTTGACATACTGAGAATTGGATACTTTGATTCCGTCGGCCTTCCAGTTAGCGATCTTGTTGTACCGGATAATAATGGGGCCGGACGCGCCATTGGTCGTGTCGAGATAGATGCCGTGATCTGCGCATTGGCTGTCACCGCCATCGTGGATGTAGTTGGACTGGATCAGTAGCCCAGCGCCGGTGCGGGCATAGATGCCCTGCATATTCGTCGACGTTCCACCCTTGCCCCCGAGGTTGTAGATTTCGTTGTTCTGGATCGTGTCGTTTGTGGCGGCTGCAGTATACAGATTGATGCCGTACTCAACGGTGTCGTGAACCGTATTGTTCTGGATGAGATTGTTGCTTCCAGCGTTGGTGGACGTTCCGATTCCCTGTAGGGAATTGAAGACTGTGTTGTTCTGCACGATCTCGTACCCGGCGCTGGTATCGAGGTATATGGCAGTCCTGTTCGCGCCCGTCATGGAAAGATTGTTGACCGTCACGTAGCCCGTGTTGAGTACGTCAACCGCAAAGTTCCGCTGCCCTACTTCTACCGTCCCACCACTAGGATTCCCGACGTTGATGTAGAGAACATTCGAGGCCCAGTCCCATTGATTCGCCGTGATGCTGGAACCAACATGGTTGTAGAACAACGTCGAACCATTGTAGGCGACTACGCTTGGCGCCGTGGTCACGCCTGAGAGACTATAAACAGACCCACTAACCACAGTAAACCCTGTCATCACGTTGAATCCGCTAATGATTGGGTTTGTTCCGATTCCGTAGGAGCCAATGGTGATCGGGTTTCCAGCCGACCCGGCAGACGGAGGCTGCAATTGCTCTCGCCAAGTACAGGTTTTCTCAAATAGAACGGAATCTCCAGGATTGAAACTGGACGTATTGACCTTGTTGACGGTCAACCACGGAGTTGAGGTTGAGGTTCCATTGTTGGAATCGTTGCCTGTCACCACGCAGTTGTCTACGTAATAGGTGGTCGCCGAGAGCGGCAGTGCCAGGAGTACAAAGATGAGGAGGCATCGGCTGCGTCGATAACAGTGGAAATTGGGGCCTTGCCAAGATCTCTGCGAGCCCATATGCCCCCCTTCCAACGAGGCTTAGTTTGAAGATAACGTTCGGTGCGTCAGCCGATTGAGCGAGTCAACGCATTCCAGTATAGGCTAGAAGATCGAGCAGCTACCGCAAAGTAACAAAAGGCCATGCCCAGAAAGCGGGTGAGACGGCCCAGTTCCCGCCGGAGTGGTAAGCTATTTGTTTTCTTTGCCCTGCGCAAGGCTGGATGGATGATCTCGACGCACTAAATGCTAGGCTCAGGCCTAGCCGAGCTGTTTCCATCCGCCCGGGCCGCGGCATCCCCATCTCCCTCCATCATCCGCCGCCCCTGGCTCGAGCCCGCCGGCTACGACTTGGCCAGCCCCTACAGCCGCGAGCACGCCGGCTTGCATTTAATTTGGCGTTTTCATGAATTTCCCGACACTTGCAACAGAGAGTGATCAGGTTGTTCTTGGCATCCGCTCCGTGATGGCTCCTGAATCGCCTGTGATGAACTTCGACTGCGGAAAGCGAGCCGCAGGACTGGCAGCGCCAGCCGTCGCGCTCTAATACCTCTTTGCATAGCTCCCGGTATGCCTTCGCATCCAGGCAGACCGGGGGACGCTTCCACCGGATCTCGCTCATGCAGCTGCGCTGACCTACTGGAGGAAGTCCCGCCTCAGCGTTGCGGGCAAGGAGCCAGGAAAACCGCATCATAGACAGCAGCAAGATCTTCGGGTTCCCGCCCTCCAGAGCGCCCCCGCCAGGAAATCCGCGCAGATCATCTCCAGACAGTACCCCCGCGACTTGTCCGATCCGAGCATGAGAGCCGCAGTATTGATCGTCTGTTCGATCACCGGCGCCTGGCTCTTGTAGACCTTGAAGTAGATCAGTTCGCTCGGT
>OBLU010001862.1_pt1 | contig 19482 bp, 19 predicted proteins | sample 1518681 | NCBI WGS metagenome assembly OBLU01 (sample SAMEA3539304, study PRJEB22396) | soil metagenome | biome: tundra; feature: field; material: soil | place: USA | collected 2010-05 | depth 0.15 m
GGACAGGGGTTCATGGCAGCCGCGAGCATGAAGCGCGCAGGAAAGCTCAGCGACATCGAGGCGCGATCTTTGGTCACCGTGTGATCCTCGAGCGGTTGCCGCAGCACTTCAAGCACATTGCGCGGAAACTCCGGCAGCTCATCCAAAAACAGCAACCCGTTGTGAGCCGGCGAGACTTCACCCGGCCGGGGCACGATGCCGCCGCCGATTAACCCCGCGTCGGAGATCGTGTGATGAGGCGAGCGGAACGGTCTTTGCGTCACCAGACCCGCTGCCGCATCCAGCACGCCGGCGACGGAGTGGATCTTTGTGGTCTCCAGCGCCTCTTCAAATGTCAGCGGAGCCAGGATCGAAGGCAATCGCTTGGCCAGCATGGTTTTTCCGGAGCCGGGCGGCCCGATCATCAAGATGTTATGGCTGCCCGGCGCCGCAACCTCCAGCGCGCGCTTGGCTGTCTGCTGCCCGCGCACATCCTTGAAGTCCACGTTGAAGTGCTGCAGTCGCCCTGCAACGCCTCAGTGGACACACGGTAGGGTTCGCGTTAAATTACGCCCACAATCGCGCTGTTGAGCAACTCGAGCACATCGATCAGCGACGAGACGGGGTAGACATTCACGCCCTCCACCACAGCCGCCTCGGCGGCATTGGCTGCGGGCAGAATCAGGTTGGGTATTCCTTTTTCGCGTGCCAGCATTGCCACCGGCAACATGCCGGGCACGGCGCGCACGCCGCCGTCCAGTCCTAGCTCGTCCACAAGCAAGAACTGGCTCACATCATCGATCCGCAGCGCACCATAGGCCCCAAGAATTCCCACGGCGATGGGCAAGTCGAACCCTGCGCCTTCTTTTTTCATGTCGGCCGGCGCCAGGTTGATGGTAATGATGGTGGGCGGAATCCCGTAGCCGGAGTTCTTGATGGCCGCGCGCACCCGGTCGCGGCTCTCGCGCACCGCGGCATCCGGAAGGCCCACGGTGTGGAACACTTCCTTCTCTACCGGCACCCCGCTAAAATCCACCTCGACATCGATGAGGTTGCCATCGATGCCATAAACAGCCGCGCTGAGGGTCTTGAATAACATGGCGGAAGATTGCGCGGAGTCTACCACCGTAATGTGCCGCAATTTGTCACGGCCATCAGTCGCCTTCAAATGCAAAGCCCAAACTGCTGCATTCGCGCTACAATTTCATCCGTGACCACGAGTCTCTTCGACCTGTACAAGATCGGCGTCGGCCCTTCGAGCTCGCACACCATGGGCCCCATGCGCGCGGCGTGTCGCTTTGCTCGCGACCTTGGGGCCCGAGGCCTCATCGAGCGCGTGGCCCGCGTGCAGGCCGAGCTGTACGGTTCGCTAGCCCTAACTGGGATCGGCCATGCCACAGACCGGGCTGTAATTCTAGGCCTGGCAGGCAACGAGCCGGCTACGATCGACCCCGCGGCGATTGAATCCACCGTCGCGGCCATTCGCACCGAACGCCGGATCGATCTTGCCGGTGTTCATCCAATCCCATTTGAAGAACCCGGCGACCTGGTCTTCCAGCACTCACAGATGTTCCCTCCCGGCGCGCGTACCCAGCATCCCAACGGAATTCGCCTCAAAGCCTATGACGCGGCAAGCGCGGTCGTCGACGAACGCACCTTCTTTTCCATCGGCGGCGGATTCATCATCGAGGATGCGGCATCCGATTCCGCCGAAAGACAAGCTTTCGCGGAGAAGCCGCAGCCCCCTATCCCGTTTCCCTTTCACAGCGCAGCAGAGTTGCTGGCCACGGCGCACGCCAACGAGCTTTCCATCAGCCAGCTCATGCTTGAGAACGAGTGCGCCCTCGTCTCTCAGGACTCAAAGCAGTCACCCGTCGAGTTCGTGCGCGCAGGCATCGACCGCCTTTGGCTCACCATGCAGGGCTGCATCGAGCGTGGCATCGCCGCGGAAGGCATTTTGCCCGGCGGTCTGAATGTCCGCCGTCGCGCGCATCGCCTGGCCGCTCGATTGCGCGAGAAGGAAGCCGACGGTTTGCGCGGCGATCCGTTGGCCCCGCTCGACTGGGTCACCGTCTACGCCATGGCGGTGAATGAAGAGAACGCATCTGGCGGTCGTGTGGTCACCGCGCCCACCAATGGCGCTGCCGGAGTGATTCCCGCAGTGGCCCTCTACTATGACCGCTTCATTCCCGATTCCGATCATGAAGGCATGATGCGCTTCTTCCTCACTTCGGCCGCCATCGGCATCCTTTATAAGGAGAATGCTTCCATCAGCGGCGCTGAGGTTGGTTGCCAGGGCGAAGTGGGCGTGGCCTGCTCCATGGCAGCCGGCGGACTTACCGCGGCTCTCGGCGGCACTAATGGACAAGTGGAGCATGCTGCCGAGATCGCAATGGAGCACAACCTGGGAATGACGTGCGACCCAATCGGCGGCCTGGTGCAAATCCCCTGCATCGAGCGCAACGCCATGGGCGCAGCCAAGGCAATCAACGCATCACGCCTTGCTCTCAACGAGTCTGAAGCCCACAAGGTCTCACTCGATCAAGTGATCCGCACCATGTATCAAACTGGCCTCGATATGCAGTCCCGCTACAAGGAAACGAGCCTCGCCGGCCTTGCTCTGAACATCATCGAGTGTTGATCGAGCAGAAGGAATTGGTGGTTTCCGTTTGCATAATTCATCGCAAATCGACTCAAGCAAAAATCAAAATATGACGATCGAGGGTCAATCAAGTTCGAGTTTTCGAATCGATTAGCGCTTCCGCCGAAAATAATTGTTGTCGATTTTCCCACCACCATGTCGTTTTTTCCTTGACACTGATGATTGATGAATCTATACATTCTTCAACTGCAATAAATGGATTGCAGGAATGATCCAAATCATCAAAAAGGGAGAATAGCAAAAATGGCAACCAAGAAAGCAGCGAAAAAGGCACCTGCAAAGAAGGCCGCAGCCAAGAAGGCGCCCGCTAAGAAGGCCGCAAAAAAGAAGTAGCGGTCAACCAACAACAAGGCAACACGCGAGGGGGACGCTCAAAGCGTCCCCCTCAGTGTTTCTGCGGATACACTAGATTTGAAGCGCATGAAACCGCTTTCCTACTCCTATGACAAGACGCCGCTGGATTGCCGAACATTGGGACGAAGCCACCGCAACAATCGTAGGTGCTCAGGCCGAACACATGGCGCGTGTGCTGCGTGCTGAGGCCGGCATGGAGGCCGATGTGGTTGCCGGCGGCCACGTCTTTCACGCCGAAGTCGCCGCCGTCTCCACCAACGAAGTCCGCTTCAATCTGATCGCCGAGGTCCAGGCCGACCCCGCGCTACCGGTTACGTTAGTCATGGCCATCTACAAGTTCGACCACATGGAGTGGGCCATCGAAAAAGCAACCGAGCTCGGTGTTGCCGCGGTTGCGCCCGTGATTGCGCGCCGCACTGAGAAGCACCTCGCGTTGGCCGCGATCAAGCGCGTGGAGCGTTGGCGGCGGATCGCGCACGAAGCCGCTCAGCAGTCCCGCCGTTCCGATGTGCCGCTCATTTCCGATCCAATCCCATTGGCCGACCGCGTCCGCGCAACGTCCGCATCTACGCGCATCGCCCTGGCTGAGCAGGAGCGCACCACCACGCTGCGCCACGCTGTCAATGAAGCCATTGCCGCCGCGCAGGCGCAGATGCCAACCCTGGAGATCGCCATTGGGCCGGTAGGCGGATGGGCGCCTGAGGAAGAGGCCCTGTTCGATGCCAACGGCTGGATTGCCGTTTCGCTCGGCCCGCGGATTCTTCGCGCCGAGACGTCCGCAATCGCCGCTCTTGCGGTAGTTGCCTCGCATTTGGAGTGACGAAAGGCCGAATGTCTAAGGTCGGGCTGCGGCCACTCAGGATTCAATCGTTCGAGATCAACTGGCAAAACTCGCAAACATCGCCCCCGCGGTGGTATACCTTGGCCGCGCATTGAACTTAACTTTTCTGCATCGCCAACACCGCCCTGCAAATGCGCAAGGAGCACTGATGCACTCTCTTCCTCGATTCAAACTGCAGCAACGCAGAGTCATTTGCGCGCCGGCCTTGGCCTTGCTTGGTCTGGCGAGCGGGCCGGTAGCATTAGCACAGTCACCGTCCCTCAGCATTCATTGGGACAAGGTCACGGTCGTCTCCCGCTCCATTCCCACGTTGCAAGTCGTCGTCAATCCGCCCCTCCGTCCCGGCGAGCCGCTGAGTGCCGCCTCATACAAAGCCGTCAAGGAGCTCGGCGCCGACTACGTGCGCTACGTGCCGTGGCTGCCCTATCCAAAGCTTGCTGTTGCTGAGCTAGAGCCGCCCACACCTCAGAAGTCGAGTTGGGACTTCAGCCTCATCGACCCCATGATGAAAGACTTTTTTGCGGCCACCGAAGGCCATCCCACCGTCGTCAACTTCAGCACCATGCCCGCGTGGCTCTTCAAGACCGACAAGCCGGTCACGTATCCGGCCGACCCCAACCAGGTCGCGTGGAACTACACACAGGGCACTGAACTGCTTCATCCCGACGGGAAGGAGCTGGGCGACTACTTTGGCCGCCTGGTGAGTTGGTATGTCAACGGAGGCTTCACCGATGAGAACGGGCTTCGCCACGACTCCGGCTACCATTACAAGATCCCCGTGTGGGAGGTACTCAACGAGCCGGAGGGCGAGCACTCCACAACCCCTGAGCAGTACACCGAGCGCTACGACGCCATTGTGGAGGGCATTCGCAGCGTCAGCCCGGACACAAAATTCATGGGCATGGCGCTTGAGGCTCCTCGCAACGATCCCCACTACTTTGAATACTTCCTCGATCCTGCCAATCACAAGGCAGACATTCCCATCGACTACATCTCGTATCACTTTTACGCGATTCCTACAGCCGAACAAACCATTGCCGACTGGCAGTACACCTACTTCGATCAAGCAGATGGCTTCCTGACCGCCGTTCGTTATATCGAGAACATTCGCAAACGCCTCGCGCCCCAGACGAAGACCGACACAGACGAGTTGGGCGTCATCTCCTCCGACGACCTGAGCCAGGGTGCACCTGGTCATGTCACGCAGCCCATCCCTCCTGCCTACTGGAACCTGGCCGGCTCCCTCTACGCGTACCTCTACATCGAACTGTCCCGGATGCAGATTGACATCATCGGCGAGTCGCAGCTCATCGGCTACCCTACGCAGTTTCCCAGCGTCAGCATGATGAACTGGATCACGAACAAACCCAATGCGCGGTACTGGGTTCTCGAGCTGCTCAAGGATTCGTTCCATCCCGGAGACCAGTTGGTTGAAACCTCAATTGGCTCGCGCGATCTTGCCGCACAGGCGTTCCTCACCCCGACAGGCCGCAAGCTGCTGCTGGTGAACAAGCGCAAATGGGCGTTTGAAGTCTCGCTCGGAGCTGCTGCGCCGGCCAGCGCACTCACTGTCGATGTCCTGACAGGCGACGGTCCCGCCCGCTCCGTCAAGCCAATCGACGGCAAGCTTGACCTCGCACCCTTTTCCGTAACCGTTGTAAGTTGGTGAGAAGAGTGCGCGGCCGACTACAAATGTGCGTAGTGCAGCAGCAGCCCCGCTAACGTCGCGCCTGCAAGGTCGCCGATGATCGGAATCGGCGCATAGCGCCAGTTCGATCCGCCTTTTCCGGGAATGGGCAACAGCCAATGAACGAGGCGTGGGCCCAGATCGCGCGCGGGATTGATCGCGTACCCTGTGGTTCCACCCAGCGAGAGGCCGATGCCCCACACCAGGCTGCCCACCAGCCATGGCGCCAGAGCTGGCGCAGGTCCGGTTGCTGAAACGCCGTGCGAGCCGATGGCCCCAGCCACAACCACCAGCACCGCCGTGCCCAGTGCCTCGCTGAGAATGTTGAACATGGGGCTGCGCACAGCCGCATTGGTGCAAAACACGCCCAGCTTGTCGGCGGGTCCCGGCGTGAGCTTCCAGTGTGGCGCGTAATGCAGCGCCATCAGCGCTGCGCCGGCCATGGCGCCCAGCAACTGCGCCGACCACAAGCTCACCAACTGCGAGTAGTCTCCGCTGTTCACAGCAATGGCCAGCGTAATCGCGGGATTGAGGTTCGCTCCGGGGCTACCGAAGGCTTGCGCCACCAGAACACCGCACAGCACGGCCAGAGCCCACCCGGATGCAATCACCATCCAGCCTGAGTCGGCAGCATAGGACTTGCGCAGCGTTACGCCCGCATTCACTCCGTTGCCCAACAGCACCAGGACAAGCGTGCCCATAAACTCGCCAAACCAGACAGAATGCATCGAAGATCCTTCTCGGTCGCACTGCCCGCCGCTTCGCCCAGGCGACAACGCGCGATTTTCAAGATTTGCGGAACTCAAGCATTCTGCACTGTTCGCCCCACATCCGCCAAGTCCCTTGCGGATTGAGAGCGTTGCGGAGAGTATCTCTACGGTTTGCCCGGCGCTGCCTCGTCCGCTCCAATCACCGTCTGCTCATACTTTGGCCAATGAGTCAGCAGCTCGTTCACTACCGTATGACCCACCGTGTATGCGGCTTCAAGCGAGGGCAGGTAGCCGCTATACTTGCCGATGCGCTGGGTGGCCAGGCTTTCGGCGGCGCCCATTCCGCGCGGCTCACGGTCAAAGTTGCTTACCGTGCGCAACACCAGAATCCGCCGCGCATCGATTTTCCTGGCGTTGGCCAGGAACTGCAGTGACAGCAAGGTTCCGGTATCTTCCATCGCTGTTGTTGCAAACTCCCCCTGACCGTTGGAGAAGTACGTCATCCACTGCGTTGCCCACGCGTCAAACTGCTTTCCGTGCCAATACCTTGAAGATGAAACTTCGTCACCCATGGTCACGAGCGGCGGCCTCTGCGCCGCAGCACCGTCAAAGTTGGCGCGAATTGTCTTCAATTGATCGGAGTCCGCAAGCGGCGTCGACTTCGTCAAATTGAAGGCCCACCCCGCCAATCCGCGATTCAGCGCGAACACCTGGCCTTCGAGCGGTGCGGCGGGTTCTTCGAACGGCCGCGACTTGCGCAGCGGCAGATAGCCAGTCGTCCAGTCGGGTGGAATCTCGCGCGCATCGATCTCGTAGCCCAGGTCTCCATCCACCACCCATCGCGCCCACACGGCGGACCCAAGCGAGACCCGGTCCGGACTCCCTCCCGCAATGCCCGCTACGATCCAGTAAGCGCGCGTCAGATCGAATCGCGGATCGAGGCCGACCGCCATGATGGTTGCCGCAGCATGGGCCGTTCCCTGGCCGGTAAGCACCACCATCTCGCCGTCGCCATTCATGCGCACAGCATGGTAAGCGCTGGCGAGTGGATACACCCGGTCGAGGTGGTCGCGCTCAACCCAATACTGCAGCTCGCCCGGCTGGTCGCCGGTGTCTGCACCCACCTCAAACATGGCCACAACCACGACCTTCACCGCAATCGGCCTGGGCTCTGCGGCAGCCACAGTTACCGGAGCGATGAGAATGAGAAAGCTAAGAAAAAACCGCGCACGCATCATCATTGAATGCGATAGTACCCGAGTCTCGTTCGGCCGCAAAGCGATTTGCACTCGTTCGCGATACCATGGGAGGAAACGGGAGGTTCCGCTTGCAAAAGACTAGACATTTTCTGATCGCGATTGCTCTGGCGGCAGCGTCTGTGCTTTCAGCCCCAGCGCAACAACAACAGAAAGTCATCGGCTTCATGACCGACTTCGACGTCAAGGACGATGCGGTCGGTATCTGCAAGGCAGTCATGGACGGCGTCGCCCCCGGCGTCCGCATTCTCGACATCACGCACCAATCCGAGCCCTACAACATCGCCATGGGCGCGCGCTTCCTGGCCGGATCCGCTCCCTACTTTCCCAAAGATGCCGTCTTCGTCGTGGTCATCGATCCCGGAGTCGGTTCCACGCGCAAGGCCATCATTGCCAAATCACGAGCCGGCCAGACGTTCGTCCTCCCTGACAACGGCCTGCTTACCCTCATTCAGGATCGCGACGGCATCGTTGAAGCTCACGAGATCACCAGCCCCGCCTGGATGATCGGCTCCGGCATCTCCTCCACCTTTCACGGACGCGACATCTTCTCCCCAGCCGGCGCCCATGCCGCACGTGGCGACGACTGGACGCAGGCCGGTCCCGCGATTGACGTGACCAAACTGGTCCGACTCGATCTTCACAACGCCACCATAGACACCACGGGTCTCCACGGCCAGGTCATCGGCACCGATGGCCCGTTTGGCAACCTCGTTCTCAACGTACCGGCGGAGACCTTCGCGCAACTCGGCTATAAACTCGGCGACCAGGTGCCAATCACGCTTGACGGCAAACAGTCTGTCTTCCCCTTCGTAAAAACCTTCAGCGATGTGCCTGTAGGCAAGGAGCTTTTCTACATTGATTCCCGCGGCCGCCTCTCGCTTGGCATCAATCAGCGCAACTTCTCTGAGACCTACAACGTGGGCGAGGGCGCGGACCTTGCGATTCCGAAGAAGTAGTTCGAACTCCGCTTGAAAAAGTTCTTGCGGGAGGATCAGTCATGCAAACGATTCGTAACTTGCTATTTGGAGCAATCATGGTCACCACACTCGCCGCCGCAGCCCAGACCCAACCTCCAGTTCATCATTGGGCCATTATGCTGCACGGCGGCGCGGGCGTTATCGAACGCGCCAGCATGAAGCCTGAAGCTGAAGCCGCCTATCGGGCCTCACTCACACAGGCCGTGCAAGTGGCCGCCAAGGTTCTGGACCAGGGTGGCACGTCGATCGATGCGGTCGAAGCTGCCATCCAGATTCTCGAAGACGATCCTCTCTTCAATGCCGGACGCGGCGCGGTCTTCACCGCCGAAGGCAAGAACGAACTTGACTCTGCCATCATGGACGGCTCCAACCTCAAGGCCGGTGCGGTGGCCGGAGTCACCCGTACACGCCACCCCATCTCGCTCGCCCGAGCCGTTATGGAGAAGTCGCCGCACGTCATGCTGGTCGGTGCCGGAGCCGACGCGTTTGCCGCCAGCGTTGGACTCGAGCAGGTTAATCCCAGTTTCTTTTTCACCGAGCGCCGCTGGCAGTCGCTGGTCAAGCAGTTGCAAAAGGAAGGCCGGCCCATCCCGCCGCGTCCTGCCGGCGCACCGCCTCCGCCTGCGTGGCCCATCTCTGAAATCGAACCGCCGGACGCGCACAAATACGGCACCGTCGGCGTCGTCGCGCTCGATCGCGCGGGAAACATAGCCGCAGGGACCTCGACGGGCGGCACGCAAGCAAAGCAGTGGGGACGCGTCGGCGACTCACCCATCATCGGCGCCGGAACTTACGCCTCCAATCAGTCCTGCGCCGTCTCTGCTACCGGTACTGGCGAATACTTCATCCGCCTGGGCGTGGCGCGCGAGGTGTGCAACCTTGTCTACTTCAAGGGAATGCCCTTGCAGCAGGCAGCCGACCAGGTCATTCACAAGGAGCTGGAGGCCATCCACGGCGACGGCGGCCTCATCGCCATCGCCCCGGACGGCCAGTTAGCCTGGAGCTTCAACACTCCCGGCATGTTCCGCGCCAAGCTAGCCGAAGGCGGCAAGCTGCAGATCGGCATCTACAGCGACGAGCCATAGAGCACAATGGAGCGTTGGATCGAAAGAATGGTCCACTCAGAATCTGCGACCATCGATCCTCGGAGTTCGCTTTCGCCGTGAGGAGCGGCCCATCTCAAATTGTCAGTCCGCACCAGGGGTGGCCCCGAGGATCCCGCACTGTCAATGCCGGAAGGGGACTCGCTCTCATTGACGAGGTCACCCTTGTTCGCGCCGGTAAGCGCCAACCGGAAACTCACCGGAAGATCGTTCGATGTTCGCGGTGCATGGGCGTGGCGATGACTCACCTGAAACTTCAGTATCTCCCCGTCGAACTTCAGGTTGAAGATCGGCTCCGGGATTCCCGGCAATGCAGTCACCGGTTGCCCCTTGTCGCGCCGGTGCAGATAGAACAGAATAGCCCCAGTTAACGCTCCGGTTTCGTTCGAGATGGTAAGGTCAGAGCGGGCAATCCATCCATCTCCGCCCGCCATACGCCAACAACAGCTGCGGTGTCCGGCGCCGGGGCCGGGTCCGCAGTCTGCGCATAAGCAGCAACTGCAACCACGGCGAGCAGGACGTAAAGGAGTAAGCTCCTGAGTTTCATAGGTCACTCCCGTCTTTGCAATCACCCCTGCTGCTTCGCGATCGCAGCCGTTGCCAGAGATCCACCCAGCCCCATGGTCTCCACCGCAGAGGACGGAACAATCACCATCGACCCTCTCTCCTTGATTGCTTCGTAGAGCATGTTCATGGCGCGCAAGTGCAGTGCGCCGGGATTGTCGTTGTAAACGCGCGAGGCCTGAGCAAACTGTTCAGAAACCTGTACTTCGGCCGCGCCTAAAATTACACGGGCCTGCCGCTCACGTTCGGCCTGCGCCTGCTGCGACATGGCGTCTTCAAGGGTCTGTGGGATTCGCACGTCTCTGATTTCGACCGATTGAACGGTGATGCCCCAGGGATTGGTCTTCTCATCCAAAATGCGTTGCAGTTCGCGCCCCATCACCTCGCGCTCAGTGATCATCTGCGCCAACTCATGCCTGCCGATGGACTCGCGGAGCGCCGTCTGTGCGCTCAGGTTGATTGCCTCAACAAAATTCTCCACCTCAAGGATGGACTTCTCCGCGTTCCAGACCAGCCAAAATACGATCGCGTCCACGTTGACAGGAACCGTGTCCCGCGTCAATGTGGACTCCGCGGTCACGCTGTGAACCCGAACCCGCTGGTCGATATGGTGGCTGATCGACTCAAACACCGGCACCACGTGGAACAGGCCGGGGCCCCGCAATCCAACATATTTTCCCAAACGCATGAGAGCCACCTTCTCCCATTGTTGCGCCACCTTGATGGCGAACAGAAGGTAGACGCCGATCAGACAACCCGCAACCAAGGTCGCCCGGTTGTGAATCATTTCGCTGGTAATGGCTCCCGCGCCAACGCAGATTGCAAACGCTGTGACTGCCACTCTGTTCATGGGACCGACTTCAACTCTCGTCATCATCTTTCATCTCCTCCGGACAGGCTCAGTGGCCAATCCGCGCAACTCATCGATCAGATCGTCGACCGTAAATCCTGCCGCTCCAGCGCGCGAAACACAGTCTCCCACGATCTGTGTCAATTGCCTGCCGCGTTCCGCATCGGCCCGCTTCATCTTCTGGGCGCTGATAAACGTGCCCGTTCCCTGGTGAGTCTCCAGCAGGCCGCCGAATTCCAATTCACGGTAGGCGCGAACCACGGTATTCGGATTGATGGCCAGGTCCACCGCCAGTTGACGCACCGTAGGCAGTTGATCGCCCGCGGCCAACAAGCCTGACGCAATGCCGCCGCGCACCTGGTCGATGACCTGGCGATACACCGGCACTCCGCTGTGGAGGTCAAGTTGAAAGCGAAAGCGGGCAGATGGAGTGGGCCGACTCATTGCAAAATCAGTGTACTATAAGACTAATACATTATGTCAAGAAAAATCTTCGCCTCCGATCGCCGCCGTACACAAAAAAGCCGTCCCTTCAGGGACGGCCCTTTTTGTGCTTGCTTGATTCCCAGCTTACTGCGCCGTATTCCGTGCCTCTGCCTTCTCGGTCAGCACCTTGTGCGCATTGTCTTCCAGAGTCTGCGCCTCGGGCAAAAAGGTGATCGCCTTTTGGATCTCGGGATCCCAGTCGGCCCTTGTGCGCAATCCCTGCAACTGTCCGGATCCGATCGTCACGATTTTGTCCTTGATGCTCATCTTCAGCCAGTCAATCGATGCAGTCAGGTCGGCTTCGGTCCATGGAATGTTCTGGCTCGTCAGATACACCTTGAACTCGCCCAGCACCGCGTCATCCACCTGGAAGTTCTTGTCCACCGAGTGCTTGGACACATAAATCGGCGCGAACTGGAAGAACACATCCCGATACAGCAGCGAGTCCTCAAAATGATCGCTCTTCGGGGCTTCGATCTTTTCGTCCGGCGTGATGCCGCCGCCGCCGTAGACCGTGCGGCCTGAGTCGGTCAGCTTCACTTCGGTATTGGTCGAGTTGGAAGGCAGCGCGCCGGCATGGTTGTAGTAGTAGTCGTAGAGAGATACGCCTTCGTAGTTGCGCTGAATCAGCCGGCCTGAAGGCGTGTAGTAGTGATACGTTGTCAGCGCCAGGCCTGTGTTCTCGCTCAGGTTGTAAACCGTCTGCACCAGGCCCTTGCCAAACGTGGTCTCGCCCACAATCAGCGCGCGGTCATGGTCCTGCAGGGCGCCGCTCACAATCTCCGCCGCTGAAGCTGTATTGCGGTTTACCAGCACCACGATGGGGAATGTGCGCCCGTCGTTGCCGCGCGTTGCCGTGTAGTTCACATCGGGATAAGCGCGTCCCCGTTGCGAAACAATGTTCTGTCCCTTGGCCAGCAGGTGATCGCACACATCCACGGCCTGGCTTAGTAACCCTCCGGGGTTGCCGCGCAGGTCCAGCACCAATCCCTTCAGGTCGGTAAAGCCATCAACGGCGTCGTTGACCTCCTGCGCCGTGGTCTCCTGGAACTGTTTCAGATGAATGTAGCCAACGCCCGGCCGAATCTCATATTTCAGATCGACGGAAGGGTTGGGAATCTCGTCGCGCACCAAGTCAAAGATCAGCGGCTTGGGCTCACCCACACGATTCATCGTGACTTGCACGCTCGTGCCCTTGGGGCCTTTGAGCGCCTTGGCCACCATGTCGGAGCTCATGCCGTCGGTGCTCTTGCCGTCCACCGCGGCGATCACATCGCCGGGATGAATGCCCTTCTTGAATGCCGGCGCGCCTTCCATGGGAAACACGACATAGACCTTGCCGCCTGGAATCGGCTGCTGGATGGTCATGCCCACGCCGTAGTAGCGGCCATGCTGCTCTTCGCGCATCCGAGCGTATGCCTTGGGATCGTAGAAGTTGGAGTGCGGATCGAGCACCCTCAACATGCCGGGAATCGCCCCATCGTAGATGGCCGCGTCGGCCTTGTCGCCTGCGAGCGGTTCCGCGTAGTTCTGCTCCACCACCGCGTACACGTTGGTGAACGACTTCAGGCTGTCACGGAGTTGGCTTTCGTCTGTCGAAGACTGTGCTCCGACCTTGCGCTGCAGGAAGGTGCCCGCAACTGCGCAGACGGAGAAGAAGAGAACTACGGCGAAAAGTGCGCGACGGGCGCGGGGAGTCATAGGCGGAACGAACCTCCGGAAGGCAATTGCGGCAGGCGCCTGTCAACGGCTTTCCCAACGTGCGAGTTCCCATCCAGAGCAGTTGGCTGGACGGTTTCTCGATAAAAATTAACCTCGCCTGAAATTGGCATGGCTAAATGGGTTGGGAAGCCGCCTTTAAGGTCCTGGCAGAGCCGTCTTGGCAAGAAGTATACCACTGGGCTGTTTGACTCTGGCATGCCCCTTTCGGGTAGCCACCCCCATGAATCCGGGCGAATGGACCCCCTTGGGCCAGCGGTGTCGATTCGATCACATGGGAAGCGATAAGCACCAATTCCCGATCTTCGCCTCCGGATTTGGGCAGGATTCGATCACGGAATCGCGCTCCTGCTCCCCAGCCATTTACAATGACGTCTATACCTCAGGGATTGACGATTTGACCCCTGCCGTGTCCAACCCTATGACTCAGAGACCTTTTCGCACTTTTGCGGCTTTCGTGTTCGGCACGCTGCTGCTTGCAAGTTCCACTCAGGCGCAAACGCACCCCGCCGTGCCCGAGAGCCCATACGGCGGCAACACGGTCGAGGACATCATCGCCCGCGTCAACGACCAGATCATCACGCGCTCCGACTATGACCGCGCAATGAAGGAACTGGACGCGGAGGCGCGCCAGCATGGCGCCACGATGCAGGAGATCTCCGACGCTCACAAGGATCTGCTCCGCAACCTCATTGACCAGCAGCTTTTGCTCTCCAAGGGCAAGGAACTGGGCATTAACGGCGAAACCGAGCTCGTCAACCGGCTCAATGAGATCCGCAAGCAATACAACCTTGAAACCCTTGAAGACCTGGAGAAGGCCGCCAAGGACCAAGGCCTCTCGTTTGAAGACTTCAAGGCCAATCTCCGCAACGGCATTATCTCTCAGCAGGTGTTGCGCGACCAGGTGGGCCGGAAGGTTCAGTTCACACCCGGCGAAGTGCAGCGCTACTTTGAAGCCCACAAGCAGGAGTATGCCCGGCCGGAGAGCGAGAATCTGAGCGAGATTCTGATTGCCGTTGGGCCGGGACCGCTCACGCCCAAGATGCCCGGCACAGCGCCCGTTGATGATCCGGATGCCTTGGCCGCAGCCAAGGCCAAGGCCGACGACATCGAAGCCAAGCTCCATGCAGGCGGCGATTTTGCCCAGTTGGCCCGCAGTTTTAGCGACGGAACCACTGCTGCCGAAGGCGGCGATCTGGGACAGTTCCAGCGCGGCAAGATGGCCCCAGTCCTTGAAGATGCGACCTTCGCCCTTGAAACTGGCCAGGTGACTGAGCCCATTCGCACCCGCCAGGGATACATCATCTTCAAAGTGGTGCAACACGTCCACGGCGGCATTCCAGCGTACAAGGACGTCGAACAGCAGGTCGGAGACGCCTTCTACGCCAGCCGCATGGAACCGGCCATGCGCGACTTTCAGACCACAATGCGCGAGCAGGCGTTCATTGAAATCAAGCCCGGCTATGCAGATTCCGGGGCCAGCCCCAAACAGACCAAGCCGATCTACAGCGCCTATATTCCGCCTGCTCCCAAGAAGAAGAAAAAGGTAGAGCGGACCCGATTCCGCGAGTCCACGCGGTCCTTCCGGCAGAAGACGACGCAAGCCGCGGCTCCCGCGGATGAGGCGGCCGTGCCAGCCAAGGCATCCAAGAAAGATGCCAGCCTGAAAGCTCAAAAGCCCGGCAAAAAGGAAAAGATCCGTTTCGGTCAGGCGCCGACCAAGACACTGCCCAGCGCGCCCGCCCCGGCCAAGACCGAGGATGCAGGCGCAGTTGACCAGGCCGCCGCAGACATTCCGCCGAACCCGCTGGAGACAAGAGCCAAGCCAACGGAAAAGACACGGTTCAGCGCCCGTGCCAAGCTGCCTAAACAGCAAAAAGCAAAAGGACCGCAGCCGGACAAGCTGGCTCCTGCCGCACCCGATGCCGCTGAGGTAGCCGACCGCCAAACCCAGGCAGCTCCGCTGGGCCTGGCCGGCGATACGGCCTCAAAGAAGAAAAAGAAAAAGACCACAGAGTCCGAAAAGACCCGTCTCGCCAACAAGAGCAAGGAAGCCGCTGCCGCAGCCAAGCCTCCGGCCCCGGAGATGACACCTGCGCCACAGGTACCGGGCGCGCCTGGCGCCGCAATTCCACCGCCCGCTCCCGTGCCGGCTCCTGCCCCAGCGCCGCAGCAGTAGCATAAGCATCGAATCAACCCGCCGGGCCTGGGATCTCAATCCCAGGCCCGGTTTGCTTCTTGGGCAACATCAGGCTCATGCGTTAATCTTCTCGGCAGAATGAAAGACATCTATATTGCCGATCTTGCCAACTTTGATGAGGGCAAGCCCTTCGACGGATTCTTCCTGGTTTTGGCCAAGCAACAACGCACTACGAAAACCAACAAGCCCTACCTCAACCTCATCCTCGGCGACAAGACCGGCCAGCTCGAAGGCCGCGTCTGGGCGCCTGAGGACCCGCGCATCGCCAAGGACTTTGACAAGGGCGACATCGTCAAGGCACGCGGCAGCGCTTCCCGATTCGACGATCGCTTGCAGATGAAGGTCGATCATCTCCGCTTGGCCCAGCCCTCCGAGGTCGACAAGACCGACCTCATGCCGTCCACTACCTATGACATTGCCGACCTCTGGCGTCAGCTTCTCGCCTCTGTCGAAAGCCTCACCAACCCCGACCTCAAACTCCTGTTGGCAACCTTGCTGGCCGACCCAGCGCTGGCTCAGGCCTACCGCGAAGCCCCCGCCGCCAAGCAGCTCCACCACGCATGGCTCGGCGGGCTGCTTGAACATGTCGTCAGCCTCTGCACCCTGACCGACCGCGTTGCCCCCCATTACCCGTTGCTCGACCGCGATCTCCTGCTTACTGGCGTCATCCTCCACGACATCGGCAAGGTTCGCGAGCTTTCCTGGGAGATTGGCTTCGAGTACACGGTTGAGGGCAGCCTATTGGGCCACATCCAAATTGGCGCGGCTCTGGCCGAGCGCACCATGGACAGCCTCCCCAACTTCCCGCCGAGGCTCAAGACATTGGTCCTGCACATGATCCTGAGCCACCACGGCAAGCTGGAGTTCGGCTCCCCCAAGCTTCCCATGATCCCTGAAGCTTTGGTCCTGAACTTCCTCGACGATCTCGACGCCAAGATGCAAGCCGTAACCGGGGAATTCGAAAAATGCATTCGCGAAGCCAAAGGCTCCGACGAGCTAACCGGGAAAGTGTGGGCACTCGACAACCGCCAGCTCCTCAACACAAAACGCTGGCTGGAGAGAGAGAAGGAATAGGCCCGCAATGCCCGCAAGACAGGAATTGCAATGCAAGAAAGGGATTGGGTCAGGGAAGAACTGGTGACCAGAGGCACCGCTCTGCAGGCCTGCGAATTCCTTCGATATTCTCTACGACGGACGCGTCTCCAGCAACGGCTCCAAACGTCTCCCGAGCCTGGCAAACAGCGGCAGGGACAACCTGCTCATCAATCGCCAGCTCAGCTAATCTAAGGCAAACCACATCCGCGCCGCTTTGTCCTTCGGTTGCATCATGTTTCCTTGACGCCACAAACCACTCCCCCAATGCTCTTACGTCAGTTGTTCGGGGTCACCTTCAGTCATACCCCACCCCTAGCAGTCATTCGGCCACTCTTCATGCTCCAGCACACATCGGATTGATGTACCTCAGGTCCGCAAAGTCCTTCTCGTTGTCGCTGACCACGATGCAATCGTTCGCCGCCGCGACTGCCGCAAGGATCATGTCCATTGCGCTGCGTGGCCGTCCCGCCTTTTCACCGTCGGCCATCAGGCGCGCCCAGATCAGGCTGGCCTTCTCATCGAAGGAAAGAACGCGGCCGGCAAACAAAGCTTGCGGTCCTTCCGGGCCTCTGAACCAGTTCTCCAGCTGAACGCGCTTCTTTCCGGCCGGGGCATCCAGCACTCCAAACCAGATTTCGCCAACGACCAGAGAGGCTATGAATAGGTTTTCGTCGGCTTGCTCCGCCATCCATGCGAGAAGCGAATCGGATGGCGCGGGCTTGGTGATGTTGCTGATGATGTTGGTGTCGAGCAAGTAGCGGGTCACAGGTTAACCTTGCGGCGATCGATTCGTGGACGAGCGAAGTTGAGATCGACTCCGACCAGGGGCGAACGGCGCAGCGCTGCGAGGATGCCGCCCTTCTTGAGCTGCTCTCCTGAAATATGCCGCATGGAGGCACGAATCTCCTGGGCCTCCGGGCTGTTATCGGCCAGCCGTCTGGCCAGCGAGCGGATCAATTCGCGGTCCGTGTCCAGGCCCAGAACCTCAAACCGGGCCATTCCGCGCTGGCTGAGGCGCTTGCGGTAATTCGTGAGTGCGCGCGTTTGAGAAGGGACGCTCATAATCGCCTCCATGCTATATCCAGTAATATAACCTGAAATTAGGAAAGGAAGCAATCATCCTTTTACCCCAAAAACCAGTCCCACTGCTCCCTGGTCAGCGGCACCACTGACAGCCGCCCGATAAGGATGAGAGGCGACTTGGCAAACATCCCCTCCGCCTTGATCGCCGCCAGCGTCTTTGGCTTCTTCAGCCGCTTGCCCACCTTCACCTTGACGATAGGCACTTTAGGGTCGGCAGGGTCTACGCTCACCACGGTTCCGGTGCCCACGGCGGTGCGCTCATCACCGGTGTGGTAAAAAATCAACTTTGTCCCCGCCTTTATCTCACGCAGGTGCTTGACGGCGGCTGGGGCAGTCACGCCATCCCAGATCGTCTCCTTGGCAGCGAGAAAATCATCAAAGGAATAGACATCGGGCTCAGTTTTGAAGAGGAAGTAGCTCATGCGCTCCATCGTAAGGCAGGGAACAGGGAGTAGGGAACAGGGAATAACGAACCGAGCACCGGGGGTGAGTGCATCGCGGTGGCAATTGAACCCCTGTTCCCTGGTCCCTACTCCCTATTCCCTGTTCTTCCCTTTACAATCAAGAAGCAATGATCCGTTTCTCAACCGCCGGCGAATCCCATGGGGAAGCCCTTGTCGCCCTCATCTCCGGACTGCCCGCCGGTGTCCCCGTCGATCTCGAATTCGTCAACCGCGATCTCTGGCGCCGTCAGCAAGGCTACGGCCGCGGCGGCCGCATGAAGATTGAAACCGACAAGGTCCATATCCTCTCCGGCGTGCGCCATGGCAAAACCATCGGCTCGCCCATCGCGATCGAAATCGTCAACCGTGATTGGAAGAACTGGGAGGAGAAGCTCCCTGTCGAAGCTGGCAACCCGGCGAAGCACCAGGCGGTTGCCTCGCCCCGTCCCGGCCATGCCGACCTGGCCGGCGCCCTCAAATACAACTTCCCCGACGCTCGGTACGTTCTGGAGCGCGCCTCGGCCCGCGAGTCCACCGGGCGCGTTGCCGCTGGCGCATTCGCAAAGTTGTTTCTGCGCACGCTGGGCATCGAAGTCGCCAGCCACGTCATCCGCGTAGGCAGAGTCGAACTCGATCGCGCGGCTACGTGGGCGGAGATTACCGCCGTCGTGGCTAAAGATGAGGTGATGCTCTCCTGCATCGATCCAGCCACTGAAGCCCGCATGAAAGAAGAAGTTGAAGAAGTGTCCCGCACCGGCGACACCGTTGGCGGCATCTTTGAAGTGGTGGTGCACGGGGTTCCCGCTGGCCTGGGCACTTACGCCAACTGGGACGAGCGCCTTGACGGCCTCATCGCCTGGTCTGTCATGAGCCTGCAGGCTGTCAAAGCCGTCGAAATCGGCCGGGGCGTCACCGCCGCCGAGACCTTCGGCTCCAAAGTTCACGATCCCATCCACTACGCACCACCAAACGCAAGTCAGGGGCCCACAGGCAATCCCACCCGCTTCACCCGCCCCCAGAACAACGCAGGCGGCATCGAAGGCGGCGTCTCCAACGGCGAGGACATCGTCGTCCGCGGCTATCTCAAGCCGATCTCCACCCTCCGCCGCCCCCTTGAATCGGTGCGCTTTGATACCCGCGAGGCCACCAGCGCCTGCTACGAGCGTTCAGACATTTGCGTTGTCCCAGCCGCCGGTGTCGCTGGCGAGGCAATGGTCGCCCTCACCGTCGCAAGCCTCGCCCAGCAAAAATTTGGCGGCGACTCGGTCCTCGAAATGAAACGAAACTTCGATGGATACATCGAACAGATACGGAGCTTTTGACCGACAGAAATGATTCTCAAGATTGTCAAATATCCCGAGCCGGTGCTCTCTCAGCCCGGCGAACCGATCACAGAGTTCAATGCCGAACTGCGCAAGCTGGTCGCCGACATGTTTGAGACCACCTACGCCTCGCAGGGCATCGGCCTGG
>OBLU010001863.1_pt1 | contig 19482 bp, 12 predicted proteins | sample 1518681 | NCBI WGS metagenome assembly OBLU01 (sample SAMEA3539304, study PRJEB22396) | soil metagenome | biome: tundra; feature: field; material: soil | place: USA | collected 2010-05 | depth 0.15 m
GGATATTTCCATTTGAATTAATAGACCATTTTTTAACTGCATCCCAAGCTCCTTTTCTTATCTGTGTACCATCGGGTAAATCAACACCACTCATTCTAGTCTCTGCGCTGAACTTAATGAACTTTGCATTTTTCAGATCGCTTTCACTTACTTTTATATTATTCTTTTCAGCGAGTTCAACAATCGATTTGCCTTCAGGAGTTGAATCGGAAATGGAACTTAATAATGCGCTTCTGATCAGTACATTATTATCAACTCCCTTACTCATGTAGAAATTGGTAGCTTTTCTGTTTCCGATTGTAATTGTTCCTGTTTTATCAAGTAGAACAACATCAATATCTCCGGCTGTTTCAACTGCCTTACCCGATTTTGCAATTATATTTGCACGTAAGGCTCTATCCATCCCGGCAATGCCGATAGCTGATAAAAGTCCACCGATAGTTGTTGGAATCAGACAAACAAATAAAGATATCAATGCAGCTACAGTAATTACAGTATGAGCATAATCCGCAAATGGTTTCAATGTAACTGTTACAAGCAGAAACACAATAGTAAATCCTGCCAGTAAGATAGTAAGAGCAATCTCGTTCGGTGTCTTCTGACGGCTCGCGCCTTCGACCAGAGCGATCATTTTATCAAGGAATGATTCACCTGGATTGGAAGTTACAAGTACATGAATTCTGTCGGATAAAACTTTAGTTCCACCTATTACACTGGATTTATCCGTTTCAGCTTCCCTTATAACAGGAGCGGATTCACCAGTAATAGCAGATTCATCAATAGAAGCTAACCCTTCGATTATTTCACCGTCAGCAGCAATCAAATCTCCAGCTTCAGCTATATATACGTCCCCTTTTTTTAATGTGGAAGAATTAACTATTGTTATAACGCCATTCTTATCTATTAACTTTGCAGGAGTAATCTCTCTTGTTTTCCGTAAAGATTCTGCCTGGGCTTTCCCTCTTGCTTCAGCAATTGCTTCTGCAAAATTTGCGAACAGAACAGTAATGAATAATACGATCGTAATTATGAAATCATACCCTGGTGTTCCAAGACTCCCACCTGAACCGGATAATGCCAAAAAAGTTACAACAGCCATGATAATGGTTCCGATAAGTACTGTAAACATTACAGGATTCTTTAGCATTGTGACAGGATTTAATTTTACAAACGACTGTTTAACCGCTGTGATTACAATATCTTTTTCAAATAACTTTATGTTCTTTTTTCTTTTGGACATTCAAAAACCTCATAATATAAAATGTTCTGCAATCGGACCTAATGAAAGAGCCGGGAAGAAGGAAAGAGCTGCAATAATTATTACAACAGAAATCAATACTATCCCAAAAGTCATACCCTCAGTTTTCAAAGTACCTGCTGATTCTGGAATATATTTTTTCTGGGCAATGAATCCTGCAATTGCAACCGGACCTATAATTGGCAGGAACCTAGAGAAAAGCATTATCAACCCATCTAGAATATTCCAGAATGGAGTGTTCGCATTTAAACCTGCAAATTCAGAACCATTATTAGCTGATGCAGATGAAAATTCATATAACATTTCAGAGAATCCATGATAACCCGGATTGGTAAACCACCCTGTATCCGGATTATGAGCTGCAATATAGGAAGAGATCCCAGCTCCGGTTAAAATTAACAGTGGGTGAAGAAGAGCAACGAGAATTGCGATCTTAACTTCCCTGGCTTCAATCTTCTTACCTAAAAACTCGGGAGTGCGTCCTACCATCAGTCCTGAAATAAATACGGCAATTATTAAGAATACGAAAAAGTTCAAGAATCCGACCCCTACTCCGCCAAATATCGCGTTTATCATCATATCAATCATTATTACCCCTCCTGAAAGAGGCATAAAACTATCGTGCGCAGAATTGACAGCACCACATGATGTTACAGTTGTTACTACGCTGAAATATGCTGAAGCGGGAGCTCCTAACCTCATTTCCTTCCCTTCCATATTTGATGCAGGCGATTGATAGAAACCTAATTTATTAATTATAGGATTTCCGCTGGATTCCCATTTAATATTTAATGAGGCAAATATGATGAAAACAAGTGCCATAGTACCGAAAATTGTATAGGCAAGCTTTTTCTTCCCTGAGTAGTACCCGAATGCAAATACAAGTCCTATTGCAATAATTATTTCACTAATAACCTCTATCATATTTGTGATATAATTAGGACTTTCAAATGGATGCGCCGAGTTTGCCCCAAAGAAGCCTCCACCGTTCGTACCAAGCTGTTTTATTGCAATCATTGGAGCAACCGGTCCTGTTGCAGCTTTAATTAACTTTCCCTCAAGTGTGTGAACATCCTGAGGTCCGTTAAAAGTTACAGGGCATCCGTTCAATAATAAAAGGATAGCTATCACAGTTGCAACAGGAAGTAATATTCTGGTGCAGGTCTTAAGAAACAGATTATAGAAATTACCTAAGTCAGAAGCTTGCTTCTGAACAAGTCCCTTGAATAAAAGAGCAAGGGCAGCAATTCCTGTGGCAGCACTTACGAATTGAAGGAAGACAAGGATAAGTAATTGTGAAAAATAGGATGCCCCTGTTTCACCGGAATAATGCTGTAAGTTAGTATTAGAAACGAAACTTGCGGCAGTGTTAAATGCCAGTGTTGGTTCCATATTTCCTATATGTGCCGGATTCCAGAAATGCCATTGCTGAATCAATAGAAGTATCAAAGCCCAAAAAAAGAATACAATGTTCAGAAGAACCAAAGCTTTCATATTCTGTTTCCAGTCCATTGGTTCATTAGGATTTATCCTTGAAATCCTGAATATAAATCTTTCTATTGGGGCGAAGAAATCTGTGAAAACTTTTTCATCCTTAAAGACTTTGCTCATATATTTCCCAAGGGGGATAGCGATCAAAATGGTAAGGAGAAATGTTATTATTACACCAATTATTTCATTATTCATAAGTTACCTAAAATTTTTCCGGTCTTATCAAAGCATAAACAAGATACGCAGCAATAAGGACACTTATTATCAGCAGAATTATCATATTATTTCCTATTAAATATTATTAAAGAATTGAATCGCTTTATAAATCAGAAGAAATGAAACAATTCCAATTATAATCATTAAAACAGCCATCATAATTATCCTTTTTTATTTATTAACCAATTTATATGCCATAATTAAATGCTCAAAACAGATTCCAAATGATTTAATTATTTTCCATACTCTTGATAACCTTCCAAAATGGCAATAATACTTATCATTTTGAAATAGCCTAGTTATATCATTATTAAAAATATTAATGTATGCCATCAATCAAAAAGTGAGAGCGAGCGAAGTGACCACAAACCAGTTGTTATTACCGAATTCTCCGATTCTGTGCAACGGCCAAACTTTAGCGTCCGATAGGAACCCCCGAAGTTCATTCCGCCACATCAAACCCGGAACTGGCAAAATGTCGAGTCCAAGCGATCCTCCGTTAGTACGGAAAGCATTCGGAAGACCCGTCTGGACAATCACTTGATCCGGGTCAGCATATCTCTCTAACCGAGCAACTATACCAACATGAGGACTCAACCAGTATTTGGCGAAGAGACTGGCACCATACCACATTGCAGTTTTACCATCTGAAGTGCTCCGACTTTGCGTGCCCAGCGAAAAGGTCCCAGCTAACTGCCAACTACTCGATGGTGAAAGCTGTATTATAAAGTCATGATATAAGCGGTATTGCGCCATTAAACTGTCAGGGGCAACGTCACCAAAGAAATTATCGTATGAGAATGTTAAGTAAGGAGAGGCGACAAAGTCGATCCGGATTCCCACCGCGGGCGGGGTGTTGTAGTCGGATATGTTTTGCCAACCATTGAGAATATCAAGCTGAGCTGTGACTGTCGGAGAAGGCGTCCACGTGAACTTGACTCCGGCTTCATAGTAAGGGGAAAAATCAGCTATGAGGGAACGTGTGTATGCAAGATTGTCTCTGGTAATCCATCCTTCGAAACCAGTATGTGCGAAAAATACACCTCCATCGACCCATAGGGTTGGTGAAATCTGGTATCCGACAACCGCTTCCTGAATGAATTGGCTAACACCAGGACCACTGATGCGTCCGATGTGCGGTTCACCGGCGTAGTTCGCCTGAACAGAAGTGCCGAACTGCAAAGCGAGCCGACCTCTAACCCTTGGAGCTGTTAGTTTAGCCTCCAGGTAGGCAAGATTAACATTGAATTCGGCATGCCGAGCAGGTTGGGTGGTATATGCCCGATCAAATGAAGCGGGACGATTGAAATCCCAAGCATAGTACCCGTCAATAAATGCGCCGAACGAAAGAGCTCGTGTTGTGTCAGCGACAATTCCTGCTTGTGAAATAGTGTCGGATGTCTGGAAGGCTATTCCGTGGGCACTCATTCCCACGATGATTACGATAATTAGCCATGAGACGTTCCAAAAATACCGATTTCGACCAGGAATAATTTCGCGATCGAGGTTCGGTATGGTGTAATATTTACATTTAAGATTATACATAAGTAATAATTTACATCCTGAATAATAATGCAAAGATGATGCGCGATTCAACTTTCACCAGATCCGGAGTCCAGCCTTCCGTTAAAGGAGTGTTTACAAATCCGTTAGGTGAAGTAACGCCTCCATGTCCGGCAAAGTATGGGACGTTAGCTTCGCGGTGAACAAATTCGAGTTCCCAGGTAACATATTCATCCGGCATATATTGAATTGTAGTTGAGAAATCCCACGCATTAAACTGATCGCCGGGATTTTCAGTAAAGGTAGTGGACGCAGCACCAGTCGGGGTAAGTACTAAATAACGTCCCGGGTTTTGCATATAACCCCCGCCAATATTCCACGCTAAATGTTCATCATAAAACCAGAAATGATTATAGAGCATCCCGCTTATGAAGTTTTGTTTAGGACCGCCGGAGCCGCCAAAAGGAGTAACACCTCCACCTGATTCAAACCCAAGATCTCCAGTTAAAGAAAAAGCTGCTTTTGAGATAAAGGACCCGGGGGACTTAATATACCTAAATTGAAAACTGTTATCACTGTGAACACGAAGCCTGCTATTATTTGCAGGAGTGTCATAACCATAATATCCGTTAAATACATAGGAAATATTTTCATCAGGTCTGTAAAGAATCTGGAATCCTACTCCGGGCTCCTCATTAAACATTCCGTAAGTTTGCCATCCATTTATAAGCCAAAGTTCAATTTTCAGACGGTCAGATGGGAAAGTCTGCAACCTTGCCCCATGGAAAAACCATGGTGTATTATCTGATGTATAAGAAGGCTGGTAGGACCAGTTCTCAAAATTCGTATAAGACATCAACCCTACATAAGACATAAATATTCCGACGTCGAGATTTATACCATGCCAGGCATCCCAATGGTAACCACCATAAGCTTCACTCACATACCTGTAAGCATTATCAAGTTGGAACTGACCACGCTGTACGCTTAAATCATTCCGGGGAATTCCGGTTGCGCGTGTACCGAACTGCATATAGAGCCTTCCTCTTGCATGCTCATAATGGAAATCACCCCCGAAAGCCACAAATGAAAGATCAAATTCATTGGAGCGGAATGTAGCTGTTGAACCCACATTGGTATGATCGATAGGACGATTGAAGGAATAATTATAATTAACATCAGTTATAAATGTACCGGTAAAATATTTTGAATCGAGAAGAGCAGATTTCTGCCTGTTATTTCCATTCAACCATGTGAAATCCCCCCATGCAAAGGGCTCACCTGAAGGTTCTGCTATGGCAGTATTGTCAGATTTAGAGGAATCCGATTCAGACGATTCGATGTTGTTCTGTTTATCCGGAATTTTCATTCCATATGTTTGGGGATTCTGCAGAATAAAACCCATGCAAAAGAGTATACTAATGAATATTCCAGTACTTAAACTTTTCATAAGATTTAGTTTTCCTTATTATTTTTATTTGTTTTCGAATTATTTTCCAGCCATTCTTTGGTTTCAATGAGTCCCATAGTTCCCTTTTCCAAATTTAATTCATAATAATTGCGCTCATTTTTTATATCTCCCTTTAAACCATAGGCTAAAGCAAGATAATAATAACCGTCAGATGCAGGATCAATGTCTTTGAAATTTTTTATAGCATCTTCATAATCATTTTTTCTGAGATAACATGAACCAATTATCGTTAATGCATTATTTTTCAATGAATAACCGAAACTATTTATTTTATTAGTTTTTTTATCAATTAATAATCCTTTCATACTATGATTAAAAATTGTTTCATCCTTTTGCCAATATGTTCTAAAGAACAAATCACTATTTTTCACTTTATCGGCATAATTCAATGCTTCATCATAATTCCCTTTTGAAAAGGATATTTTTGCCAACTGTAAGTTCACATATTGCAGTAAAGCTTCGTCCTCATTGTTATTTGAACCTAAAAAAAGTTTGTAATATTTAACTGCTTTATCAAAATCACCATTTTGGTATGCTACACTTGCTTCATGGAAATATATATTAGTATGTTCTATTTTCGGATCGTCCTTGCTACAACCACTTATAACAAAGACAAAAAGAAGTATATATATAGGAGAAAATAATAATCGATTATACATAACGAATCCTAAAATGCATATTGGCAGAATAGTTTAATTGACAGATATTCTTTTTGACTTCTCTCCAAAAGGAATGCCAATAACTATTTTGTTAAACAAAGGGGATTTATTAGGGTATGGGGTTTTAATACATACCATTTTGGAAAGGTGATTTACCGATTTGATAAGGAGCGACTGAAATAGTTTAGGATGGGATTATATATAGCAATCTTATTACGGCAGCTATTCGATTTTGTAATCTTTCAATTTCCTGTAGAGAGTTGTTAGGCCTATACCAAGGATTTCGGCGGTTCTAGTTTTATTCCCTTCTGTTTCTTCGAGTACTTTTAGTATATGAAGTTTTTCCACTTCATCAAGCTTTTCTGTCATTGGCGTTGAATAGCTTTTATTTCCGTAAAAAAGATCGTTAGGCAGAGATGAAGGAGACAGAACGTTACCGTCAGTCAGGATAACAGCGCGTTCAATAATATTTCTTAACTCCCGTATATTCCCGGGATAGTTATAATCCTTTAACTTCCCGATACATTCTTCATCAATTTCAGAGATATTTTTATTCAGGTGCTGTGAGTAAAAACGGACAAAGTATTTAATGAAGAGAGGTATATCTTCCTTCCTCGCCATTAATGAAGGAATCTCTATTTTCATTGTGTTGATACGATAGAACAAATCAGGGCGAAATTTTCCTTTTTCTATTTCCAGGTTCAGGTTTTTATTTGTTGCGGCAATTACTCTTACGTTAACCTGTGTAGGTTTTGTATCGCCAGATTTAATGAATGAGTTAGTTTCGAGCACCCGGAGTATTTTAGACTGAAGCGAAATATCCATTTCTCCGATTTCATCGAGGAATATTGTACCTTCATTAGCTTCTTCAAAGAGTCCTTTTTTATTTTTCACTGCGCCTGTGAAAGCTCCCGCTTTATATCCGAACATTTCACTTTCAAGGAGCTCCTTAGAAATTGCAGAGCAGTTTATCGGAACAAATGAATTTTTACTTCTGCTGCTTTCATAATGTATGGCTTGTGCAAATATTTCCTTACCGACACCTGTTTCTCCAGTGAGTAAAACTGTAACATCAGTCTCCGCTGCTCTTTTAGCAAGATTTATAGCCTCCCTGATTTTTAATGATTGACCGATTATATTATCAAAACTATATTTCTCAGTAACACGTTTTTCAAGATGTTCAATACGTTGACCCATCTTGGCTTTTTCCATAGCGCGTTCGACTGCTATGATAATTTTATTATCCTCATCCCCCTTGGTGATATAATCGAAAGCTCCACGTTTTATGGCTGTAACTCCATCCTGAATTGTTCCGTAAGCAGTAAGGACTATTATTTCAATCAGATGATTGATCTCTTTTATTTTGGGCACAAGATCAATTCCTGAGATTCCAGGGAGCTTTACATCTGTAATAACAACGTGAATTTCTTCCTGGTTTAATATTTTTAATCCTTCCTCACCATCCGGTGCCCCGAATACTTTATATCCCTCCAGCGATAATAAACGGGTAAGAAGGGTTCTCAGTTCTTTTTCATCATCAATAATAAGGACATTACGGTTTATCATAAATAACTTTTAGATGTTAAGAAAATTTAATCAAAAAGGTAATACACATCCAATATGATTTATCTTTTATCCTGGATAAATCTTGTAATCTTTACGACTGCTGATCTTGGGAAAAATCTTACTGAATTCGCCAATAAATAATTTACAATTCCATGTATAGCAACTGACTTGCCTTTTAACATAGCGTTATATCCATATTCTGCAACTTCTTTAGAAGTGGGTAATTTTCTTCCTTTTACCAACCTGCTCTCTTGCAATGAAGCTGCTTCCTGAAATCCACTTTGTGTAGCACCAGGGCATAATGTTGTAACCGTAACCCTACTGTTTTTTACTTCATTATTTATGGCTTCAGAGAAACTTAATACATATGCTTTGGTTGCATAATAAACTGCCATTGTAGGTCCTGATTGAAATGCCGCAGTTGAAGCAACATTCATGATTTTTCCATCCCGTCGTTTAATCATATCTTTAAGAAAAAGTTTAGTAAGCTGTGTTAAGGCGGTTATGTTGAGGTTAATCATTCTTTCAAGTTTTCCCCAATCGCTATCATTAAAAAAACCATAATCTCCAAATCCAGCGTTGTTGATTAGATAATCAATAGTAATGTTGTTTTTAATTAGCTCGTCAAATACATCTTTGGCGGAATCTTTAATGGATAGATCTTTTTCTATAATGTAAACGTCTATCTTGTATTTATTTTCCAAATCTTTTTTTATTTGTTCAAGTTTATCTTTGCTGCGAGCAACTAATACTACATTGCCTCCCTGCTTAGCATGGATATATGCGAGTTCATACCCTATGCCGCTTGTGGCACCGGTAATTAATGCTGTTTTATTCATTATATATATTTCCTTTATATACGGAATTATTTTGATATCAATTATAATAATATTTTATGTTTTTCTCATAGCATTCAAGTACTATTGATATATTATAAAACAACATTGGCTTTACTTATTGTTTTTGAAAAAATAGCTCATGCAATTCACACAATGCTCCAATGGGAGCACGGAAATACTCGTCTTGTATGCTTGTATTGACCTTTTCGCAGCAGATTTGCATCTGCGAATATTCTCCTAGTATTATGAGTCGCATAAGTCATAGAAATAAAAGGTCTTGGGAATAGATACAAGTAATTGGAGATGTAATACAAAATATTATAGTTTAGATAGGGGAATTTATATTAAGAGCGGGTGATAACTATATGATATATAAAGATATCGCCAATCTATGTTAAAGAAATTTACAGTATTATATAAATTTTTAATCGGGAAGGACTTATGTAAAGTAATGGATTAGCCTAATGAATCCATTTTAGTCCAGAGTTTCTTAGCTGCTACCTTAGATTTTGCATAAATTTCAGCTATATCGAAGGGAAAAGCACGGTTTTCATAAACTATTTTGCCGTTTATGATGACAGTTTCCACATCATGGGATTCAAATCCGAATACCAGATGTCCCTGTAGGTTTTCACTTAATAAGGGAGTGGGAGCATTATAATCGTATATAACGAGATCAGCCGCAAATCCTTTCTCTATTCTACCGAAATTCATATCAAAGTAGCGATTAAGAATAGTATTGCCGTTATCCAGCATTTTAAGGACATCATCCATGGAAATCTTGCCCCTGGCATCGGTATTCTTGAAGAAGGCGAACTTCATTTCATCGAACATATTAGAACCAATGCCGTCGGTACCGAGGGCAGCGTTCTTTACCTGATTCAGTTTGTTCATGTACCCAACGGAATTGTTCATATTGGAACGGGTGTTATGAACAAGGAAGGAGTCGTGATCGTTGATGATATTGATATCATTATCATTAAGATAGACACCATGCACAAGAATGGCCTTGTTATTAAGGAGATTAGCATCCTCCAGGCGTTTCATGATATCCTTGCCGAAATGATGATGGGAATAGGAGACATCGTATTGATCCTCAGCCACATGGAAATGAATACCTTTTTGAGTGCCTTTTAGTTTTTCGGAGATCAGTTTGAGAGTATGGTTATTGAGGGTGAATGGGGCGTGTCCGCCGAATGCTGCCTCAACCAGATGATGGGAAGGATTTTCTTTCTTATCCTTATTGACCAAATTTATAAATTCGACAGATTCATCGACACCTTCCATCATGCCAATTTCACCATTGCGGTCGGTAACTTCGTAAGCAAGTATTCCTCTTAAGCCCACTTGTTCAAAACTTTTTTTCAAGAGATTTAATGAACCTCTTATGAATGAGGGAGAGGCATTATGATCAATAACGGAAGTCGTGCCGGACTTGATCGCTTCGAGGGCACCAGTTAATCCGCTATAGTATAAGGACTCTTCGTTGAGGGCTCTATCCAAGCGCCACCATAAATTCTGAAGCACACTAATGAAATCGCCGGAGGGTTTTATTTTTGCCATAATGCCGCGGGCAAGCATAGAATAAAAGTGGTTGTGAGAACATACAATACCGGGAGAAACCAACTTCCCTTTTAGGTCAATTACCTTATCCGCTTTATAATTGGCGGATATTCCTTTGCCAACATCAGTAATAATATTGTTATCGATAACAATATCGACATCCTGCTGAACAGCAGAAGGATGGAAATTTATCAGAACGGCATTTTTAAGAATTAACATTGACCTGGTTTTCCTTTTGATCTGTAATGTAATAACTATAATTATTTTTAACTGCTATTATCAGTTCGTACAGCATTTCATAATTCGGTGAAGCGGAAAAATCATAAGTAGAGCTCAGTTCGTTGCCATCTTTATCCATTTTAACCACACCGGTATTACCACTGAAGCGGATTTTTATTGTGCTTTCAATCCCGTTTTCAAGGAAAACAAATCCATCGTTTTTGCCTTCATCGAATTCATATTCATTTTCATAAAGAGTTGTTTTTTCTTTATAGGGCGCGCCGTTGAAGGGGCAGAAGGTTTCGCAGTTTCCGCAATCGTTACAGAAAGAATCTAGATGAAGAATTTGGAACTTATCTACGAAGAGACCATTATCGCCGGTATAGATAGCGACATTGGAACGATTAGGGCAAACTTCGACGCATTTATTACATATAAGATCGCAGCCAAGGCAGCGTTCAGCTTCCACACGAAGGTTCTGACGAAGATGCCCGAGGATATCACCTCTGCGATGCCTGATATCCTGATACCTGCCATCTTTTTTAAAGAATGAATTTGCGTCTACTTCCACAACAGCCATCGCTTCCCTTTTGATAATTATTTCAGCAACTTTCTTCCCGTCAGCAATTGATTCAATGATAGTAGAAGGACCTCTTAAGGCATCGCCGCCGATAAATACATTCTTAACATGAGTCTCGTTAGATTCGAGATCTACTTTAGCGGTTTTTTTATCCAAAGGAATCTGGTTTTGTGTCAGATATTCAATATCAACAAGTTCACCGATAGCAGAAACGACAGTATCAATCTGTAGTTCTTCAAATTCGTTTGGAATGGGGAGTACATTTCTACGCCCGTCAGAACCGGCTTCAGCCAACTGCATCTTCTGGCATTTCAGAACGCCATTGGTATAATCGACAGGAAGAATAAGCTCTTTAAAGATAACACCTTCATGCACGGACTCATGAAACTCATCGTGATCGGCAGGCATAAATTCTTTAGTCCTTCTATAGAGGATATAGACTTTTTCGACGCCGGGGGTTCTCAGAGAGGATCTTGCACAGTCCATTGCAGAACTACCTGCCCCAATGACCGCGACAGTTTTGCCAAGAGAAGTAATTTCATGATTGTGGTACTGCACCAAAAATTTAATAGCGTTAATGACTTTAGTCTGATCACCCTGGAGCTGGATAGTGTTCGGGTGTCCCGCACCGATAGCGAGGAATATGTATTTGTATCCTTTTTCCTGTAGTTCCGAGACGGATATTTTTTTCTTTAAATCAAGTTCAAACTTTACGCCGTGGAGTTTAATAAACTCAATATCCTTATCGACAGCGGACTGAGGAAGGCGGAATTCAGGGATAGCGAATCTTGCCACACCGCCAGCCTGATGGCTTTTATCAAAGACAGTAACATCGAATCCAGCTTTAGCGAGGAAGTAACCTGCGGCAAGTCCTGCGGGTCCTGATCCTACCACAGCTGCTTTGATACCATTGATTTTACCAATCGGTTTATATTGATCGAAGTAGTTATCGTATCCATTTTTAGCTGCGATAAGTTTAAGATCACGTATGAGGAGAGGATTTTCATAATCCTGCCGAGTACATTTGAAAGTACACTGATGATCGCAAATATATCCAGTAATAAACGGGAGCGGGTTCTTTGCTACTATTAAAGTAAAAGCTTCGTTATACTTTTCCTCTTCAATAAGTTTTATATACTGCGGGATATCCTGATGGATAGGGCAAACCGTAACGCACGGAGCGGTATAGCAGTCGAAGACGGGAAGCGGTTCTCCCGTTTTCATGGACTTGGTATCCCTTCTTTCTTTTGAATATTCATAATTGGTGAGGGAGTCCTTTGCGATAGCTTTTAATTTATCAACATCAAGTTTGCGGGTACCGGATTTTGTTTTAGATGGCAGCACATTTTGTGCAACACCGCTCAAATCTACTTTCTCTACCATTTGTTTTAATCTTGTATAGCCAGCAGGTTTGAGAAGATCTGTTGCTAAAGTTACAGGATAGATACCGGTAGATAGTATTTCAGCAATATTGAGGATAGTTGCGCCACCTGAAAAAGAAGCGTTGAGGTCGCCATTAAATTCTTCGGCAAGGAGTGAGGCAAGGTTTATAGTTACCGGGAAGAGGGATCTTCCTGACATATACATCTGTTCGCCGGGCATTACCTGTTTTTTATTATTCAATCCCAAAGTGTTGGAAAGCTTAACACCAAAAGCGAGGTTATTTTCTTTGGCAGTTTGCTGCAATCTTTTTAACATAGGGACGGCATCTGCCCATTGGAGATCGTGATCGAAGGAAGCGGGATCAAGATCCAGATAATTAAAGCCCTGGGAGAAGAGGATTTCTTTTACTTTATCGAATCCAACCAGGGTAGGGTTAAGCTTTACATAAGTATTTAATTTTTTTTCGGTAATAAGGTATTTAACTATTGATTCGATTTCCTTTGGAGGGCAGCCATGCATAGTGGATAGAGTGACCGAACAGGAGAGCTTTGGGGATATATTCTTAATTTTATTTATCAGAGCAGGGATATCCTTAAGATCATAGTTTTTCCCTTTGTCATTCAGGAACTGGATAAGGGTTGACTTATAGGATTCGAACAAAGGATTATTGGAACTATCTTTAATATCCTCTATAAACTTATCCATACGGGGAGTTTTAATACCGGCGAGATCGTAGCCGACGCTCATATTAAATATGAATCCCCTATCATCTCCGGAGGACAGACCAAGGATTTCTTTAAGCAGGTGCAGGAGAATCCAGGCTTTAAGATATTCGTCATAGGACTCTTCCAATCTGAGTTCCTGGGACCATTCAATATTGTAACCTTCATCCTCGACATCGATACAGGGGCGACCGATCTCTAACTGATCGAGCTGCTGTACTGTTTTAAGCTCAAAGAATCTTCCACCAGTAATATAGGAACAAATAATATTCTGGGTTAGCTGTGTATGAGGACCTGCAGCGGGTCCGATGGGAGACTCCATATATTCATTAAATATCTTAACCAGATTATCATCTGAATGATGATAAAACTTAGATTTGTGAATACCGAAAATCGATTTCTCGCTTTTATATTCTTCAAATATCCAGTTAATGGTTTTAGAAAAAGAGAGCGGCAGCATGCGATCTGACATAAAGTAATCCTTTAGAAATAAAATGTAAATCGGTAGAAAAGCTAATTATATTCTACATAATAAATAAGACAAATCAAGAGGTACAACATAAAAAAAATAATATTAAAATACCGACATATTCTATAAGAAAACTCGTATATTTTTTCATTATATTTACAGACAATTTTTGAAATTACATTTAATTAGACAGAATTTATAACAATATAGGGATCAGGAATGCAGTTAGCAAAAACAATATATGACCTGGCATATAGGTATCAGGATTATACCGCACAGAATTTATCCAAACTAATCCAGCAGAAATCATTGAGCACCAAAGAAAAGGGTGTTGCTGAAGCATTAAAGGGAATGATGATTGAGGCTGGTTTTGATGAAGCAAGAATTGATGGATTAGGCAATGTGATAGGAAGAATTGGAAACGGGAAGAAAGTAATTGCTCTTGACGGTCATATTGATACTGTTGATTTTGGCAATCTGGACAACTGGCACTTTGATCCTATTTCAGGAGAAGTAAAAGACGGGTTTGTTCGTGGCAGAGGTTCGGTAGACCAGAAAGGAGGTCCCGCTGCATTTATAACTGCAGGGAGAATTCTCAAAGAAATAGGTCTGCAGAATGATGTGACAGTTTATTTTACAGGCACAGTAATGGAAGAAGACTGTGATGGTCTTTGCTGGAAATATATTGTTGAAGAAGATAAGATAAATCCGGACTGTGTTGTAGTGACCGAACCAACAAATTTGAACCTCTACCGTGGGCATAGAGGAAGGATGGAAATAGAGGTAAGTTTTTATGGAGTATCTTCACACGGATCTGCACCTGAACGTGGAAAGAATGCTATTTATATGGCTTCGCGCGCATGTCTTGAAATTGAGAAGCTTAATGAACGATTAGCCAAAGATGAATTTTTAGGGAGAGGGTCTGCCGCTTTATCAGAGTTTATATCGTCGAGTCCTTCATTATGCGCGGTATCTGATTTTGCCAAAATACATATTGACAGAAGGTTAACCTGGAAAGAGGATAAGGAACTTGCACTAAACCAGATCAGAGAAATTGTAAAAGATTATAATGCTAAAGTAGTGCTTCTTGATTATAAGGAGAAAGGATTTACCGGAAAAGAATACGGCATGGAGAAGTATTATCCTACATGGAAACTTGAGGAGAACCATCCTGCGGTAGTTGCCGGAATAGATAGTTATAACAAGTTATTCGGAGCTGATCCGGTAGTGGATAAATGGACATTCTCAACCAATGGTGTTGTTATAAACGGGGTTTATGGAATTCCAGTGATTGGATTCGGTCCTGGCAATGAAGTACTTGCCCATGCCCCAGATGAAAAGGTACCAGTGGAAGACCTAGTTAAAGCATCGGCATTTTACGCAATGTTCTGCCAAACGTTTTAAGGATTGAATCCACGAAGTGTGGTGATGGGAATGAAGGTTATAGTTAGATCATCTAATAACCGACTACATTGGTATGAATTAAAACAAGACAGCAGATTACAGTTAGCAAAATCATTTAAGAATAAAATATATAAAGGAATAAACAATGGTTTCTGATCTATTCAAAAAAAACTTTATAACTGAGGATTCCTGGACAAAGCAGGAACTTGACACAGTATTTGAAGCATCATTCGATCTTAAGAAGAAATTCGCATTAGGGGAACCCCATAGGTTGTTAAGGGATAAAACTCTTTTTATGATCTTCTTTGAGCAGTCGACCAGAACACGCAACTCGATGGAAGCAGGAATGACACAGCTTGGCGGGCATGCTCATGATCTTACTGCGGACAAGATGCAGATTTCACATGGCGAGGCACCAAAGGATACTGCTATTATTCTTTCAAGAATGGGACACGGAATTGCATGTAGAAACTGTTTTTATGGAGTAGGAAATAAATATCTGGAAGAAATGGCGGCAAATGCTACGGTTCCAGTAATGTCATTACAAGATGATATTTATCATCCTTTCCAGGGGCTTGCAGATCTTATGACCATATTTGAACATTTCGATAAGAATCCAAAGGGATTGAAAGTAACAGTATCATGGGCATATGCAGACACACACAGCAAACCTTTATCAGTTCCACAGACACAGATTCTTCTTTTCCCAAGATACGGGATTGATGTTACAGTTGCCCATCCAAAGGAATTCCCATTAAGCAAGAACATTATAGATAAGGCATATAAGAATGCAGAAGAAGGAGGCGGTTCACTTAAGTTTACCAATAATATGGATGAGGCTTTCGAAGGTGCGCATATTGTAATTCCCAAGAACTGGGGCGGTTTCGGAGCATACGCTGTAGATCATTACCTTCAGAATGAAGAGGAATGCAAGAAGGAAATGAAATCCAATCTTAGTAAATACAAGAGCTGGATCTGCAATGATAAGAGAATTAAGCTTGCAGATAAAAGAGTAAAACTTATGCATGCATTACCCGCTGACAGAGGAAATGAAGTAACTAATGAGATACTTGATAACCCCGATATTTCAATTGTATTTGATGAAGCGGAAAACAGACTCCATACTGCAAAGGCAGTTATGGGACTAACAATGTAAGAGATACATAATGCCCAAGACCGGTTTCAAATATAAATGTAAAGACTGCGGCAAGATCTATGAAATAAATAATACTCTTATGTTATGTCCTTATTGCAAGGAAGAGAATCTTGAAGGCAAACCATTAAAGGGAGTGCTTGAAGTAGTTCTCCCGTCTTACTTGAGAAATCTGAAAGTTGAGTATGGTAATTTTGATATTCATGATTATCTGCCTATTGAGAAAGAGTTCTTCCCTTCCATACCGGTTGGAAACACACCTTTGATAAAATCTGAAAACCTAAATAACAAAACCGGTTACCATGAATTGTATATTAAATTCGATGGCACAAATCCAACGGGATCATATAAGGATCGTGCTTCATACCTGGTTTCTGCATTCGCAAAGAAATTCGGATCAGAAGAAATAGTACTTGCATCAACGGGAAATGCGGCATCATCAATGGCAGGCATAGGTGCAGCGGCAGGACAAAAGGTATTTATATTTGTACCATCAACTGCACCGCGAGCAAAACTGATACAGTGCCTGCAATATGGGGCTACATTGATTCCTATCAAGGGAAATTATGATAAGGCATTCGATTTATCATTACAATTTTCTGAGATTACAGGTTACCTCAACAGAAATACTGCTTATAACCCAATGACAATTGAGGGGAAGAAAACATCTTCATTTGAAATTGCGGCACAATTAAAGAAGCATGCAGATTATATTTTTGTGCCTGTAGGGGACGGAGTTGTTCTTAGCGGAGTAATTAAAGGGTTTAATGATTTAAAGTATCTAGGGCTTAACAGTAAGATACCCAAGATAATAGGGGTGCAGTCAGATAAGAGTAAATTCATTTATGAGGCATTCAAGAACGGTAATTTCGATTTAAGTTATAAAGCAACGACAATCGCAGATTCTATTTCTGTGGATGTAGCGCGGAATGGATACAGTGCAGTTTATGATCTTAGAAATGTAAACGGAGATATTATCACTGTCACTGACGAAGAGATATTATCTGCTCAAAGATATATATCAATGAATACTGGAATATTTTGTGAACCTTCTTCAGCAGCTGCAGCGGCCGGCTTCTTAAAGACCAAAGATTACCTTCAACGTGAAAGCACCATAGTACTTGTACTAAGCGGGCATGGATTAAAGGATATTGAATCTGCATCAAAGATTGTAGATTTCCCTGACTTATATGAACCGGATATAAACCAGATAATGAAAAGACTGAAGATATAAATTGAATACAGATAAAAAATATTCAGGCGTTCTGCTGGCCGCGGGTAATTCCTCTAGGATGAGTTCATGGAAACCAGCGGCAATGCTAGAAGATAAGCCTCTTTTATTTTTATCACTAAAAACTATTTCTGATGTATGCAGTGATGTAGTTGTTGTAGGGGGATATAATATTAAGGAACTGACTTCGTTGGTTAACGATAATGCGGACCGTTTCCCTAGGATTATAACCTGTATTGAAAATAAGAATTATAATTCGGGAATGTTCTCATCAGTCAAAGCAGGAATTTCACATACACAACATGATAATGTTTTTATTGCATTAGCAGACATGCCTTTTATTACAACGGAAACATACAAACAACTGATAGATTTTTCTGAAAGCGGATCATCTTCAGATGAAGTTATTTATCCAGCGATAATTCATTACCTGGCATCAAATAAAATTAAAAAGGGACATCCGATATTGATTAAAAAGAGAGTAAAGGAAAGAATTATTGCGGAATCCGGAGAAGTAATATTAAGAGATATCTTAAAAGAATTTAGGGGGAGGGAGTGCCTTGTTACTGATAGCGGGATAGTTTTCGATATCGATACAGAGAACGATTATGAACGAGCAAAAAATTATTATTCATACCTAAAGAACAAATAGGAAACCTAAATGATTAAACTGACAGTAAACGACAAAACAAGAAAGAACAATTTAAAGAGATGCAGAGAAAAAGGGATCATTATTCCAACACTGGAACAGATGAAAAATCCTGATAAGATTCCTACTGATGTAAAAGAAAAATTAAAGGGTGTAGGTTTATGGGATCTAAATCCTGTGAACTTATTCAGGATATCATGGAAGAATGAACCAAAGGAAAAGGGTGGGTTGTTCGGAAATGTAAATTATGTTGAGTTTCCCTCAGCACTTACTGGAGTAAAAGCCAGGATAATAGGAATTGCCGGCAGATGGTTTCCAACCGGAGCACATAAGGTCGGTGCAACATTCGGATGTTTGGTGCCACCTTTAGTTACTGGTAATTTTGATTCAACAACCCAGAAGGCAGTATGGCCATCGACCGGCAACTTCTGCAGAGGAGGGGCATTCAATTCAGCTTTATTAGGATGCGAGTCTATAGCTATCCTTCCCGAAGAAATGAGTAAGGAAAGATTTGAATGGTTAAAATCATTAGCAGGAGAAGTTATTGCCACTCCAGGCTGTGAGAGTAATGTTAAGGAAATATTTGACAAATGCTGGGAACTCCGTAGGACAAGAAACGATATAATGATTTTCAACCAATTTGAAGAGCTTGGTAATTACATCTGGCATTATGAAGTTACCGCCAGCGCAATTGCAGAAGTATTTGAACAATTAAAAACTTCTAATAAGAAATTAAGCATGGCCGGTTATATATCCTCAACAGGTTCTGCGGGAACTATTGCTGCAGGAGATTTTCTTAAAAAGAAATATCCATCATGCAAGATTGCAGGAGCTGAAGCCTTGCAGTGTCCTACCCTATTAATGAATGGTTTCGGCGGACACAGAATTGAGGGAATTGGCGATAAACATGTTCCATGGATTCACAATGTTAAAAATACAGACATGATAATTGATATTGATGATAATGATTGCATAGAAGTCATGCGATTATTCAATGAAGAGGAAGGGAAAAAATACCTTCATAATAACGGACTGGATGATAATTTTATAACATCACTAAGAACTGCAGGCATCTCCGGAATAGCAAATGTGCTTTCAGCTATTAA
>OBLU010001864.1_pt1 | contig 19480 bp, 19 predicted proteins | sample 1518681 | NCBI WGS metagenome assembly OBLU01 (sample SAMEA3539304, study PRJEB22396) | soil metagenome | biome: tundra; feature: field; material: soil | place: USA | collected 2010-05 | depth 0.15 m
CTCGTTGGGCTCATAACCCAAAGGTCGGTGGTTCAAATCCACCCCCCGCAACCAAAAAGCTCCACAAAATCAGTGGCTTAGACGTTTGCGGCGTCTAGGCCATTTTCATTGTTCGCTACAAAACGCTCCAAAACTCCCGGAGAAGTTGGAGCCAACATCCGGCCAAACTCAGAGGCGAGTTGCCGATCATCTGCGCTGATGACATGCGAATAGTGCATCATCATGCGTGTGTCACCGTGTCCCAAACGACCCAGACGCAAAGCAACAGGTGTCCGCAGTCCGTCCATCACGGTTTCATTTCCGTGCCTGAAACTGTGGAAGCCTGCCTGCTTCATTGCGAGTCTTTTGAGCAGTGGCACCAGGTGGCGCTTCTGCACATCGTTCATGTTCCACGGTGTTCCGTTGCTTGTTGCGAACACGTACCCTTCTGGTTTGCGCTTGCTTTCCAGTCGCGCTTGTAGCTCGGCTGAAATAGCAAACGTGCGGATACCGTTCGCCGTCTTAGGCGATTGCGCCTTGCTACCCCAGACGCTGCGATGCACTTCGATGTGACCGTTCTTCACATCGGGCCATTGCAGGCCAGCTAGTTCTCCGGCCCGTAAGCCAGTCTCAGCAGCCAGCCAGTACAGCGTTTGGTACGGCTCCTCAGCGCGTCGGATGATGCGCCGCATCGCCTTCGCCGTGAAGTACGGTTGCTCCTGCTTCTGCAATAGTGGCAGGCGCAGGCCGTCGAATGGATCATGGGTGACATACCCCCATGCCTTCGCCGTGCTCCACATTGAACGCAATGTCATTGCGGCATTGCGAACCGTCTTAGGTGCAGCAGTGCAGTCCGTCACAAAGGTCTGCACGATCTGCGGTTGGATGTCCCGCAAGTTGAATGCATCGAAGTACGCCAACTGATTTTTCAGTTGCGAGCGTGTTGTGCTCTGCGTCGATGATTTCATTTGTGGGAGCACCTTCGCTTTCCACTGCTCTGCAAACGCTGCAAAGGTTATGGAGACGGCAGGCCGGTACGTGGGGTTATTCACATCTGCCAGCAGTCTTTCCAGTTCACGTTGTGCAAGGCGTCGCGTTGGGAAGTCTGCCTTTGTGCCGATGATGCGCTTACGATGGACGCGGTACGGTTTCGCCATACCGGGCCGTAGCTCATCCTCTCGCCACTGAGCGACCCAACTCGGATTTCGTTTGCCTTGCAAGTCGAGCGTACCTCGTTGAAATCTTCTCCTCGCCAACAGGCGTCCTCTTTCCGCCTGTTGACTCTGCAAGTCCTGCATAGGACTTAGCACAAGTCCGGCTTGCGTGTCCAACTTATCCCGCCGCCGCCTGCATTGGAGTGTCGGATACCCTCTGCCGTTCCCGGTATGCCCGCTGGTATTCTGCCGGAGATTTGCGATCCTTCACCTTCGGCCTACCGCCCTTCCTAGGGCCAGATTTGACCGCTGTGGGGACTTTGACCGCTTCCTGGTAGGGTAGGGTCACTTTCTCGTTTAAGCCATCCTGAGACCCCGGTAAATATTGGCTATTATCACTGGTTGATTTAACGGTTAGACCGTCGCGAGACTTAAACAGTCCCGTATCCGGGGGCAGAAGGGCGAACTGTGCCAGAGTGATCGGCCAGCTATGACTACTCAGTCCCATTTCTGCGACCGCACGAGCGCACAAAGCGCAGTTAGGAGAGCAAACCCATATCGTCTTTTTCGATGCCCGTTTGAACTTGCTGGCTTTTGTCGCCAAGCAAAGAGTCTGCCCCGGTGAGGCAACTGACCAATCAGGCAGTCCGCATGATTCACATGATTCCATTTTGATCCTTTGAATAAAAAAATGGCCGTGCCTTTCAGCACAGCGTTACGTTGTCACACGTTGTCACACCCTGCACCAGATTAAGTGCAAGGTGTGCAACGCAGTTCTGCCCGCAAATTAGCAGGAACTTAGTAGAGTTTGCGTAGCTTGGCCAGCAGACGCAGGCGCTTATACTCGGCAGGATTAGACAATGCCAATCGGTTCGCCGCTGCGCTGTCACTGTGAGGGCCGAATATTTTCGCGATGTCACTATTTTTCGTCTGTGCGCCACCTTGAATTCCTAAGGCAGCTTCCTGTTCGGCAGGGCTAAGACGTGGCCAGAAGCACGGGCCACCTACCGCTGCAATCGCCTTATGCAGTTCTACATCGGCCATGCCGTTCCCCACTTTTTCAGCAGGCTTACTGTGAGCGATTGAGCGGGCAGTACGCAGGCGCTGCTCCGAAAGTGCATCTTCTGACGCTCTAGCAGCAGACGCTGCTTCGCGTTTGAGGGTAGCAATTTCATCCCTAAGCGCCTGTTCTACCTCTTCGGGGCGCTGCTGTGCTGGTGTGGCTGTGCTGGCGGTTACCTGCTCTGTTAGTGTTTCGACTTTTACTTCGTCCGACATTGTGTTTCTCGTTTCTCTGTAGATTTTTCCCTCTACAGTTGGGTAGAACTTTGTTGTTATGGGTAGTAAGAAAACTTGTCCCACGCGATCAGCCAGCGATAAGGCTTTCCACATTCCCTGACAGAACAATGTCAAGGCGGTGGCACAGACACCTGACCAAAAAGCAGAAATTAATTTGTAGAAGGCTGCACCGGGAAACTGTCAAGACGGTGGCACAACCCTTGAAACAAAAACAAGAGAAATTGGAAGCCAGAAGGCAGTCTTTCCAGAAATGTCAGTAGTTTCGTTTCGTAGTTTTTGTTAGTAGTTTATCTTCATAGTTCGTTTCACAGTTTGTGGGTGGTTTTCGCCCTATGGCCATAGGTGGTTCTCACCCTATGGCCGTAAATGGTTTTCACCCTATGCCATAGGTGGTTTTCACCCTATGCCATAGGTGGTTTTCACCCTACGGAATAGCCTGCCTGTTTCACCTTACTGCGCTCGGCACAGCGCGTTTTTCCCGCTTCGGCCACCTCTACCAGTTTGGCATGATGGACTGTGTAGAGGATATTGTGTCCTCGTCCTTGATACTCGCAAGCGATTAGACCTAAGTCCTTTAATTCATTGGTCGCTCGCCGAATGGTTTTAACTTCCATTCCAGTGTGAAGGCTTAATGAAAGTTGGCTATGGTACGAGGTACCACTGTCGTTTCTTGCGGCCAAACACAGATATGTAAGTAGGTGGTGCGCTGCCGATGATGAGTCCAAGACCACATGCATGAGTAATTTGTCAAATCGAAACCCAGTATTCTTCTCATCGCTCGTATCGCTCATTGGTGGGTTACTCTGCTTCCCTGAGTTTCAACGCTGCTTCGGCCAGTTCACGGTCATTGAGGGTTTGTAGTGCAATATTTTGTGACCTAGTTGTATTCATAGTCTTAATCTTGCGCAGGGCGAGAACCTTTGCGCATACTTCGGCGACCTTCTTTTGGTTCATTTCAATCCTTCTCATGTTGATTATTATGGAGTCCAGCGACGGGACGACCTACCGACTTTATCGCTGAATAACGCAGAAAAGCCGTCCCTGGTGGGGACAGCGTATTTTGAAACCGTCGTATCGGAAAAAGGCGGAACCTTGCCTTATTTGAGTTTCACATATAGTCTATCACAAAAATAGGATCGTGTCAACTGTTTTGTAGGGCATCTAGGTTTGGAACCTATAAGCGCCATAGCGAAGTTCCCATTCGTTAGATCTATTATACGCCCAAAACAAACGGAAGTCAATAGCTTGCGACCTAGTTTAGCGCCTTAGACCCGCGAACTATATACAGGTCAGCTAGTTAAAATGTCCTACAAAGTTACACCTTGCAGGACTGCCAACTGTGCAGTTTCGCCACGTCTAAGAGAGAATCACGGCTCGCCCAGACTAGGACAGCGGCCAACTGGGAATGAGCGAATCAATCTCATCCATGAGACGCATCGTCTCCGTCACCGCCACTACAATGCGCTGCCAGTGTTGTATATCGTCATAACTTAACTTTCGGCCCTTCCGATCTTTTAGCCATTTGTAGCAGACCTAATAGCCGCCGATCTGAAACCCCCACTGTTCTTCAGAAATGCTCTCAAAAAACTGGTTTCCGTTAATCCACACCCGCTTTTCTTTCGGCACGAATGCAACTTTCTCGATTAGGTCATCGCCCTTCTCTGGAAAGGCAGTAACGAATTCATCAAGGATGGGCGAGTCCATAAAGTGCATTGATGTTAAGTCCCGCCCTTTCTCGACAAGAGCGCCAAAGAGCTTCAGGTCTGAGGTTATAGTCACACGCGGGAAATCTTTGCTAAGAAACTCAGCATATCGCTCTCTGTAGTTCGGCGCATATAGCATTGCATAGACATAATGATAGATGTCTTCCGGCCCCACTGTCTTTTTAAGATCACCTGAACCGTGTTCTTTAAATCCGAGACCAAGCTTCTCGCCGACTAACTTCCTCACGCTGGCTGAGACATTCGCATGATGCTCATCGTCTTGGTCAAATAGTCCCTTCTTCCCCTGCTTGGGATATATGTATAAAGGAAGATTGAGACTGCTGCCACGGTAGAACAGGTTGTGGTCGCACACTTGTCTCGCGGCGAACGCGAGGTTCCATTCGCCGCTCGCAACCAGTCCAGCACGTCCTACGCAAAGAACCATGTTGGGCTGTTCAAGATTCTCCATCACATCGCGACGGGGCCAATCGACCATGTAATCCCGATAGAAGAGAAACCGAAGATCGAGGGGTCTGTAGAGGTATGGAACAATGCCTTTCTTCCATCCCTTGTCTTTCTCCAGTGCAATGCGTGCTTGTGGTAACGTCCACTCTCTTGTATCACCCGGCTTATAATCGGCGACCGACTTCTCGCCAAAAAACTCCGTCCGCAGCTCAGCATCAGTGGTGTTCTCGTCAAGCAGCTTCTTGAGCCGTGTTTCTAACGAGTGGGCATCAAATGCCACTACCAGATTGTCTCTTGAGGTTTGGACCCCGTTAGAGCCAATGGAAAAAATCTCGCGAACGGGAATACCTTTCTCGTACTCTTCCCTGGCCTTTTCCGAAACGGGCACGAAGTCGAACGTTGGCGAGTGGGGCGATATGTGCTGCCACTTTGTGCTGGATACATCATTGTCAAGCAGAGCGTCATATTTCACTTGGCGCAGTCCAAACAGATCCGAATAGGAAACCGTCGAGCCTTTAGCGTTCGGCTGTTTTACAAAAATACTGATAGCTACGCCCTGAGTGATGTCAAAAACATTCACGTCCTTGCCGCCCTCAGGTGTTAGCTCTCTACGCTTCTGGTTGCCGTGCAGGTTCAAGATGAAGATTTCATCGAATGCCTTCAGCAACTTCTCGCGCATTCCGCGGAAGGTCGGACTGTCCAGATAACTGTGATCTGTTATGAACGCTAAAATACCGAAACCCGTTTGCTCGATTCGCCACTGCCCGAAGCGGATGAATTTAACGTAGTCGTTCTTAAGCCACACCTTTTTCTCGCCGAGCGGTTGCCCATCCACCTCTCGATATACTTGCAGCAAGTCTGTGATCCACTTGCCCCTATTTGCGGAAATGCCTGAGTAGGGCGGATTGCCCAAGACGACGAAGATCTTGAGATCGCGCTTAATTTCTGCCGCCGCGTTGGCTTCGTCTGATATCCATTGACCAATGAGTTCTTCGCTCTTCTTAGCAGCCTGCTCCAATGTATTCGTTAGATAAATTCCCAGTCGTTGATCTGTCTCGAATGTGTACCCGGTTTCCTGCAACTGCAATCCGAGCTTCAAGTGCGAAACAGCATAAGGAGCCATTAGAAGTTCAAACCCGAACACTCTATTGAGAAGGTGCGCAGAAACATACGAGTCCCATGCACCCTTCTGCTTGGCAAACTTTTGATGAATCTGGGCGATTATATTGAATAGGAATGTGGCAGTCCCAACCGCGGGGTCGAGAATCATGGTCTTCTTATCTGCCAAGCCCTTTGGTTTGTCGAATCGGGTTTGAAGCAGGTGATCGACAGACCGGACAATGTAGCTGACCACAGGTTCCGGCGTGTAGTACACGCCGCGCAGCTCGCGCAGTTTGGGGTCATAGGCATTCAAGAACGTTTCATAGAAATGAACAACTGGGTCATGCTTGCCTGTGCCCTTTCCAAAATCTTTCAGTGTCTTGGCCCAATCGGTATGGTTGAGGAGTTCCACTATGTCATCGACAGCCCAGCCAAAAGTATCAGGCATCTTCACGCCTGCGACTTCTGCAAACAACGTGCGAAGGAAAGGGTTCGTTTTCGGCAACATGGAGGCAGCAACTTCGCGAGTGAATGGTTTGGCTGAGTCTAGGCTGTGAATCCGAGCAGCAAACAGACCATAAGCTATAGTCTGAGCAAACATGTCAGAAAACTTCGCCCTGTCCAGATCTGGTATCAGAACATTATGAAAGGCGCTAAGCCAACTCTGGAGCTGCTTTTGATCTTGTGGGCTACCGTGGTCGAAGGTCGCACGCATCAACTCTCGAACGATTCCGGTCATTCCTGCCATTCGACGTGCGAGGTCTTTGGCAGACTCGACGGTGAGTGCTGATTGAGAGTAGAACGCTTGAAGCAGTTGTGATATGTCGTCCGCTCCGTCTGCAACCTCGTGTATCTTTTTTTTGCCGTCGCAGGTCGCCAGCTTCGCCGTGAGCCGCTTCTCGCCACACACGTACCACCGAAATTCAAGATAATCAGTCAGAACCCAGTTTGGTAGAGCCGCAATGTAACGCTTGAACTGCTCCCCATGCGGCCCTTTGCCTTTTTCGATTTCGTCCAGCTTCGTCCCTATGTCCTTGGTTTCAACATAGCCGTGTGGTACCTTCTTCCGGCTGATGTTGAAGTCCGGTGCGCCGCACGCTATCCGCTTCGGCTCATTTGTGGCTGTGATGCCCTTGCCCAGCGATTCGAGAAGTGATTGCAGAGCCAGACGATGCGTGTGTTCAGTCGCGTCTCCGTGGGCAAGATTCTTGTTCAGAGCGGAAAGATACTCAGCGATTGTCATGAATGTCCATCATTGTCGGCGTTCGGCCATTCGGGTGCAAGGCAGAAATGCGAGCGGGAGCACAGAGGGTCAATCGAGGCTGTGCAGGGTGTGCAGACGGGCATCACCGTGAGCGGTTAGGCTTCTGCCGCCAGGTCACCGTGCCAGCAATCGGGCCACTTGGACGCCAGTCCACTCACCGCCCTTCGCTGCTGGGATGCCGCGCTCGTTCAACTCGCGGGCGATCTGCCTGAGACCACCAGCACCAGCAGACTTGATCTCAGCAATGATTGGCATGATGTCTTTCGCGTGTGCTGCTGCTTTCGCTGTCCTAACTTCCGCGCTCACCAGCCGACCTTTGGCTGCATACCGCGCAATGTGGTGCCCGCCGCGCTCACCACCTAACTTGACACCACGTGCTTTTGCTGCCTGTAGTGCTGCCTTGGTGCGCTCGCCGATGGCCCGCGCTTCCCATTCGGCCATGACAGCGGTCATCTGGATCATGGTGCGGTTCGCTGCTGGATTGTCAACAGCAACAAACTCGGCATTCGATTCCAGCATCCGCGATATAAAACCAACATTGCGACTCAACCTGTCCAGCTTTGCCACGATCAGCATTGCCTTGTAAACGCGACATTGCCGAAGCGCTTCTGCTAACGCTGGCCGCTTGCGCTTGTTCGTGCCGGTCTCAATCTCGACAAACTCACCATTCACCAGCTTGCCACCATTCGCTTTGACATACGACTCGACTGCTGTGCGCTGCGCTTCGATGCCAAGTCCAGAGCGACCTTGCTCGCTGGTGCTCACTCGGAAATATGGAATGTATCTGTTGTTTGCCACTGGGTTTCCTCGCTTGCAACATTTGTTTGTATGACCGTCCAAGCAAATGTATCACTGCGTCCAAACCCTGTCAAGCAAAATCGTAACTGCGTGGGTTGCAACACGCCGTGTGCACCGTATGCGCCGCTAGTGCGGTTACTTGTGTAATGGGGATTTTTCGCAAGTAATCTCGCCTTAGGTTAATTAGGGGGAGTCAGTTTCCGGGTTGGCGACGTCCATGTAAGTCTTTGTCGAGCGGAAGCAATCGTCTTCCTAGGGCGCTCGCGAGTCGAGCAGGTAACTCAAACTCAGTTCAGCGGCGGGTGCTTGCGGCACCCACGATCTGGACACGCATCGCGAAGTCTTCGGCTGGGTGGCCCTCTCCCTCCTGTCGCCCGCTTTCCTCCGAAAGTGAGCGACCCGGTAAGGATTGCTAGCAGGCGATCCCGGCAATGGCAAGAGACAACTCGGAGGCTGCAAGCCTCGCCTTTCCAACCCGTTTCGAATTTCTTGACCTTACGACCTCAACCCCTGCAACCCGTTCCCAGACAGAAAAAAGCCGGAGCTGGTTGGCTCCGGCTAGCAAAGTGACCTGCGAAAAATTAGCGATTCAACTTGCGACGAACAACGCCGAATGCTCCAACCAATCCGGTGCCGAGCAACAACAGGGAGCTAGGCTCTGGGGTGGTGCCGCCGGCGCTGCCAAGGACCTGGAAGGCGCTCTGGCTCGTGACGCCGTCATTGTACCAAGTGTTACCACCGTCCGTAGAGGTATCAAGCTGGCCGTTGGTGCTATTACTAAGGTTCCAAACTCCCACCGTCGTGGAGGTGAAGCTTGTGGGAGAGATGATCAGCCAGTAGGTGTCAGCCGTGTTGACGGGGATTGAAAGACCCGCCTCGGACATCAACCCACAGCAGCCTGGATAATTCTGGGGGCTAACCAGAGTCCACTGGCCCAGTTGAACGCCTACGTTTGGCGCGGAGCCTTCCCAAAGGGTCATGATAAAATGATTGTCGCCCGATATCCAGCCAACACCAGCGTCAATCTCGTTGACATTGCCGTTGAAGCCGACCTGGAACTCCTCAGCTACTGATTGGGGAAGTCCGCCGCCTGTGCCGGCGATTGTATAGCCTGAAGAGGCCTGGTAGCTGCCTCCTGAGCCTAAGTTGCCGTACAAGGTGTCAGCCATTGCTGGCAAACTACTGGCGCAGATAGCGAGGGCCAGCAGGCAAAACATCCATCCAAATTTCTTGTTCAAGTTTGTATCCTCCGCTGTTGAGAGTCTCGATTCGCGAGATTGAAACTTTACTCGAACACCTTGCGGTGCTCACGGGGCCGGTATTGCTCAACGAGCGGGTTCGAACCTACAAGACGCTCGTTGCCGGAACCTCTCGAACAGAACCTGCGGCATTCCGAGACAGAGCTTACGCTGATCAGTGCAATTATGTCTCCGCTGTAACTCATTGGAAAATATACGAACCGAATCTATCGAGGTGCAAAGACTTGCGCTTAGTGCCGGACTACGTGCTCCGTTCCGCGACCGAGCCAACCTCCTCCTGTGGTCAAGAAACTCATCTTCGCTTTCTAGGAAGGGGGGTTTAGCCGCGTTGCTGGCGTAATCAGGCGATTACACTCAGAACCCCCACCGATACATTATCCCACGCCGAAAAGCCTTTGTAGAAACAGGGGGTACGTTGTACTAACGCTGTTCAAACGGTGATCTACTCCGTATCTTGTTGTAATCAATGGAGTAAGTCATGGTAGGGCGCAGCGTAACATCAAAACGACGCGGTGGTCGCGTGGCAATTTTTTGCAGTATTTTGAAGGGGACGGGACGTTTCTGAGCAGTGTCCATGCGGGTTTAGCGGTATCCCACACTGTGGGAGTAACGTCGCACGTGATGGGGGCCGACGCAAGTGCGGCAAGTGCGGCATTGTAATGAGAGTGTGTGTTACAACACGCGTAAGTAATTGTCGATACGGTAGTTAGTCCGTTGTCAGAGTCGCGCCTTGCCGTCGTCCTTCTAGGGGTGCAGAAGGCCAGATCGCCCACTTCTCGCACCGACGAGTAGTACTGGACTTGAGCTAACAGATAGCGAAGAAACCGTGCTTCAAAGTTCGCTACAAACACGCTACAAAACTAGGGTCGTTTTGCCTCATTTTTGCCTCTTTGTGCGGGTAAGGCTTGCAGAATCAACAGGACTTAGCTTGTACCTTTCAGGCTCATAACCCAAAGGTCGGTGGTTCAAATCCACCCCCCGCAACCAATATTATCAATCACTTATCGGCGCTCACCAAAGAGCGCCGTTTCCATTTCCCCAAGAATTTCCCCAAGACCGAGCCCCCATTCCCTCATTTCCACTTCATTCAGCAATCGAACTTTGTACTGTGCTCATCGGGAGGCACTTGCAATGGAAACTAATTCCGAGAATGACAACTCAACCACAGTCACAGAACGCGAGGCCGCTCAGTGCCTCGGTTTCAGCCTGCCGACGCTGCGTAGATGGCGCTACGCCAAAACAGGACCCGCTCATATCAGGGTCGGCAGGAGCATTCGTTATCTACGAGCGGACCTGGACCGGTTTATAGCTGCGCACCGCTGTGAGGACGCGAACTGATGTCAAGGAAACCACGCGGTCTATATCGCCGCCGGCAGTACTGGTACTTCAAGTACAAAGATGCCGACGGCAGATGGAAGGAGCGGGCAACGCGCAAGACTCGCCTTAGGGAAGCGCAGGCTGTCCGCACCGCCTTTCTTGATGAACTCAGAGTGGGCCATCTTCCAAACGAGAGGGGCCAGTGGACGCTGCGGGTTGCCGCTGAAGCCTGGCTTGCAGACAGGCGGCTCCGCTTAGCGAAGGGCAGCTATCTTTCAGAAAAGGCCATCACGAATGCCTTGTTGCGTGTACTGGGCCCCGACACGAGGCTCGATCGGCTCGCCGAAATACATGAAATCAAGAGGTACCAATCGCAGCGACTCCGCGAAAAGCGCAGTCCAAAATCGGTGAACAACGAGGTTCTCGTCTTAGCCGGGATATTGCGCGATGCAAACCTATGGCACCGTGTCACGCCGCATTACAGCCCGCTGAGGGTCATCCAGAGCGACGTAGGCGCCGCACTTAGCCGTGAAGAGGCAGAGCGATTGTTCAAAGTAGCAAGCACTGCACAGGAAAACGCTGTGGCCCCTTTTGTTGCGGTTTTGGCGTACGCCACCGGGATGAGGAGCGGGGAAATCAAGCAACTGCAACTGGACTCCATCAATGTCAACCACAAGATGCCTTATGTGTATGTACGACGTGCAACAACGAAAACGGATCGGGGCGCTCGCCACGTGGCATTGGGCAAGGTGGGTTGCTGGGCGTTGCGTAAGCTTTTAAGACGCGCACAGATGCTCGGCTCCGCAGCTCCTGAACACTATCTCCTGCCCACACAGCTAAATCGGCATACAAGGAAAACCGACCCCTTGTTTGGAAAAAACGGATTCGATGCGACTCATCCGCAAACCTCATGGGGCGCAGAATGGAGCAGCATACGGAAATTAGCAAAAATTCAGCACTGCCGATTTCACGACCTTCGCCACTCCTACATCACTCGCGCGGCAGAGGCTGGGGTACCGCTTCAAGTGATCCAAGCCCAAGTCGGGCACATGTCATCTCAGATGGTCGCGTACTACACCCATATTTGTGATCGGGCCATCCATCAAGCAGCGCTCCAAATTGAGAAAAAAAGTCCCGAGCTCTTGAGGCATTTGGGGATCCGGGCAGCGCGCGAAAAATCCACCCGCCATCTGCCAACGCAGCGCATAAACTAGGTGCTCCTCTTAACCAAGCGTTCCGAAGTCACCTCAAAGGTTCTCTATTCTTCAACGCCCCGGAACAGGTCGATGATCTTTACGCCCAACGTCTGGGCCACAAGGTGCAGGCTCGCGAGCGTGATGTTCATTCTTCCCGTCTCAAATGCGCCTACCTGTGTCCGGTGAAATCCCGCCAGGTCCGCGAATTCGTCTTGTGTCCAGCCGCGTTTCAAGCGTAGCTGCCGGATACGGACCCCAAGCCGCTTCTGAATCTGCTCGCGTTGCACTAGAAACAGTCTCGGAGTAGTCTGTCTAAACGCATACTGCTTATAAGCAGAGGCGCGATTGAGTGTCTAGCTGTAGTGCCCGGCGCGGGTGTCAGGAGGGCGGTGGTGGGTCAGGAGCCGTCGCTCGCGTTACAAACGGTTCCTAGCCGCCTTTCCCTGCGATTAACGGCCTGATCTTGACCCGAGCGGGATGTGCCAACCACCAGCGTTTTTGACCTAGGCAAACTCCGCTGGTGCGCCACGAAATAGTTTCTACGCCGAAAACGCGCCGCCAAATCGAAGGAGGCACCGTGAACGATTCAACAGTATTGAAAGCTATTTTTGAAAAAGTCGAATCGACTGTGATTGCGACAGGTGATCAAAAGCCGCGGACCAAGCCGATTCGTGATGCACTTCGGGAAGCCGCGGCCAAGGCGGCCATGACACACACGGATGCGGGCTACTTCCGAATCATGGTGCATGTGATCTTCTATTCCGGGATGAAAGCGAGCATCGTGGCGGAAAAAGAGTCGGCGATCGACAGACACTTCCCCAGCTATTCGGTGGCGGCCGGGTACGGGGAGCAAGACATCTCAGCTATCCTCGCGGACCCTGAGATGCTCAAGAACGAGAGGAAAATTCGCGCGTGCATCTATAACGCAAAGGAGTTCGCCAGACTCGTCAAAGAACATGGCTGTTTTGCTGCGTACTTGCGCAGTATCGCGAGAGTGGAGGATCTCCCGACAGACCCAAAGAGTGTGGAGGACCTCCGACGCCTCTGGACAGACCTACAGGGACGATTCAAATTCCTCGGCAGGATAATTTCATTCCACTACCTCATGGAGGTTGGCTACGATCTCGTAAAGCCGGACCGCGTGATCACTCGCATCTTCTCACGGCTACGGCTCGTCGATGGACTGCCGAACCCTGATCACCCGAACCCACAGAAGCTAACCGATGAGCAGCTCTGGCAGATTGTTCGGGTAGGTCAGCAAATCGCTGAAGCCACTCAGCTACCAATTCGGTACGTGGACTTGGTGTTCGTCGTGTTTGGCCAGATGGAGGGGCAGGACCCGGAGGGCTTGCCGCAAGGCATCTGTCTTGATGAGAAGCCCAAGTGTTATTGGTGCGAAGTCCGCGCCTTCTGTCGGTATGAGCCAAAAACACTCTCTGCGCCCATCTAGAGGTTGTGCCAAGTTAGCTAAGCCAGACAGTAAAAGCCTGCGCCAAGATGTGGCCGAGAGGGTGAACCATGAGCCCACAAGCGGAGAAGCCTGTGAAAAACTTGTTATGTGCTTTCTTGTTTTGTCTGGCATTACTCGTTCCACGGCCGACGGCGGGACAGCAAAGAAAACCAGCTCCGTCACTGCCTAAATTGATGTCCTTGGCCGATGTCATCGATGCGGAATCATTCTCGCGCACTCAGTGGGAATTGGCGGGTTCCGAGCCGGAGAAGTACCACGCCAAGACTCAGGTCGAAGCCGTTGCGGACCTTAATGCGTTCATTGGCAAGACGGTCACCAGAGATGAGCGCCGGGGTTACATGGCGGAACATGCTCTCTTCGTGAAGTATCGCCAGTCACTGACCGAGCTTGTCAGCCTCAGTCCTCGACCGCTTTTCTACCTTGAGACTCCTATACGATTCGCATTGAAGGATAATTCTGTCACCCTGCTGCTCACAACGTTAGGGTCTAACAGCGTTTACAACACCCTGAGACTCGATGCAAAGCAACGTGCAGCCAAAGAGATCGAGAAAACGCTGCTTACCGCGATGAAAAGTTTCGAATTCGTGAAGGCGGCTGGGATCGAAAACTTTGGGGTACTCGGCGTTTACGGGTCGAAGGATTTCTCCGAGTCGGATGAAAGTCCAAAAGCAGAGGTTGTCGCTTTAGTCGCCCGGATCGACCGATGTATGAAGCTTGCCCACGCCCAACTGAGCGAGGAAGAATTCGTAGACACAGCCGACGTCTATTTGGTAGATCGCGACATGATTGGTGGTCTAAGAAAGGTCAAGATCTCACTGGAAAACAAAGGGAAATGAAACTGGCAGCCTAATGGCTGTCTTTCCAACCAATCCTCGCGCCAATGGGGTTGTCACCGCCCCCTCCAACAATCGTTTCTGGCCGCCTTTCCGTGCGATTAACGGCCAGATCTTGAATCAAGCGTAACCAGAGGGATTCAACGCGTTGCCGCTATTGCCCGGACCGACAGGGTGTCTTGCGGTTTGGTCGCCCCCATCATGGAAGGCGGGTCATCAGTCACAGCCCCTCCGACGTTCTTGGTGACAAAAAAGCAACCTCTTCAGAGGATCGCGCTTTCCCTCCAGAATCAGCCAAGATGTTCAGCCAAGATGTCATGCTACGACGCTTCAAGACGCTAACTTCAAGAAGCCCGTTTGCCCTGCAAATTCATGCACTTAGGCCGGTAAGGCCGCTTTCCGAATCATTTCCACTTCATTCAGCATGCCCACTTTGTATTGTGCATAACGAGAGCCCGATCTCCTGATCGCGGCCACTAGTAACAACGCAGACGCACAGCAAAACAACCTCACGAAAAGTGAAGTGAGCAATGCTGAAGAGCGACTGCCGGAAAGGACTTGCTCATCATGGACGAAATGAAGGGCGTATTGCTACCGTGTAAGCGCAGAGGGAGGAACTGCCGACCTCGTGATGCCGGCTGTAGTAACAACGATGCACAAACCGCAGCCCAAAAACCTAGCCATAGCCCGAAGAAATCGCCAAGACTTCCATGCCATTCAATCCCCAGTAGCGACAGCTATGCTCAGCAGCAGTCTGCGCTCAGACTGTCGACAGATGTAGACGCCATTTAAGCAGAGCCATGAACCAAAGAAAAAGAGAACAGCAGGCAAACCTATGAGTGAAACAAAAAAGAGAATGCAGAACAACGAACAAAAAGCGAAAGCAGCACATCAACCCAAGAGAAAGAGAACAGCAGGGCAAACCAGCGCAGTCAGACAAAGCACATTGAAAAAAAGCCGCAGAACGAGACGCCGAGACCAAGAAGTAGTGCGCTACGCGGTTGACCAATGCGCCCATTTCGACTGTATCCGCATCAGCGTCGCAGGGCAGCTAAGGCCAGATTTTCAAAACAGAGTGGAGATCATTTCCAACGAGCCGATAGGTGGATCGGAGAGCATGTATTCGCGGCTCATCACGGGCTGGACGAAGGCAACAAATATCGAGTTTCAGTTGAAGTACGGCAGGCACCGTAGTGCGCCAACGTTCCCCTATCCGCCTTTCCAGTTGTTATTGAAGTCGCGCGCGACCGCGCTTACCTTGGCTCAAGTACGTGCGGCAATGCACGATATTTTCGCAGACGGCGCTCAGGCTAGCACGTCCGCTATTGAACTGACTTTCGATACCCCCCTTCCGTTTGAGACCATCCGGCGTGACGTGCAGACAAGGGCAAGACACATCCGTGAAATGGAAGACGATGATGGTAATAGATCCATGTACATCGGGAGCCCTCGTAGCCCACAGCAGCTTTGCATCTACGAGAAGACCACCGGAGTCACGCGCGTTGAGTTGAAGCTTCGGTCAAAAGCACTCCGCGCCTTCCGCATCAGATGCCTTGACGAGTTATTGCGACTTCGGAGTGCTGACGTTTGGCGATTCGTTCGCTGGCAGAAACTAGACGCCTTCAGCACAGCGATTCAGATCGGCAGGAAAATGCCTGAGCGATACTCACGCATTTGCTACTCACTGTTTAGGAGAAACCCGCTGCTGTTAGGTCGATATCTGCGCAGGGAATGGCGTATTTCTACTGCTCCGCTGCTTCGGTCATCCGCAGTTCAGAGCACGCTGCGGCGTATGCAGTCCAAACTATTGTGGTGAAATCGAGCCCGGTTGTCGACGGCACCACGACCGCGTACATCCCATCCCGCAGGAGCCGTAGACCGGCACGTAATCCGCAGGAAACCGGCCTACAAACGCCGGGAACCTGGCGTCACGGGGTTAGGGTTCGGACGGCAGCCAAACTGGTTTTTCCGGTTGTGTTCAGAAAACGTCAGTCACCAATATCCGCGTAAGTTGTTGGCCCTTCGGCGTGTGGAGTTTATCGATTGGTGCGTTCATAAAAGGGACATTTTGTGTACAATAAGCATAGGGGAGGCTCTCTCATGCGCATCGCAATTTACGCGCGGGTATCCACCGACGACAAGGGGCAAGACCCGCTCAACCAGTTGTTGCAACTGCGGGCGGATGCAGTTCGGCTCGGCGGGAAGGTGGTGCACGAATACGTTGATGAAGCTACGGCCAAGAACGGAGAGCGCACCGCTTTCAAGCAAATGTGGGCGGACGTGGCCAAGCATCGGTTTGACCTGCTACTTTTCTGGTCGTTGGACCGCGTCACTCGCGAGGGAACCTACAAAACTCTCACCTACCTGCAACGCCTCACTGACACGGGCATCAAGTTCCGGAGTCACACCGAGCCCTACATCGACTCTTTAGGTGCTTTCAGCGATGCCATCGTCGGCGTGCTCGCTGCCGTTGCCGCTCAAGAACGGACTCGAATGTCTGACCGCACGAAGGCCGGTTTGGCTCGCGTGCGCGCCCAAGGCACGCGCCTTGGCCGTCCCGCTGCCAAGGTGGACGTTCGCAAATTGCGAAACCTCCGTGCACGTGGCGAAACGCTCCGCTCCATCGCCGAGAAACTTCGGGTAAGCCCGGCGCTCGTGTGCAAGATACTCAAGCAATCTCAGTGAGGGATGCAGCAGCCTGAATGTTCCGCCATCTGAGGGAACATTGCTGCAATGAGGAGCCAGCGTCACGCTCATGTGTGAGTTGAGTCACTTGCAGCGATGTTAACTCACAATAAGCTCGATAATTGGCTCAGCAAAGGCACGCCGTCGGCTCGAATCGGTGCTCTAATCTTCAACACCGCGAAACAGGTCGATGATTTTCACGCCCAATGTCTGGGCCACAAGGTGCAGGCTCGCGAGCGTGATGTTCATTCTTCCCGTCTCAAATGCGCCTACCTGTGTCCGGTGAAATCCCGCCAGGTCCGCGAATTCGTCTTGTGTCCAGCCGCGTTTCAAGCGTAGCTGCCGGATACGGACCCCAAGCCGCTTCTGAATCCGCTCGCGTTGCACCAGAAACAGTTTCGGAGTAGTCTGTCTAAACGCATACTGCTTATAAGAAGAGGCACGATTGGGTCACAGTAACGTTTTTTCTGGATGTGGCTACGTCGTGTATCGGAGATTATTCGCTCTGCCCCTCCTGCTGTTGGTCGGTTGCTCGACAGAACGTCCCTCTGTGTCTGAAGCGGCTCCGCAGAAGCCGTATGTCTTGCCAGCGGAGTTTTCTCTCAAGCCTGTTGCCGAACGGGGAACCGAAGGTGAAATCTACATTTCAGGGACCACCAACTTCCCTGACGGGATGAAGATGTGGGTTGTAGTCGGGCGGAAGAAAGCGCAGCAAGACGCGTTCGTGAGGGACGGGAAGTTTCGCTCGGCTCCGCTATTTCAGGATGTACCAGTTCCACTCTCAGGGAGTCAGCCGGTTGAGATTATCGCCTATTTCAATGGCGCATGGCAGAACCAGAGCGTGCTCTCGGTGATCGGGGAAGGCGGTAAGAACCTGCATGGGAGCCTATTCAAACAGACAGACACCGACGTAGTCGACAGCGACAGGATTCTTGATGCCAAGTTCACTCTCCCGCTGCCTCCGGTTGCGCCTGAGACGAACGCAATCAGCATCGTGAAACATGCAATCCTGACCGTTCCAGGCAAGGGAAGGTCGGCAACCGACATTGCAGAGAACATTAAGCTGTTTGAATCACCAGGGACAGGCGTGAGTCCTGGAAAGGGTTGGAGCGCAACACCTGCCGGAGCGGGTATCTACGACGTCTCGTATGACTTCATTGACGGCAGCGCCGGAGCGAAGCAGGCAATCTGGTCCGTCAACCCCGCAAAGAAGCAGGTACGATATGTGAACGAGGCTGCGAAGGCTTTCAGTTGGACCCCGAACTATTGAGGCCGGCTTTCCGCTGCTGCGCTGCTGACCGTGCTAAGAATAGTCGAAGGAACGGCAACACGGAAACCTAATTCCTAGCTAGCGGCTTGCGGTTTTTCCCGGTCGCTGTTTGAGTTCAGTTGTGTCACCGCCCCTCCAACAATCGATCCTTGCCGCCTTTCCGTGCGAATAACGACCGATTCTTGACCCGTGCGTAACGAACGAGATTCAACGCGGGTTGACGCTATTGCGTCGATCCGACGAAAGGGTGTTCTCTTGCGGAATTTGTTGCCCCAACGAACGCCAATTCGTGCTCTTGATTCGTGCTCCTCCGCCAACTGAGCCAACCAATCGCAGGGGAAAAATATATCTGCCCTGAAATGTGGGCCTTACGGAAGTTTGCACCAAGAGTTGTGCACATTTCCGGTTTGACTCGACGGTGTTCTGAGTATCAAGAAAACAGGTAATCGAAAATTTCCCATGCCGCTGTATTAACAATGCAGCTTAGGTCGCAGCACAGCAAAAGAAAAAGAGCAGCGGTTCCGCCCAAGAAAAGAGCAGCAGATCAGTTCAAAAAAGAGGAGCAGATCAAGTGCAAGAAAGAGAAGCAGACTAGTTCAAAAAAGAGGAGCAGATCAGTGAAAAAAAGAGAAGCAGACCAGTGCAAAAAAGAGCAGCAGCCCCAGCTAAGGGAAACAAGTCATCAGGAGAAAAGTCCAGCAATGAAGCGTCACGAGGAGGGAACATTCTCTCATACCGTCAACCAATGTGCTCATTTCGATGGCGTCCGTATTAGCGTTTGGGGGCAGCTAAGGCGGAATTTTGAAAAGAAGATTAGCGCGGTTAGGAACAGGCCGATTGGGGGGCCCGACAGCATGTACTCGCGCGCAATCGAGGGCCTGCTAAAAGCGACAGGCAATCCCTTTCAGTTGAAATATGGCAGGCATCCCAGCAAGCCAAGACCTTACATTCCGCCTTTTCAGTTGACGATGAGGTCGGAAGACGCTCCGGTGACCTGGGCCCAATTGACTGATGTGATGGGCTGCCTTTTTGCCGTCGTCCATCGTTATAAGATTTCATTTGTCGAACTCACTTTCGACACCAATTTAGCGTTCGAGGTTATCGTTCGTGATTTCCAGACAAGTGCGAGACACTTTCGCAAGATGCAGGATGCTGAGGGGAACCGGACGCTGTACATCGGAAGCCTTCGAAGCCCCTGGCAGGTCCGAATTTACGAAAAAGGCCCTCGAATCACGCGTGTGGAGTTTGCGCTTCGGTCAAAAGCGCTCCGTGCTCTAGGCATCACGCACGGCCACGAATTACTGCAACTTAGGACTGCCGATGTCTGGCGCTGGGTAAGCTGGCAAGAACTCGACCCCTTCCGCACAGGGATTCAGGTTGGGAAGAAAGCAACCAATCCACAATCGCGAGCTTGCGAGGTTCTGCTTCGTAGAAATCCGCGAATGTTATCTCGGCTTCTGAGCAGCGAATATCGCATACGTACTACAGGGCTCCTTCGGCTCTCGGGAGTCGGACGCGCGTTCAGGCAAATGCAGGCCAAACTGGTCTGGTGAATTCTGCTTAGAGGTGGGTCAGATGTCCGCCAAGCTGTCGGGGAAATGTCGCCGCCCAAGGTCGTCGGGCGTGTCTGTCGAGTTGACGGTTGCTGCTGTTTATAACGGCCGTTGCGGGGCAGGAAAGCGCCCT
>OBLU010001865.1_pt1 | contig 19472 bp, 14 predicted proteins | sample 1518681 | NCBI WGS metagenome assembly OBLU01 (sample SAMEA3539304, study PRJEB22396) | soil metagenome | biome: tundra; feature: field; material: soil | place: USA | collected 2010-05 | depth 0.15 m
CCAGAGGTGACCAAACCGCTGATTTGCGGTCCGTGCTTCTGTGCTTTCACCGCCTTCGCATCCACCACTTCCTGGCGGTCACGGTAAGTCACCTCGACGCTGGATTTAGCCACGACGTGCAACGGAAGGTAAATCAATGTCATCAAGCCGGTTGCTTCCTGTACATCCTCTTGCGGCCTGTCCTCGAAGCCTGTCGTGGACCGCGTCGCAATCAGATTCGGCAATTGGCGTGCGGTCGTGTTCACATAATTCACGATCAGCGCCATCATCTTGCGCAATGCGGCTGGGTCCGGTGGGGGGGTGGCCGCGACCTCTGCATCGGGAGGATTCAGAAATGCCGACCGATCGGCCAGCGCCATCAGAGCTTCTTGGGCCTTGCTGCCCGGCAGATCGGCTTCCAAATGTTGCAGTTTGGCCGTGTTCAGCCGTTCGATCAGTTCCATATTCATCAGTTGCTCAGCCACATCCGCGTCCGGCTTACCATGGCTTGCGGTCACAGCCTGCTCCAACTGGTCCACTGTGACCTTTACCAAGGGAACAGCATTCTCCGAAACCGCCGGAGGAGTGAATCCTGCCAGAAACATAAGAAGAACCCATTCCCGCATACCAACACTCTCTTCTGAAGGACGTCCCATTCTATCGGTAGCGTTGTATTGGAGCCGCCCGGCGTAGGCAGACACGCCAAGCAGCACCACAATTGCAATCGCAAAGAATCGCATCGACCGGCTATTCAGCAATTACCCTCTCGTCGACAATCGACCGAACCGGAAACCGGCAGCCCGTCCGTCAGGCACTGCCCTGCTGAGCACGCAACCTCAATCTTGCCCAACGAGTCCGACTCTCGCCCAAAAACTCCGCGGCTTGCCCAAAAAGTCGGTCGAAAAGGGCACTTTTCAGGCAAAGCCCCTAAGGGCATTGCACGCGCCGGAACCTTCTGGCATCCTCCGTTTTTAAAAAAATTTGTAAATTTCAAGAATTTCGCCGCAAGCGTACACTGGTTGGCAAAGTCGTCTTCAGTCCGCTCGGTGATCCCCGACGGAACTTTCCTCTGGGCATCTGCGTACAGTCAGGAGAGACGCCATGATGAGCCACCGCTTCCTCACGAATTTCATTTTGTCAGCGGCTCTTGCATTTGCCGCCGTCCCCGCCCACGCCAACCGGGACGAGGTTCAGTTTGGCAGCAATATCGTCGTACCGCCGGGCGGATCTGTACACGACGCCGTGTGCTTCTTTTGCAGCGTCGACGGGCAAGGCACCCTCGACCACGACGTCGTTGTCTTCTTCGGCAACGTCCACATTGCCGGCCACGCCAACCATGATGTGGTCAGTTTCTTCGGCGACGTTCGCCTGGACGACAACGCCACCGTTACGCATGACCTCGTCAGCATGTTCGGATCCATCCACCTCGGCGAAAATGCCTCCGTCGGCAACGACATGGTCGCCATGTTTGGCTCGGTTCACGGCGCCGATTCGGCCTCTGTCGGAGGGAACCGCGTCGTGCAGCCCGCTTGGCTTCTTTGGATTCCGCTCTTCATTCTCGGCTCGATCATTGTGTTGATCGTGAGCCTGATTCGCAACTATCGCCGCCGTCAGATGTTCAGTGGCTATCCTTTTCCTCCGCCGCCCAGGGTCTAGGGCCTCCTGACATGGCCGCCCCTGGGCCACCTTGTACGCTAGGTCAATGGACATCCGCCACGCCGAAGTGCCTCGCCCGCTGCGCATCGTAATTCCCGGCGGCAGCGGCCAGGTGGGTCAGGTCCTCGCGTGGCACTTCCTCGAGCGCGGCCACCACGTAACCGTTCTCACCCGTGGCCCCTACACCGCGCCATGGCAGACCGTTCACTGGGATGGCGAGCACATCGGACCCTGGACCGAGCACCTCGAAGGCGCCGACGTATGCATCAACCTCACCGGGCGCAACGTCAATTGTCGCTACAACGCCGCCCATCGCGAAGCCATTTACGACTCCCGCATTCAGACCACCCGCCTGCTCAACTCGGTCATTGGCAACCTTGCAGACCCGCCCAGGATATGGCTCAACGCATCCACCGCCACCATCTATCGCCATGCCCTCGACCGCCCCATGGATGAGGAAACGGGCCAGTTAGGCGGCAATGAGCTGATCTCCGAGCGCCGCCACGCGCCCGAAACCTGGAACTTCTCCATTCAAGTCGCAAAGGATTGGGAGCGGGCATTCTTTGAAGCTTCAACGCCGCGCACCCGCAAGATCGCCATGCGCTCCGCCATCACCTTCAGCCCCATGCCGGGCAACGCCTTCGCGATCTTCTCAAATCTGGTGCGCGTCGGACTCGGCGGCCGCCAGGGCAATGGGCGTCAATTCGTCTCCTGGATTCATGAGTCCGACTTCGCCCGCGCCGTCGAATTCCTCATTGAACACGATGAGCTGGACGGCCCCGTCAACATCGCTGCGCCCCATCCGCTTCCCAATCGCGCGTTCATGGCCGCTCTGCGCGACGCCTGGAACGTGCCCAATGGCCTTCCCATTCCCGCTCCGCTCATTGAGATTGCGGCCTTCTTCCTCCGCACCGAGTCCGAACTGGTGCTCAAGAGCCGTTGCGTCATCCCCAGGCGCCTGCTCGACGCTGGCTTCGAATTCGATTTCCCCGATTGGCCCCAGGCCGCCGAAGACCTGGTCCAGCAATGGCGCCACCGCAACGACTAACTACTGATCACTGTCCACCGCTCACTGCCCACTGTTCACTGCTTCGGCGTTATCTCCGTCACCGGCAAATCCCAGTGCGCGAGCAGAATCTCAAACCGGCGCTGCTCTTCCCTCTTGTACGTCGCCTGATCCGGCCACAATTTCTTGATCAACGCGTCTTCATCCGGATTGGCGGTGGTCGCGACCGTCGAATTCTTGAAGCGAATTGTCACCCGATAATCCCAGCGGCCGTCTTCCGTCGTGTGGTAGGCCGGCGACTCGATCTTCACTGAGAGCATCCGCCCCGTGGCAACAATCTCCTTGAGCAGCGGGTAGTGGTTCTTGAGAAACAGCTCCAGAAACTCCTGCTGATGGCCCCACTGCACCTTGTAGTAGTACTCCACGGTGTAGGGCTGATCGGCTCCGCCCTGCGGCGGCGCACCCTGCGCCATCAGCGGCGCGGCAAATCCGCCCGCAAACACGACGGCCAAAAGAGCCAAAAGCATCTTGCGCATAAAGCCTCCACGGTACAGTTGGTTGACATTGTACCGTGGAGGCTTTATGCGTGAGTAAGTTAAGTTAGGTTAGTTGAATTGAATCGGGTTCGTTGAGTTATTTTGGGTTGTGTAGAAGTTGCTTTGTTTCCACGGCGACCATCGTTGGGCCGCCGTGGCGATGAAGTTGCTTGCATATAATCGATCAAGTTAGTTGTTATAAATTCCGTTGCCTATTGCGAAACCAGAGTGACTGTACCCCGAAAACCACGGCTTTCAAGTCGACGCGACCCTCAGGGAGCGGCGACCCTGAACAAAAGCCCAACAGGGCACACCAACTCTGGCCTCGTTCTAGCAGTGCGCAAAATCTTCCAGCGCCACCCGGTTTGGAATGGTGAGCACCGAGCCGTTGAACATCACCAGCCGCCGGCTTTTGAAAACACTTAGAGTGCGCGTGACCGTCTCGCGCGAGGCCCCGATGAATTCGCCGATCTCTTCATGTGTCAGCGAGAAGCGCAGCCGCGAGCCCCGCTCTGTTGTCTGCCCCCCGTCGCTCCAATCCAGCAGCAGCCGAGCCAGTTTCTCGGGCGCCGTCGAAGCCAGCCCCACAGTGCGCAACTGACCGCAGGCCATGCTGTATTGGCGGCTCAGTTCCTCCATCAGTGTCTGGTAAACCTCGGGATGCTGCGCGACAAAGTTGAGAAAGTCCCGGCGGCCAATGGGAGCGATCTTCGACGGATAGAGCGTCTCCGCAGTCATCTCGTGGGGGCTGCCGGCAAGAACCGAAGAGAGTCCGAGAATATCGCCCTTCCGCGCGATGCTGAGGCTGAGGCGCCGGCCGTCCGATGAGTTGATCGAGAGCTTCACTTCTCCCTCGAGCACCACGAATATGCCCCGGGTCTCCTCCTTCTCTGAGAACAGGATCACGTTGGACGCGTACGACAAGGGATATTGAAGAGACGCCAGATCCTTATAGGCTGCGGGGGACAGCTTCTTGAAAAACTCGCCTGGGCGCTCAACCTGAATGCTGCTGTTGCTCACTACATTACGCATCGTTGCCATCTTTCGCCTCCTCTGAATTGTCTGCGCTGCTCTTCTTGATTACTTCGGCTAAATGTTGGGTCCACGGCGTACTTGCCACAAGTTCGGCTTCCTTCTCAGCACAAATGCCCTTCAGGACCCGTTCCCCGTCGGCATCTGCATACGTCACTTGGCGCAAGTCGAGCGACAGCTTTCTCGAGCCGAGCCGCGGAGCCGTTTCCACCCAGACCCGGCTAAGTTCTTCCACCCAAGGCCCCGCGACGCGCCCTTCCAGCTTGATTGCTACCGCTTCCTGCTCTTCATGAATCGTGATTTTTAACGTATGCTGGCCCATCCTGCGCCATGCCCTCTATAGGGCAGGTGCCGTGCCAAACTCATCGCCGAAAAGACGGCTCCTCGCTCTCGCCTGAGAAGAAAGGAATTAGCAGGGTGACGAAACAGAATGGCAGGAAGTGACGAACCGCGGGTGACGAAGTGACGATGACGAAATCTCGTCACCGAGACTACATATAGTCACTTCGCTCGATGCCGAGCTTCTTTAGTTTGGAATTTAATGTGGTGCGCTTCAGGCCCAGTCGCGCCGCAGCGCCATCGTCGCCGCCAATCTGGCCCTTGGCCTCGCGCAGCACGCGCAGGATGTGTTCCCGCTCCGCGGTCTGCAGAGTCGGGCTCTCCGCCAAAGCGCCTTCCTCTTCGGCTGCACTTGTTTCCAACTCCGCCAGCGGCACATAGAGCACCGAACCCCGCGTAAGAATCACCGCACGCTCTAGAAAGTTCTCTAACTCGCGAATATTCCCCGGCCACGGCCAGCGAACAAGCGCCTCCATGGTCTCTTTGGGAATCGTCTCGATCGATTTCCCCATCCGACGGCTGTGCGTCGACACAAAATGCCGGACAAGCACTGGAATATCGCCGGACCGCTCCCGCAACGGCGGTGCGAAGATCGGGAAAACCTTCAGCCTGTAAAACAGATCGCTGCGAAACTCCTTGTCCGCAACCATTTTGGCCAAGTCGCGGTTGCTGGCCGCGATCAGCCGGACATTGACATTGATGAGCCGGGTTCCACCTAGCCGTTCGATCTCCCGCTCCTGCAACGCGCGCAACAGCTTTGGTTGCAGATCCAGCGGCATTTCGCCTACTTCGTCCAAAAAAAGCGTGCCTTCATGTGCCAGTTCCAGCCGACCCAATTTGCGCGCAATGGCTCCCGTGAAGGCCCCCTTCTCGTGACCGAACAGCTCACTCTCCAATAGTCCCGCCGGAATCGCAGCGCAATTCACCTTGACGAAGGTGCGCTCACTTCGCGGACTGAGGCGATGAATAGCGCGCGCCAGCAGTTCTTTGCCCGTCCCCGTCTCACCCTGAATCAGGACGGTTGCGTCGGTCGGCGCCACCGTCTCAATCTCCTTGAGCACCCGGCGCAGGCCTACGCTTTCGCCGACAATGTCCTCGAATCGGTTTTCAACGTTGATCTCATCTTGCAGATACTGCTTTTCCTGGTTCAACCTGTCGCGGAGATCGGCAATCTGGCGATAAGCCACTGCGTTGCTCACGGCCATGGCCACCCGGTCCGCAACCTGGGTCAGCATCTCAGCCTCATGTTCGCGAAAGGCAGCCTCTTGCCGACTCGCTACCGTGATGGTTCCGATGACCTCGCCGCGGTTGACCAGCGGCACCCAGCAACCTGACTGCATACCCAGCGCGCTCAGATGACGCATGGTCTCCGTCACGAAGCGCGAATCCTGCATTCGCTCCAGAAGCACCGGCTCCCGAGTTCGAAACGCCTCACCCCCTGGCGAACCTTCCAGCGGCACTCGTACATCGCCGCGTTCGATTTCGTTTTCATGGGTTCCCAGAAACTGCACCAACAGGCAGCCCTCGGCGCGATCGTAAAGCCCAAGCGTCGCACAGTCGTGAGGGATCACTTCTCCAATGCTCGCGGAGATAGCTCCCAGCAGCTTCCTCACGTCCAAATTCTCTAGCAGTGCGCCGCTCAATTGCAGCATCACTGCCTCTTCGGCTCGCTTGCGATCTGTGAAGTCGCGCGTCACCTTGGCGAAACCAGTCAATGCGCCGGTGCCGTCTCGGATCGCGGTGACAATCACATCGGCCCAAAAACGCTCGCCGTCCTTGCGCACACGCCAACCCTCTTCCTCAATGCGGCCGCGAGCCTTCGCCAGGTCCAGCAACTCCGCCGGTCTGCCCCGATCGATATCCTCTTGAGTGAAGAAGCGCGAGAAGTGCAGCCCGAGGATCTCCTCGGCGGAATATCCCTTGATGCGCTCCGCACCTGGGTTCCACGTCGTGATGCAGCCATCGGGATCGAGAAGGTAGATGGCGTAGTCGTGCACGCTCTCCACAATTGACCTGAGCTGCATGTCGCTGTGCCGTGACGCCACCTCGGATGCGCGCTGCTCGGTCACATCGCGCACAAAACTCAGTACAGTCGGCCCCAAAGCGGTCTCTATCGGCTTCAACATGATGTCTACGGGAAACTCGGTGCCGTCCTTGCGCAGCCCGAAAAGATTCAGCGCAGCGCCCATCTGCCGGGCCCTGGGGTGCGCATTGTAGTTTTCGCGGTGCTTGGGATGGTTCCTGCGGAAACGCTCCGGTACCAGGCTCTCAATCGGCTGACCGTACAGCTCCGCCTGCGTGTGACCGAACATTTCCGCTGCACGCGGGTTCGCGCCACGAATCACACCTTCGCCATCCGTGACAAAAACCGCGTCGGGAGAAACATCAAACAGATTCTCTAACGCGGATTGAGCAAACTGGGCCCGTTCGTGCTCGGCCGCAGCCGCCGCGTCCTGTTCAGGGGGATCAGGCGGTCGCATGCGGTTGTACCTTGTTGAGGACTCTACGCGCATCCCCTCGTTCGCCGCAACCGTCAGATCGTTACTTAAGTTTAACCCTTTAAACGCTCCAGTCCGCGCACCAATTCCTGCACCTTCTCCGCGCCTCCGCGAATCCAAAGCAGCACAGGAGAACTTCCCCAATGCCTCAGAAAATTGCGTTCATTACCGGAGGAAACCGCGGCCTCGGCTTCCAGACTGCACTCGACTTGAAGGATGCCGGCACCAAGGTCGTCATCGGTTCCCGCGACCTTGCCCAGGGCGAGCAGGCAGTGAAAAAGCTGCGTGCCGCGGGCGTCGATGCCGATGTGCTCCAGTTCGACATCACCAAACCCGCCGACTACCAGGCTGCGTTCGACTACTTCAACTCCAAGTACGGCCGTCTCGATATCCTCGTCAACAACGCAGGCATTGCCGGCGGCACATTCCCCGGCACAGGCCCCGAGCACTCCGCCGCAGACGTTCCCCAGGACCTGCTCCGCAAGGTCTTCGATACCAACTTCTTTGCCCAGGTCGCGCTCACCGACGCGCTCTTGCCCCTGCTCAAAAAGAGTCCCGCCGGACGCATCGTCAACCTCTCCAGCATCCTCGGCTCGCTCACCCTGCATGCCGATCCCAAATCGCCCATCTATAACGCCAAGTCTTTCGCCTACGATGCCTCAAAGACCGCGCTCAACGCCTTCACCATTCACCTTGCCCATGAGCTCCGCAACACCAATATCAAGGTCAACTCCGCTCACCCCGGCTGGGTCAAAACCGATATGGGCGGCGACCAGGCCCCCATGGAACTGAGCGAAGGCGGAAAGACCTCCGCCGCCCTTGCCACCTTGCCCGCCGATGGCCCCACTGGCACATTTATCCACCAAGGCAAGCCTCTTCCCTGGTAAGCGGGGTCATTGACCGACCTTGTTATCCGGCAAGCCAGGAGGATGCAATGAAAGTCATCATCTTTGGCGCCAGCGGTGGAACGGGCCAGCTCCTCGTCCAGGAGGCACTGGCCCAGGGCCACACCGTCACGGCGTTCGCCCGCCATCCGGATTCAATTCTCGCGGCTCCGGCGCCCGGTCTGACCGTGGTTCAGGGTGACGTGCACAACACCTCCGCCGTATCAGCTGCCATTGCAGGACACGACGCCGTGCTCTCCGCTCTCGGTGCGAGAACCCTTGGACGATCGGACCTGCTGGAAGCGAGTATGCGCAACATTCTGGCAGGCATGACGGCTCACGGCGTCAACAGAATCATCGTGCTTGGCGCCTCCGGAGCAGGCAAAGACGCGGCGCAGCACCAGGGCATTGTGACCCGGCTGTTTTTAAAACTGATTGAAGCCACACTCCTTCGCGAGCCTTTCCGCTCGCAGCAGAACCAGGAACGGCTGCTTCAGGCCAGCAAGGCTCAGTACACAATCGTGCTCCCGCCTCGCCTGTTGAACCGCCCAGCTGTCGGGCACTATCGTGTGCAGGAGGACGGGCTGCCGCCTGGAGGGCGTAGGATCCCTCGCGCCGACGTGGCTGAATTCATGATCCGCCAGCTCGGCGACACAACCTGGATCCGCAAGGCGCCCTACGTGGCAACTTGAGTTGTATCCCAACTCTGACGAATCAACGCACCGCGAATTGCCGGCCAACGCATCGGTGCGAATGTGGTGAATCATCCCGCCGCAATTCCCAATTGTTGGCGAATGATCCACGATTGTGAATCGCAAGATCGGCTTTAGAACTGTGCGGCCCGCCGCCACGCGATACAATTCGAGCGAATCGCAAGGAGAGTCCCATGAGAAGACCCTGGGTGAAAGTCGCTGCCATCATCGCTGCGCTCTTTGTCGTTGTTCTGGTACTGGTTCCCTTCCTCGTGAACGCCGACACCTTTCGGCCCACACTTGAATCTCAGCTCTCCAGCGCCCTCGGACGCAAAGTCACCCTCGGTCACCTCAGCTTTTCTTTGCTCACCGGCAGCCTTGTCGCCAACGACATCGCGATCGCCGACGATCCGGCCTTCAGTGCTTCGCCTTTTGTTCAGGCCCAGTCCCTCCACATTGGCGTTCATATCGCGCCGCTTCTCTTTCATCACCAGGTTGAAATCACCAAACTCACCGTCACATCTCCATCCATCAATCTCATCCATGTCGGGAACGGCAAATGGAACTTCTCCACCATCGGCGGCGCCACTGCGTCCCAATCGCCCCAGCAGCAGACAGCGATCCCAGACCTGACCGTTGGCGCATTGAAGATCGATGACGGCAGCGCCACGGTCTCCACCAACCCTCCAACCAGGAAGCCTCTCGTCTACACCGACATCAACCTCACCGTCCAGCAGTTCTCCTTTTCGAAGTCGTTTCCGCTTAAGCTGGCGGCCAAACTGCCCGGCGATGGCTCCGTCGAGCTCAGCGGAACGGCCGGTCCGCTTAACCCTAAAAACGCCGCCGACACGCCGTTCCAGGCCAGCCTTCACGTCAAGCATTTCGACCCTGTTGCCGCGGGCGTCCTTGATCCAAGCCAGGGCATCTCCATGATCGTCGACACCGACGCTCAGATTGCATCTGACGGAACCACCCTCACCAGCACAGGAAAAATTCAGGCCGACAGACTTCAGTTGGCGCGTAATGGCTCTCCCGCGCCTCACCCGGTCGACATTGATTACGCAGCCTCCGACCACCTCGACACGAGCACCGGCCAGATATCGGATATCGCCATCCATACCGGCTCCTTCGCCGTCCATGTCAAAGGCGGCTTCCACGAGACTCCGCAAGCCATCCTGCTTGACCTGCACCTCTCCGCGCCCAATCTTCCCGTCGATCAGTTGGAGCAGTTGCTCCCCGTCGTCGGCATCCATCTGCCCAGCGGATCTTCGCTCCACGGTGGCACTCTCACCGCGACCCTCGCCATCACCGGCCCAGCCACCACCGCCACCATCGCCGGTCCTGTCGAGATCGACAATACCCAGCTCGCCGGCTTCGATATCGGCTCCCGCATCGACGGGATCAATCCCTTTGGTGGCAAGGGCGGCGGCACGCAGATCCAGACACTGCGCACCGATGTGAACTCCTCACAGCAGCAATCTCAGTTCACCAACATCTACGCAAGCCTGCCCCAGGTCGGAACGGCCAGCGGCAACGGCACCGTCTCTCCCTCTGGCGCGCTTGATTTCAAGCTGGTCGCGAAATTCAGTCCGGCCTCAGGCGTCGGCGCGGTTGCCGGCAAAGCCATGAACGCGGTCACCGGCGCAGTCGGCAATGCAGTAGGCGGCGCGGGCGCAGTGGGCGGCATGCTGGGCGGCTTCCTTCACCCCAAAGCCATGCCCTCCGCCGGCACCAGCGCTAATGCCAGCTCCGGCGGCATCCCGCTCACCATCACCGGCACCGCATCCAGCCCCTCCATCCACGCAAATCTTCTCGGAATGTTCAAGTGAGCGCCACACAATGAGGCAGCCTCTCAGCGATCCCGTCGCGTAGCCCGGACCACAACGTCCTGCTTGAATGGCAGCAAATTGATCTCCGTCTTCTCTCCGCCGTGCACCTCGATGGCAGGAGAGTATTCGCCCGTTACCGGCGAGTAGAGACTCAAATCGTACGTCCCCGGCGGCAACATCACTGCCACCTTTCCCGTAATCGAATCCCCCGCCTTCGGGTCGCCGATCTCGCGATCATCAGCCAGGTACGCCGCAAAATCCTTTCCCGAGGCCGACAATCCCGACGCAAGCAGATGGTCCGGCGTCTCGCCGATCCAATCCGCATCGAGCTTCGAATGAACATAATCAAACGAGTCCATGAACTCCGACAAATGCTGCATCCAGCTTCGAATCGCCGCCCGCGAAGCCGCCGTCCCGCTCTCGTTGCCCACCGTGATCGAAAAGTCGATGTAGTCGTAGTGGCATCCGCTCAGCAGCGCTGTCCAAGCCCTCTTGCGATGAATCGTCCACCCCGTCATGTCGCGATACATGCTCGCCGTATTGTCTTCATCCAGCACCACCGGCTTGGCCTGCGCGTTGGTCGCACGGCAAAAATCCCGCACACCCACCAGCTTCAGTTCCTTCGACATGAAGTCGCCCATCTCAAACACCTTGCCGGCAAACTGTGTATTCGGCAGCGGGTGGTCGTTCACGATGTCGAAGTTATTGCTGGCAAATGTAGCATCCATCGGAAACGAGTTATTCGCGGCATACGTAAACGCCTGCTGCCCCGAGAGCAGGTGCGGCCGATTCAGCCGCTTCATCTCATCCCGCATCACCTTTGCCATCGCGCTCTGCCATGCATCCACGTCCGCGCTCGTCACGTGTCCCGCAATCCCGCCGCCCGGCTCATTGCAAATCTCGTAGTACACATTGTCGTATCCGCTGGTCTCCTCAATAATCTTCCGCGCATACCTGCTCTGCACCTTCACCAGCTCCGAGTCCTTCAGCGAAATGTATTCCTCCCAATCCCCTTTTCCCACATGCTGGATATTGTTCGCGGCCCGCAGCGGGTTCAGCGCCCACACCTCATCCGCATACGTATTGCTGAACACCGTCAGCTCCACCACAATCCCCTTTTTCGAGGCCGCGTCCAGATAATGATGCAGCCGCTCAAAGTATTCAGGATTCCACTTGTCCAGGTCATACACCGGCTCGCCATCCATCGCCTTGCCCGGCCCCGTCCGCATGAAAGGAGAAATAAAGTCAGGCGACTCCGGCTTGCACGGAGACGAAGGATTCCGCGCGCTCTGCAGTTCCCGATAAAACAAAAATGTCCGCGTCACAGTCATCTTGTGTGCCGCCGCGTCGTCAAGATATTTCTCGTAGTCGAACGGCCGGTTGATCACCGACCCGTAATGCTCCGAAGCCGAGATCAGCGCCAGCGGCTTGCCGCGAAACAGCAAATACTTCGGATTGTCCGGATCAATCTTGACCGCATCCTGCGCGTGCGCCGCATGCAATGCACACAACGCCACCACCAATAACCCTACTGACAGTCTTCCCCTGATCATCGACTCCATCGACCCTCCCTAATGAACCTCGTTTTCGCAGCCAGCCGATTCTACTGCCCTCCGCCCTCCCTCCGAAACAAATAAAAACGCGCGAATGGCATACATCGCCGTCCGCGCATTCTCGAACCAATTAGTCGTCTAAAACTGTGCCTATTGCCGCGACCAGATGCGTTTGTGACCTGTCTATGAACTGGGTGCCCCAGGTCTCGATTTTGAGACCTGGGAAAACACAGATCTTCGCGGTCGCGACATTAGTGGCTAAAGTCCAAGTTCACGTCCGGCAACGCGCCCGTGCCCTCGAACCGCACGCCATCAAGCCCGCGCGGATCCAACCCCAGGGCGCGCAAAATCGTTGGCGCCACTTGCAGCGTTCCCACTTCCGAGTACACCGTGTGCGGCCTGAATGCCGGATTCGAAAGCAGCAGCATCACGTTGGTGTCATCGTGCGCAAAGCCGCCATGCTCCATCAGCTTCGCCGCGCTTCCCGTATACGTGACACCCACATTCGGCGTGACAATAATGTCCGGCGTGCGCGGATCGCCGTTCGGCGGCAGCCCCGCCCAGTTGTAGTTGAGCGCAACCGACTGGTCAAAGAAAATCTGCCCGATGCCCGCCGTCTTCCGGTTGTCCTCCAATAGCGTCACCGCTGCGCCGGTATAAGAAGGATTGGTCAGCCAAAGCAGCGAGACGTCATCCTCCGTCGGCCCAATGCCATTCGCATTCAGCGGCGACTCCGACATCGGCATGGCGTTCGGAATATTCGTCGCGATCAGCGTTGCGGGCGAAGTGCCGTTGCTCGTCTTGCCCGGGACCGGAAGATACAGATTCGGATCGATGGGTGACTGGCCATGCTTGGCGGTGATGATAATCAGCGTCGATTCGTACAGTCCGCGATCCTTGATCTTGTTCACCATTGCGCCAATCGCATCGTCCACAAATTCAATCTCGCTCAGCAGCGATGGCCCGGGTCTGCCCGCCGCGTCCAGGTAGCCGCCCTTCGTGTCCCCCTCGATCAGCTTTTGACCCACGCTCACGGCCTGGAAGTTCATTCCAAAAATCGTCGGCGTCTTCAGCTTTCCGGTGCCCAGGTGAGTCTTGCCTTCAATCTCGTTCAGAATCGCGTTGGACTTCAGCGTGTCGTAGCACTTGATATTCAGAAAGCTGTTCGTCCACGCGGTCAGGTCGGCGCCGGGATCGGGAACCGTCGTGCAATTCAAGCCGTCAGCCGTCGTCACCTTGGGCAGCGCAACCACATTGGAGTTGATCTCCGGCGCATAAAAATCATCCAGCACCTGCACTCCGTCGCGGCCGGCCACTGAGGCGTACGCCGGATGCTTATCCGACCACGCAGTAATCCCTCCAGCCTTGTGAATCACGCCGAAAATCGTATTAGTGCGCACAAATTGCCATGGAAACACCGGCGCGCATCCTCTGGCTGGGTCGCGATCCATCTTGGTGGAATCAAGCGACGCCAATCCGCCATCCGTCAGGCTCGCTCCCTTCGCGCCGCCGTTCAGTTGTGTCTTGTCGATGTCGATCCCTTCTTCGTACTCCGTCGTGAACCCCGTGGGCGCGGCGCCCGCCGTGCAGGGTCCCGGTCCGTTCGAGTTTCCTGTCACAGCCGCGGGACCATCGAGCGAGCGGTCATAGGCTACGTCGTAATACACGCCCAGCGTGCGCGGTGTCGCGCCTGAAACGATCGTCATCAAGCCCGGAAATGAGTCAGACGGCTTCGACGTGCTGGCACCCACGTAGTTCACGCCTGTGGTACCGAGAGCCGCTATATTCGGACAGTAAGGCGCGCCGTCGTTCACGCCGGAAATGCCTTTTGAACAGTTCAGAAAATCCACGGCGTGCATTCCGTCGATGCTGATCAACAGAACATGTTTGATATCGCTGTGTTGCCAGTCGTTATCGTCATTTTGGGCTACAGCAGCCGTTGCTAAAACAGCCGCCAGAATCGCAACCAGGGGAGTTGCTCTGCGCATAGTGACCTCCATGAAACGCGAAACTAGCAGGTGGCTGGCAGGCTGAGTGTTGCGCGCTCGTGAAAAAGAAGTGAATTAAAAAATGATCAAATCGTCATCTTGCATTGTGAAAAATGCGCGCAGTCGGGGCGGTTGGTCAGTTCAAATCGTCGCTGAGCTTGCCATTCCGATTCAGACCCTGAGAGCATGGATGGGGAGGATGAGGGATGACAAAAATCAAAGCGACCGTCGACCCGCGGTTGAAGCCTTGTTTCGCCCAACTCTCAAAACCTGCGCAGCGCGCCCTCATAAGCCACGAGATATTCTCAGAGGCCGCTCTTGCTGCAACGACGCGCAGCGAGATCGAGAAAATGCACGGCATTGGGCCTTCTGCGTTTCCAATCCTCGATCGGGCCTTGACCGACGCAGGGCTGAAGTTCAAATCGTGACCGGCAATCCAAACTGATGCAATGCGCGCAGCCGCCCCGAGCCTGAGCAAAACCTGACGCTCCCACTTGTCCCGCTCGACTGAAAACCCCATCCTGTCGTAGTGGCGTTACGCGCCACCACAGCCGGCCCTCTCTTCGCTACTACCGCGTTCGTAACGTAGGCGGGCAAGAATTCCATATCGCCTTCCCGGAACACCCGGTAGTATCCATTCAAACTAGACCGATTCCTAAATACTTTTACACTGTCCCGAGGGCCTCCCCCTGAACGAGAGACGGGGGAGGCCGGCGGTCCACAGGTTGTGGTGCTTTCGGAATGAGCCGCAACCTGTGGTATATTTCCAACCGTGAAAGCCTCCATGAGCCTAATTGGATCGCCTTTTTACCAGGGCGCGATCTAATTTGCAGATAATTATCCCAATTCCGCGCACAATACTTGCAGGAGAACTTCACATGAGCGAAACAGCCTTGTGTCCATAGCCTTTCCTGAGCCTGTCGAAGGATCCCGATTCTGGGCCATGGAAAATCACAAAAGCGAATCGCATCAGCACTTTTTCACCCCTAACTCCTTTGTTGTGATTATTTTGCCGCTAACCCCTTTTGGTTGAGGATTTTACCCAAAAACCGGGGGGGGAGGGAGGGGGTGGGTCAGTGGTGTCTTCGCCTGACTTTCGCCTTTGAGCTATAATCCTTTAATGGACTTTCAGCTCGTCACCAGCTACAAGCCCCGTGGCGACCAACCCCGCGCCATTGAAGAACTGATGCAGGGCCTCGGTGCAGGCGAAAAACACCAGGTCCTCCTCGGCGTCACCGGCTCGGGCAAGACCTTCACCATGGCCAAGGTCATCGAGCAGTCCAACCGCCCCGCGCTCATCCTCGCCCACAACAAGACCCTCGCCGCCCAGCTCTATCACGAATTCAAGCAATTCTTCCCCGGCAACGCCGTCGAATACTTCGTCAGCTACTACGACTACTACCAGCCCGAAGCCTACATTCCCGCCGGCGACCTCTATATAGAGAAGGAAGCCACCATCAACGAGGAGCTCGACAAGCTCCGCCTCTCCGCCACGCGTTCCCTCTTCGAGCGCCGCGACGCCATCATCGTCAGCTCTGTCAGTTGCATCTACGGCCTCGGCTCGCCGGAAGCCTACTACGGCATGTTGCTGCTGCTTGAAAAGGGCCAGAAGATCAGCCGCCAGGACATCACGCGGCGCCTCGTCGAAATCCTCTACGAGAGGAACGACACCGACTTCCGCCGCGGGACTTTTCGAGTAAGAGGAGACGTGATCGAAGTCTTCCCCACCTACGATGAAACGGCTTACCGCATCGAGCTCTTCGGCGACGAGATCGAGTCTCTCTCTCAGATCGATCCGCTCTTCGGCACCGTCAAGCAGAAGTATTCCCGCCTGCCCATCTATCCCAAGAGCCACTACGTCGTCCAGCCCGAGCGCCGCGCCGAAGCGATCGACTCCATCGTCACCGAGCTCAACGCCTGGGTCGCCGAGCTTGAATCGCAAGGCCGCATGGTCGAGGCCCAGCGCGTCCACCAGCGCACCCGCTTCGATCTCGAGATGATCAAGTCCATGGGCTACTGCCACGGCATCGAGAACTACTCGCGCCACTTCTCCGGCCGCCTTCCCGGCGAGCCGCCTCCAACCCTGCTCGACTACTTCCCCCGCGACTTCCTCCTCTTCGTCGACGAGAGTCACGCAACCATCCCCCAGGTCCACGGCATGTGGTTCGGCGACCGCAGCCGCAAGCAGAATCTCGTCGACTACGGATTCCGCCTGCCCTCGGCCATGGACAACCGCCCCCTCAAATTCGAGGAGTTCGAGAACCGTATCCACCAGACCATTTACGTCTCCGCCACACCCGGCCCTTATGAGCTAACCCGCTCCGCAGGCGTCGTCGTTGAACAAGTCATCCGACCCACCGGATTAGTTGATCCAGAAGTTGAGATTCGCCCCGTAAAGGGCCAGATCGATGATCTGTTAGCTGAAATACGAGATCGCGCCAAGCGCAACGAGCGCGTGCTGGTCACAACCCTTACCAAGCGCATGGCAGAAGACCTCGCCGGCTACTACACCGAGGTCGGCGTCCGCTGCCGTTACATGCACTCTGAGATCGAAACTCTGGAACGAGTGAAGCTGTTGGCCAGCTTGCGCCGGGGCGAATACGATGCCCTCATCGGCATCAACCTTCTCCGCGAGGGCCTCGATCTCCCGGAGGTCTCCCTCGTCGCTATTCTCGACGCCGACAAGGAAGGCTTTCTCCGCTCCACCGGCTCCCTCATCCAGACCATGGGCCGCGCTGCCCGCCATCTTGAAGGCCGCGCCATTCTGTATGCCGACCGCATCACCGACTCCATGCGCAATGCCATGGGCGAAACCGACCGCCGCCGCGTCATTCAGCGTGCTTACAACGAGGAGCACGACATTACTCCGCAGTCGATTATCAGCAATGTTGACATGGGATTAGCACAGATTCTTAAAGCAGAATATGGCGAAATCGCCGAAGAGGCAGCCGAGAGCCTACCCGACTTCGCTTCCCAGGCCGAGGTGGATGCCTATATCGCCAAACTCGAAGTGGAGATGCGCGAGGCAGCCCGCAAATTCGAGTTCGAAAAAGCTGCCCGAATCCGCGACAGCATCAAGGAACTGCGCCAAAAGGAATTCCTATTCGGATAGAAATCCGCATTGCCAAGGTCTTTCCGGTGCGAATCAGGCAACCGTAAGTCGATTTACGTCATCGAATTTGTCCAGCTAGCCTAAAGAGAAGTGCGGGCCGGCGGGGCCTTGGGCCAGATTGCAGGGGAACATGGCGACAATCCTCCTAGTGGAGAACGACCCCTTGCAGGCGTTTGCACGCGTGTCGTCTCTCGAGAAGCGGTTCCATGATGTACGACGCGTCGCGGACGCAGCCGAGGCTCTCTGTCTGATCGAACAACCTCAGTTTGCCGGCAACCTCGGTCTGGTCATCTGCTGCCTGAACGTACCCGGCGTGGGCGGACCAGCGTTCGTGGCGGAATTGCGAGACCGCCTGCCTTTTGTGCCGGTACTGGTGCTGGGCGGCACGAGGGAACCATCGGCCGACTACGCGGTCGATGGCGTGCAATTTCTTTCCAACCCCTACGCCACCGAACAAATGCTCGCGGCAGCTCGCCAGCTGCTCGACCAGTTCCATCACAGAACGCCCCTCACAGCAGCCTGACAGCTCATCGCCTGCGAGTAGGCTGGCCGCGCTTCATCCCACATCCATCCGTAGTGTGAGCTAAATCACATTTCAAAGTCCTATCATGGTTGACAATGACCTCGTCGGCAACCCGTAACCTTGCCGGCCTGCATGCGAGAATCATGTTGGAGACCTGATGGCAGCCTTTGGAAGTTTTGCCTTACTCATTGCATTGGCGCTGGCCGCCTATAACCTGTTCGCCGGGGTTGTGGCGCTGCGGCTCATCGCCACCGGGCAACCGGCGGCCATCTCGCCCGAGCGCCTGGCGGATACGGCGCGCCGTGCCGGAATTGCCGGCTTCATCGCCGTCACCGCGGCCGCGTTTGCGCTGGTCTACGCGGTCTTTACCAACGATTTCTCCATCACCTACATCCTCGAGCATTCGAATCGCGCCTTGCCCGGCGCATACAAATTCTCCGCCCTTTGGAGCGGCCAGGAAGGCTCACTGCTCCTTTGGGCATGGCTGCTTGGAATGTACGGTTTTGTCCTCCGCCTCACGCACAAGAATGACGTCAAGCTTTACGCCTATGCGGGCACCATTCTTGCCGGGATCCAGGTCTTCTTTCTCACAGTCGTCAACTTTGCCGCGCCGCCCTTCGCCCTGATGAAAGGCGCGATCCCCGACGACGGCAACGGCCTCAATCCCCTTCTCCAATATCCTGAGATGGTCATCCACCCGCCCATGCTTTACCTCGGTTACGTGGGCTTCTCGGTTCCCTTCGCGTTCGCGCTGGGCGCGCTCATGATGCGCTACCCCGGTGAAAAGTGGATCAAGATCACCCGCGGCTGGACCATGGTCACCTGGCTGTTTCTCACCTGCGGCATCTTCCTCGGCATGCACTGGGCTTACGCCGTGCTCGGCTGGGGCGGATACTGGGGCTGGGACCCGGTCGAAAACGCCAGCTTCATGCCCTGGCTCACCGGCACCGCCTTCCTCCACTCCGTCATGATGCAGGAGAAGAAAGGCATGATGAAGAGCTGGAATGTCTGGCTCATCTTCTCCACTTTTCTGCTCACCCTTCTCGGCACGCTGCTCACCCGCGCGGGATTGGTCAGCTCGGTGCACGCCTTCGCACAATCCTCCATCGGCACTTGGTTCTCAGTGTTTATGGGATTCGTGCTCGCGGTCTGCATCTTTACCTACATCCTGCAGCGCAACCATCTAAAAGGCGAACATCACCTCGAATCTCTCGTCAGCCGCGAGTCCAGCTTCCTCTTCAATAATCTTGTTCTCCTCGCCGCCTGCTTCGTCATCCTCTGGGGAACGCTCTTTCCCATCCTCAGCGAGTATGTTCAGGGCACCAAGGTGACCGTGGGCCCGCCGTTCTATAACCGTGTCGCCATTCCCATCGGACTGTTTTTACTTTTTCTCACTGGCGTCGGTCCGCTGCTGCCATGGCGCGCCACTTCGCTTCGCTCCATTCGCCGCAACTTCATCGTGCCGTCGATCGCTCTCTGGGGCACCGTGATTGTCTGCCTCGCCGTCGGTGTGCGCCCCTGGAAAGACGGCGCCTTCGACAATGGCAACTTCTATGCGCTCGTGGCCTTCGCCATCTCCGCCGGGGTGCTCGCCGCAATCCTTTCTGAGTTTTTCCGCGGCGCCGGCGTCATCGCCCGGCAAACTCATCGCAATCTCTTTGCCGCGATGTATCTTCTGATTCGCCGCAACACTCGCCGCTACGGTGGATACATGATCCACATCGGCGTCGTCATCGTCGTCATCGGGCTTGCCGGCGCGGCCTTCAACCGCAGCGAGGAAAAAGAACTGGCCCTGAACGACAGCCTGAAGATCGGCCCCTATACCCTTCTGCAAGTCGGGGCCAC
>OBLU010001866.1_pt1 | contig 19468 bp, 16 predicted proteins | sample 1518681 | NCBI WGS metagenome assembly OBLU01 (sample SAMEA3539304, study PRJEB22396) | soil metagenome | biome: tundra; feature: field; material: soil | place: USA | collected 2010-05 | depth 0.15 m
CACTCATTTCGGTCTCGGCTGAAACGAAGGAAGCGCGTCTTCCCATTGGTTATCCGTCAACTGCCGGACTCCGCTCCCGTCCGCATGCATCGCGAACAGTTCGCCGTACGGCTGCGGTCCGTTATAGCCGACCAACGCTTCGTCCTTCCACCCCAGGCGCGAACTGCTGAAGACGATCCACTCGCCGTCTGGCGACCATATTCCGTGGGCGTCGTTGCCGCCTGTCTGCGTCAGTCGCCGCACGCCGGAGCCGTCTGGTCTGATTGTGTAGATCTCGAAATCGCCGTCTCGGAAGCTCGTGAAATCGATAAGGTCCCCTTTCGGCGACCAGGCTGGAAAGTTGTCGTACTCCGTTGTCAGTATGGCGATCTTGCCGTCCGTCAGGCTCTTAATTCGTAAGCCCTGCTCCGATCCCGCCACTCGATACACGATCCGCTTCCCGTCAGGCGACCAGCTCGGGAAACCCGCATTTCCCGGCCCGTCGGTCAGATTCTGAAACCCCGTGCCGTCGGCATTCACCATCGCGACTGCGGCCGGCTTCTCGTGACCCGTAAAGTAGGAGCCGACCCCGAAGGCAATCGCTCTCCCATCCGGCGACCAGGACGGAGACGTTACCTGGCCGGTCTTGCTGTCGTAAATCGTCCGGCCGTTCTCGCCCCGCGCATCGAACATCCGGATCTCCGTCCCTACTGTCACCACGAAACGATCTCCTGCCGGTGCCCACGCGGAAATTATTGGGAGCGAAACAGGGAAAACTCCGGATCGCGGTTGAATACCGCACGCATTCGCGGTGCCTCACCGGCAATTTCCTTCTGGTACACCACCCTCTTTCCGTCCGCCGACCACGACAGATTCCGCATGTCTCCACGCGTGCCTACCTGGCCCGACACGAAAGCCAGCCCTCTGGCATCGCCGAATTTCTGTATAAACCCGACTTCTCCATCCGTCAGCCACTGTGGCGCGATTTTCAACCCGGGTCCCGAAGTGAGTTCGTGGACCACACCCGATTCGACATCCATCGAGACAATTTGCGAGACCGCAGGGCGGTTGCGCCCAAACCGTCCGGGGTAGACGTCTTTCGGAGTCGACCGGTAAAACACGATTCGCCGCCCGTCCGAACTCCATCGCGGCGACTCGGCGTAGCCGCCAAGTACGGCTAGCGCCGCAGCGAACTCCCGTCGGTTCGAACGATATACAGCGCCGTCGATTGAATAAACTCCCACCCGCCGTCCCAGCGCGCACGCTTGGTGTCCCGATCGGAGGTAAACGCGATCCACTTACCATCCGGCGACCAATTCGGCCGGAAGCTCCCAGCATTTGTCTTTGCGATCGGCTTGGCACTCCGGCCCCGGCTCGACAGGTCCTGCAACCAGAGGTTGGCAAAGCCGCCTTCCCGCGTGGACACGAACAGGAGCGTCGAACCATCCGGCGACAGTGTAGCGCGCGCTCATTGCTGTTGTTGGCGATTGCTTCGGCGCCATAGAGAGTCCGGTGCTCAAAATCACCCGTGTTCACGAGGATCTGACCTTTACGGCTACCGTCCGGCGACCCGGGATAATACTGAGTCGCTGCTTCCTTTTCGCGAAACGCCTCTACCGGCACTACGGACAGACGGGCCTTGGGCATACGGTCGAAGAGTTGATCCACCTTGCCGTACATCTCGTCCGTATATTTGCTTCCTGGGTGCGTCCCTTGGGGCCATATTCGTCTTTGACGAAGGCCGCCAATCGCTCGTAAGCAGGCGCAACATCGCGGTCAATGGCCCTCAGCACGTCTGCCCGCAGACGCTTCTGTTCCGCCTCCGGAATGCTATCGGGGAACTTTGCCACGGGTTGTGCAAAGGGGCTGTCCTTTCCGCGGACTGCCAACGCAGCGGCCTGACGAACCACCGCCGCCAGGAGAAACTTCGGCGGCATGAGGGCGTCTTCCATGCCGGCGCGCGTGGCATCGCTCATGTTCTGGAGCGCGCCGGGCAAGGCGTGGAGACGAGAAAGGTAGTGCTCATAGTCGTCACGGGTGAAGAAGGGTGTGACACCCACCAGCATGGCCGGGATCAGATGATAACCGTTGAACTGATCGAGCGGCATCTCGTATTCCGAAACTCGAAACCGGCGAGAGCGTCTGCGAGGTTCCAACGGAGCAGTTCCTTATTCAACTGGTCCTGTTCCGAAAGCCCGGCCGTGTCGATTGCGTCGAGCCGCTTCAGGAACTCGCGCCGTTGAGCAGCGGCAGCGCGACTTGCCGCGGCAGAAAGGTCGCTCAGCGTGTCATCGTAGCCCCGTTCGCCGAAGAACGTCGCCATCTCAGGCTGCAATCGGAGCTCCGCTTTCCAATCTTCGGCGATCAAGTCATTTAGCTTCTGGCGCCGGACTGAAACATCGTCTGCGATCAGGTTCAGATGGAGAGCGACCAACAGGAGTAAAAGCGCGGCAAATCGAATCATGAATGAGCCTCCGGCAAACGTTCCATGAGCTTACAACAAGCAAGCAGGGGTCCGCAGGGTCGCGGCGATTCCTTCAGTGCAACGGAAAAGGCAGCGAGACCCGCCAATATCTTCAGGTCGCGTGCCCATCGTGAGTGCCTGAGAGATCGGGCTTACCGGTCGATCTTGTCCAAGGGAACCGGTGCAACCACCGAACCCGTTCCCAGCACAAACATAGCGGCGATGAGCAGTGTGGCGATGCCCACAGATCGCCCTATCGCTCTTGTGGCGTTGTGGCATTCACCTGCCAGGATCGCCGCTGTATCGAAAACGCTCAGGGCGCCGAAGCTCAGCTTTCCCAGCGCAGGTTCAGGCTGAGCAGTGTGATTGCCGGCAGCGACAGCGTGAAGGGTGGATACCCCACGTGGCGCGCGGCTTACAGTAGACACGGGTCGGGAGGCCGCCGGTCCGGCCCCCATTCATTTGATCCCGCTGCCCGCCTCAGCGGCATTGAAAATGTAGCTGGTCGGGGTGAGGATGCCTTCCTCCAGCGCCAGCGCTCCGCCCCCAGCTATGAGGGTGGCGCCGCCCAGGAAAATCCCGGTGACGATTTGCACCACAATGCTGGGGACGCCGCACGTGTCGAGGAGAACGCCGAACGTGTGATCGTCCGGGTCGTGCAGGCACGATGCCGCCGCGGGAAGGGTCGGCCAGGAAAATGTGTGCGGAAAAGCCGGCTGGAAGAAGATGGAGTTGTTCGTCAGATCCGGATCGATGTTCTGCGTGGGATCGACCGCAACCTGTGCGTATAGGGATGGAATTGCGCTGGTGTTATTGGCGGATGGAAGGTCCACACCTACCGTCGCGGTGATGGTCTGACCCGACGATATAGCCGGGAAGAAGCAATCGATCACGTCGGCACCGGGGTAAGGCTGCCCATTCGGCATCACGAGCGCGGTGGCCCTGGTACACCGGGCGGGCGTGTCGAACTTCATCGCGTAATTCGTGTATCCAGCCGGCACGCCGAGAGCGACCGTGACGTTGAACGCTACATTGGGCCCGTTGTTCACAATGAGGAACGTGGCATTTCCCGGTGGGGCGAATGCGCATGCCGGCACGTAATCGATTACGATCGGGATAAGGCCGTTGGATGCCGTGCCCGCGGGGGGAAGTCCTGGCGTGGCCGGCACAATGGGATTACAGGGCGTGAGAGTCAAATCCGCCGCGCCGTTGGGGTAAATAACAATCTGCGGCGTTACCGGATAGTCGAACGAGCAGGCCGCCGGCGGGGCCGCGCCGCCGCTGGTTTTGCATTGTACGATGGTATCGCCTAGGGGAAGCCAGGCGCCGGGGGCAGGTGTACAGGCGGCCGTGCGGCCGACGTTATCGACGGGAGGAACATAAATCGCTGGTCCGGCGCCGGTATCGGTTAGGCGTATCGTGCCGTCCGAACCCGGTACTACGCCGGCGCAACTCAAAGCGCTATTTGTTTCCCCAAACTGCGACACGGAGGCCGCGTCCCAAACACTCGCATTCACGTGGAAGGCCACATTTTGCGGGTCGCTGAATTTCAAAGTGCCGGCCACCACGGGTGTATTCGGCAGCAGTTGCGCCCCTACCGACAAGGGAATGTAGGGAAGTTGGTTGGGCAATTGCCCGGCGGAATTGGAGAACTTCACTGTCGGTACATCGATGCCGGTGACCGCCAGATAGAAGGGGCCGCTAATCGCTTGCGCCGAGGTGTCGGTCACCGTCACCACGCTGTCATAGGTGTTGGTAGTCCGGTTCAGCCGCAATCCGGACAAGGCGACCGTGACCGAAGTATCGGCCGCCACCGGAGTCGTGATATTGGTCTGCGCGGACAGGCTGCCCAGCAGTGCTGCGGCGATCGCGGCGGACCGCGCGGCGATGCCGCCGAAGCGCAGCCCTCCCCTGCGGCGGCGCTGCACGATCAGGATGATGCCGGCATTGGTGGCGAACAGGACGATGCTCGCGGGCTCAGGTACCGCGGCTGGCGCCGGCGCCCCGAACGTTGCATCGCTGGTATAGATAGTGTCGGAGGTAGCGGCACCCCCGGTCAGATCGATGGTGACGATGGCGTTGGCGCCGGTGGGGTCGCTGGTGCTAATCAGTGAGTTGAAGCTGGTGTCGTAGAGAAAAAGCGAGAACTCGTCGGGAAACGATGCGGTGGTTGGACCCAGGTTGGTGGTGGTGACCTGGAACGAGAAGTAGTTCCCCAGCGTGATGCCGGCCAGTTCTTCGTTAAAGAAGTTGCTGCCGTCGTCCAACGTCACGGTTCCGGGGAGTGTTCCGCTGGCACCCCCGCTCGGAGTCTGTAGGCCCAGTGAGCCATCGGCGAGAAAGTTGGTGATCGTTACGTTGTTCGACGGCGAAGGGCTGCCGATAAAGTCGAGGGCGATTTCGGCAGCCGATCCATTGAGGCCGGATGTGTTCACCGTAATCGTCAGCACGTCGGCCGCCGCTGGGATAGTTCCGATAGACAACGCGACCATGCAGGTCGTGGTCCAAAGAAGCTTCTTGTGCAATGTCGTCATACATGGCTCCATGGTTTTGCGATTTTTGTGTGTCCGTTAAATTCCGCTGACACCACTCAAGCGGGATTCGAGGGGCAAAACCTACCATGCAAACGCAAATTGTTTTTACCCTTCGCGCGGGGGACTTGTGCCATGCGCTGCGCGACATCATGGGGAAGGTGGTGGTACCGGGGTGGTCTTCGGATGCATGTGGCGTAAAGCATTTACGAAATCGGCGCGCCACTCACTGCCGCATCAATGCCTGCGTTGGCATTGTCCACTTGCGTTGCAACGAAAACTCGCGAAGTGCGACGGCAAGAAAAGAACAAGCCCACTGCCAAGAGTTGGCTAGAAGCGTAAAGCCACCGAGCTTCAAAGTGAACTGGAGCGAACGGGGCACATCGATGATCGGGAACAATGACAGTACCAGGAACAGGGCTGTCATAACGAACCCGGAAACGGCGGCGGCCTGCAACCAACGCGGCGGCTTGACGATCTTTCTTTGCCGCCCCGCAAGCGGCAGAGCGAACATGCTCAGATAGGTGAGCGCACACAGAATCAAGCTCCCGTTCTGCAATAACTGAAACGCCTCCTGCTGCCCGGCGCCGGCAATTCCGAGGATGGCGATGACAATCGACACGGCGACCACGAAAATAACGGAATTCACGGGCGTCTTGCGCGTTGGATGCAATCGGCCGAACCAGTCCGGCAACAATTTGTCCCAGCCGGCGACCAGAGGCAGGCGTGCGGCGGAAGCAAGTTGCAACGCCTGCGCCGCAAGAAAGGCGAAGAGCAGCACGGCAATGGCAAACGGAATCAAGGATGCGCTAGCATCGCCGGGCCGCGTGCCCATCGAGAGCGCCTGAGAGATCGGGCTTACCAGGTCGATCTTGTCCAAGGGAACCAGTGCGACTACCGAACCGGTTCCCAGCACAAACATGGTGGCGATGAGAGGGGTGGCGATGAGCACAGATCGCCCGATCGTTCTGGTGGCCTTGCGGCATTCTCCCGCCAGGATCGCCGCTGTATCGAAACCGCTCAGCGCGCCGAAGCTCATCTTTCCCAGCAGGTTCAGGCTGAGCAGTGTGATTGCCGGCAGCGACAGCGTGATGGGTGGATACCCCACGTGGCTCCCAGCGGCATGATTGCGAACCGGAAGGGCGATCAAGGCCAGAAACACGAACACCATCACCGCCGCTCCCACATTCTGAATCCACTTCCCAGGCCCATTCCGATAAACGCGACCACGGCCAGACTCCCCAAGACGACCAGCGTGGCGACGCCCATCACCACCTTGTTTTGAGCGATCCACGACATGCGAGGACCCAAGACGTAGGACAGCATGGTGGAGGCCTGGATGCCGGCGTTCGAAAGATTGACCACCATGTTGAGCCAGAGGTTCCATGCCACCAGAAAGCCGGCGAATTCGTTGAAGCCCAGTCGGGTCCATTCATAAAGGCCTCCTTCCAGCGTGTGGATGCGATTCAAATAGATCACCACGGCGGCTGAGGGCAGGTAGAACAGAGTGATTGCCAGTAGCCAGAACGCAACGTGTGAAGGTCCGAGTTTCGCCGCGGTTCCCACCCAGTACAACCCAACGATGTTCAGAATCTGGCAGGTAACCAGATTGCGCAACCCCAGTTCTTTCCGGAATTCTCTTTGTCTGACTTGCGTATCGGGATCGAGAATCGCCATCGGTCTCTTCCGCCTTCATCCCTCAAGCGGAATTGGACGGGCGAAACCTGCCATGCCAAAGTAACCATCGTTGGCACAGGCGCGGTAGAATCGTCGCAACACCCATGGATGAGGCATCTTCACAGCCGATCACGGAATTACTCCGGGCTTGGAGCGCGGGAGACGAGAATGCTTTGGAACGGCTGGTGCCAGTAGTCTACGGCGAACTCCGGCTCCTGGCGCAACGCCGCATGGCGCTGGAAAATCCGGGCATGTCGTTGCAACCGACGGCTTTGGTGAATGAGCTTTACCTGCGCCTGGTCGATAGCCGCGGTCTGAGCTTTCACAACCGTAGCCAGTTCTTCGCGCTCGCTGCCCAGATGATGCGCCGTATCCTGGTTGACGCCGCCCGCACCCGGGGCGCATCGAAACGCTGGGGGCACGCGGAAAGAACTTCGTTTGTGGAGGGATATTTCGCCGCCCCGGGACGCGATCGTAAGGTCATCGCGCTCGATGATGCGCTGCAGGCGCTAGCCAAGGAGGATTCCCGCAAGGCCCAGGCCATCGAGCTGCGCTTTTTCGGCGGATTGAGCATGGAGGAGGCTGCCGAAGTGATGGGGATTTCGGTTCAGACGGTGCGGCGGGATTGGAATTTTGCCCGGGTTTGGCTGGCGCGCGCCATGCAAGCTGCTGAGCCCCCTCACGAACGATAGACTTAGGACTCGAAATTCCGCCTCCCGTCGGCCGGTCCACCTTGCTAACATCGGGAGGTGCCGGGTGCGAACCGGACGGAAAAGATGAGCTCCACTCCCGAGCGCTGGCGTTCCATTGAAGAGCTCTACCTGGCTGCCATCGAGCGAGCGCCCGACCAGCGCGCGGCGTTTCTCAGGGAATCCTGCCCTGACGAGGAAGTCCGGCGGGAAGTGGAATCGCTACTCCGCTTCGAAGGCACAGGCGATACCTTCATGCGGCACTCCCCCTGGTCACAGTCGTCGGGGCTCGAGCCGGGCGTGCGGCTTGGCCCTTACGAGATCGAGTCGCGGTTGGGCGCCGGGGGCATGGGCGAGGTCTGGAAAGCCCGCGACACACGGCTGGGACGCAGCGTGGCGCTGAAGGTCTCGAAGACGGAATTCAGCGAGCGCTTCGAACGCGAAGCACGAGCGGTTGCCGCCCTGAATCATCCGAACATCGCAACGCTCTTCGACGTAGGTCCGAACTACTTCGTGATGGAATATGTCGATGGCAGGCTGCTGCAGGAAGTAATCCCAATCAGAGGGCTGAGTGTCGGCGAGTTGCTGAAGTACGCCGTGCAAATTGCGGACGCACTCGCCACGGCGCACGCGGCCGGTATCGTTCACCGCGACTTAAAGCCGGGTAACGTGATGATTACGTCCAGCGGCCGGGTGAAGGTGGTGGATTTCGGCCTGGCGCGCGTCGACGTTGCCCAGAAGCCGGATGGCGCGGTGTTCCAGCAGACGGCTGAGGGTATCATTGCCGGCACGGTTGCCTACATGTCGCCGGAGCAAGCCGAGGGCAGGAACGTGGATGCCCGGTCAGACATCTTCGCTTTTGGCGCGTTGCTCTTCGAAATGGCCACGGGACGAAGGGCGTTTGAAGGCGGGTCAAAGCTCGCGACATTAAGCGCGATTCTGCGCGAGAATACAAGGGCTCCGAGCGAACTTGCCACCGCTATTCCCAGCGACCTGGACAGAATTGTCCTACGTTGCTTGCGCAAAGATCCGGCATGCCGATTCCAAAGTATGTCAGATCTGAAGATATCGCTGGAGGATCTGAAGGGGGAATCAGCATCGGGGATGTTCCGGCCGGAAACGGCCAGCCGGAAACCGCTTGTTAAACACATGCGGTTGCTGCTAACAGCGGCACTCGTCCTGCTCTTAGCGCTGATGGGCCTCACCCTGTGGCGGATGCGCGAAAGTGCGACGCCAACCGCGCCGTTCCAGCCCGTACCCCTGACCAGTTTTGCTGGCCGCGAGGTCTCGCCGAGTTTCTCTCCCGACGGAAACCAAGTTGCATTTAGCTGGAACGGAGATAAGCAGGACAACTACGATATCTACGTAAAGCTGATCGGATTCGGTCCGCCGGTTCGTCTCACGACCGATCGGGGCGCGGACACGTATCCCAAGTGGTCGCCCGACGGGCGCTGGATTGCCTTTGTCCGCAGTGAAGGGAGCGACGATCCCTACGTCAACATCGGATTTAAGTCAGAAGTTCTCTTGGTTCCCGCTTTGGGAGGACCCGAGCAATTGGTCGCGGAATTTCCAGAGGGCGCCATCCCGGACGGCTGGTCACCAGACGGCCGGTGGCTGGTAATAGAAAGGCAGAATTCCGCTACGAAGAGATGGGCGGTGTCTTTGGTCTCAACAGAAGCGGGCGAGAAGCGCCAGATCACGGATCCGCCAGCAGGAGCCTGGGACTTGGGCGCCGCTCTCGCTCCTGACGGACATACGCTGGTTTTTGCGCGATGGACCAGCGACACCGTCAGTGACTTATACGCGCTCGCGTTAGAAGGCAACAACTTCGAACCCAAAGGGGAACCGAGGCGCCTCACTTTCGACCACCGTCCGATACACGGAATTGCGTGGACCCCCGACGGACGCGAGATTGTGTTCCACTCCGACCGCGGCGGGCCGGGTGGGCTGTGGCGGCTTGATGTATCCGGGCACGCGCAACCACAACGTCTGCCCTTCGGCGAGAGCGGTCGAAATCCAGCGATATCTTCTAATGGGAAGCGGCTCGTTTACAGCCAATCTTTGAGCAATAGCAATATCTGGCGCGTGAACCTGCGTGAGCCGCGGGAAGAACCGGTTCCATTTATTTTCTCGACACGGAGCCAGTCGGCGCCGCGTTATTCACCGGAAGGCGCCAAAATAGCCTTCATCTCGAACCGTTCTGGAAACGACCAAGTCTGGATGTGCGATGCTGATGGGTCGCACGCGATACAACTAACGTCCGTGGGGCCTTGTGGACACACCTCTTGGTCACCCGACGGCCAACGCATCGTCTTTGGGTCCGACATTGATGGATATACGCAGATTTTTGCCGTAAACGTACATGGCGCGAGAACGCAGCGTATAAGCGCGGAGCCTCATACCGATACAGGCCCGAACTGGTCGAACGACGGCGGATGGATTTTCTTCACTTCAGACCGGAATGGCGGAGACTTTCAACTATGGAAAATGGCTGTGGGCGGCGGCCAGATGACACAGGTTACAAAAAGAGGCGGCTGGGCGAACCTCCCATCGCCGGATGGTAAGTACGTATATTACAAGAACAAACATTCGGCAGAGGGTGAGCTGTGGCGGGTTCCAGTGGACGGCGGAGAGGAATCTCGGGTACTGGACTCCGTCTCCTTGATGAACTTCGATGTGACCCTCGGCGGCATTTATTTCCTCTCGGGGACGGAGCTTCGCTACTACAATTTCAGAACGCGCAAGTTCAAGCTGCTTCGGAATATCCGGAAACCGGCGGACCGTGGTCTGGTCGTGTCGCCCGACGAGCATTGGCTGCTCTACACTCAGATAGATCAAATCGGCGACGACTTGATGCTGGTTGAGAACTTCCGGTGATTGGGCAGGTTTATGGATTGGAGATTGGGGTGAGTGGCAGAGGAGAAACCTCATCCGCCATTCCGAGGAGCATCCGATCAGTGAACCGTGACCAGCGATTCTATGCTGGCCATCACCGCCTGCGAAGCCGGTGCTTTCGGGTTGATCCCGTCAAAGTGACCGGCGCCGTCCATGGTCAGCAAGCGAACCGAGTCGCCTGCCTTCGCAGCTGCAGCCACGTACTGCTTGAATAGTGTGATCCACTTCTCGCCAAAGGTGGTCGCTACGAATATCTCCTGTTTGGTTCCGATGGGGAGCAGTCCACTTGCCGAACCCTCTCGATAACGGCTGGGATACTCCGTCGGCGTGCCGCCGAGGAAATCAGTGACCACCGGCCCACCGCACACTGATTGTTCGATTGCGCGGTCCGCTTCAAGATCAGGGGGACCATCGATACTCACGACGCCATTAAGCGGAAGCGGCGAATTCGTATACAGGAGGGTGTTCTTCGGCAGCTTCCCTCGTGCACCTAACCAGACTGCAAGTTGACCACCTGACGAGTGACCGACTGCCACCACGTGCTTTAGGTCCAAACGATAGCGAGGCGCCAGTTCGCGTAAGTAATCCGTCGCTCTACTCAAGTCCTGGTAGGTCCCGGGCCAGCCGCCGCCGTCATTACCGAGGCGACGGTATTCGACATTCCATGAGGCGACGCCCGCTGTCGCAAGCGCTGCGGCGATCGGCCGAAGCAGTTCGAAGGAGGTGACATTTTCAGGCAAGTTGCGAATCTTCACCTCCCAACATCCACCATGGACAAGGACGGCAACGGGGAACGGCCCGGCACCTTCCGGCAAACGCAACTCACCAAATTGCAGCGGGTCCTTGCCGTAGGTCAGGCGTTCACCGGTAGCTGGTGTCGCCTGCTTGACCAATTCCAGTGGATCTGTGTTTTGCGCTTGCAAGAAACACACATGGAGTAGCATTAGAGTAGCGAACAGCCGATAGGTTGAGTTCCAGGGGGCACCCGGCAGGCTGCGGAATGGCATGGCGAACTTTCTCCCGTAGTCAATACTAGCAAACCCATGGAGCTGTTCCCGTTTCCGGAAGGTTCATCCCTGCCCGGGTCGGTGACGGGCGATTGACGCGCTACTCGGACAGAGGGCTGATCTGGGCCGGCAGCCGATTCCTGTCGCTAACAGCCCTTATCACCACGAATCGGCGGGGGAGGGTGATTTTCGCTACCGGTACCGGTGCGCAAGGTGTGGTCCTCTTTCTCGAAACGCTGCTTCCATCGCTCCACCCCCTGCCGCAAAAACAGTGGGTCGGGTGCGCTCAACGCAGCCATTTGCAGGCCCTCCCGAAAGTCTCCGGCGGCGATTGTAGTCAAAACTGTAGCTGTAGGAACCTCAAAAAGACAGAGGGTCTCCCCCTCTTGAAACGCTAAACTGTTGAAACAAAAGGTAAAATACCATAGGGTATCAACCCGAGGTCCAATGTGCCCAAGGCGGTTTCCGGCCTACTCCGAAGATGCCTTGTTTTCAATTACTTACGTTTCAATGAGATACGGCCAACCTGTTGAAACCTGTGGAGCTTTGTTGAACTTGGTGGCTCTCACCAGCTACAAAACTATCTACAGTCAGTCCTAATTCTTTAGGACTTCTCGGCGGAATCCTCGCCAGAGTTTCGGATCGACCTCAACCAGCGAGTTCGGGCTTTGCTGGTGGTAAGGGGATTTGACAACAGGAATCCGGCGCTATCCTCGCAGGCCCGTCAGGCATCGGTTTGGCGTTGTGCTTCCCGTGTGCGTACTCCGACTGGATCACCAGACAGCGGCCGACTTATCGGATTTGACCGGCCGCGGCCTGGTCACGCCGAACGCAGACCGATCGCGCGGGCATCGCGCATCTACTGCCTGGGGCTGTGTTCTACTTGCGTCGCTGGGTTGGACTTGTGCCTGCGTCGGGTCTACAAACGCTAGACCCTAGGTGGGCGACGTACAAGAACGTACGGCGTGTGTCCGAAGAGCCAAATCAACAAACTATGCCACGATGGGAGCAGCGCACACCAGCCCGACATCGTGGTCCTGGTCGCCCTCCCGCGAGACTGCAGCCTCCATTTATACCGTCGCTTCCCGACGTCCGACACGCGTGGACTGGCCTGCCCACTCACCTTCTTACGCCGACCGATTTCTTGCAGAAGTATCACGCGGCCATCCGCCGCGTTACTCTGCCCCATGGATTTGCCTGACGGATACGGATACTACGCACATCGCCGGTGCTACTCTAATAGGCTGAGGTTGCCGTAGAATGGACGCAGCGACACAGGAATGTGAAGTCGTGTCGGATGGGCTGCCCGCCCCGTGGCTGGATCCCCTCTACAGCCATAGCCGGAGTGTTGCGTCGCCGGCGGACTGGCGAACCCTCCCGTATCACAATCTCGGGCCTCGTGGCCTTGAGCGGCTCTGTTTCGACCTGTTGGTTCAGAGTGGCGCACGGCCTCGCGTCTTCGGAAAGCCCGGACAGCCCCAATACGGCATCGACCTCCTGGTCGAAGCAGCAGATAAACGAACTGTCTACCAGTGCAAGAACCTGGATCACTCTCCAAGCGTCGAGGAGATTAGGGAAGCGCTCGGGAAATTCAGTACCGATTGGTTGCACGTCCACAGTCTCCCTGCGCCGGCTGAGTTCGTCTTCTGTTGTCCGCAGCCGTTCGATGATACTAACCTTAACACTCGCTTCATTCTGGCCCAACAGGAATTCAAACAGGCTACTGGCATCGACGTGGTCGTCTGGCACCGTGAATACTTCGATTCGCGCCTTCGATTGCTGCCGGATCTTGTCTCCAGCCTATTCTCCAGCGATCTCGCAGTGCAGTTTTGCGGAGTTGAGGATTGGCGTTATGACCTGTTTACGGAAGTGCGACTAAATCAGGTCCCTAGGCACCGGTTGGTAAAACGGTTCCTGGAACTGCGCGAGAGTATCTTCGTTTCCGACGAGACAGAAGAACAGTTTCGGGAGGCGTTTCTTCTTTCGCGAACGATCCTCGTGCGAGGCCTCCCTGCGTCTGGCAAAACTATCACCAGTTTGGAAATGGCCACTCGAATTGAGGATAACGTAACCGGTCTGCACCATCGGATCTATTTTGCGCAAGTCGGCGACGTCAGCGTGGAGAACCTAGTAAGAGCCATTCAGCGTCGACGCTCCTTGCCATCAATATTCATTTTGGACGACTGTCACGTAGGATTTGACGTCGTTGCTACGACTGTCGAACGCCTCATGCCGGAATTGACACAGCCAAACGCACGGGTCGCCTTGATACTGATTTCCCGGTATCTACCGGCGCAGGATGATAGTTATGTCCATAGCCAAGACCTTATTAACTCCCTCAGCACGACCGGCGCAGTAATAACCCTCTCAAACGATTTGACGCGCTTCCAGAGTGTGTTGGAATACGTTCGTCCAGATCTCATGCATCTTTCGCAGGTGCGTCTCTGCCGTCTATACGGGTTCTGTGCCGGTGATCTTCTGCTCCTGCACACGGTTCTGGAATTTCTCCAGGAGGCGCCTGAGATCGATGGGTTAGACCTGGGCCGGCTGCTCGCACATGTTCGGAGCGAATACTTCAAGAAGAACGCCGTGTACTACCCTACCATAACGTCCCTGGCGGGGTTGGCGCAGTTCGGTCTCACTCCAGACGTCCGCCTGCCGATCAATTGGAGCGACGACGAAAGGCGTTCCGCCGATTCTCTCATAAGCCTTGCCGGCCAGCCGCCATGCTACCACTTTCTGCATTCCTCCCTCGCAGAGTTGCTTTTTCGCGCGCTGCTTGATGCTGAGGGCGTGAAAGGCGAGGCGGCTATCCTACAGAGGATCAGTGAACTGCTAAAAGCGCACTTTTTAGGACTAGTCGACCTCATTCGCAGAGGCCGCTTAGCTGTGTCAGCCTTAGTTGTGGCTTTCGAACGAGTTGAGGCTTCTTCTCTCCGACTGCTGTCATCGGAAGCCACTTCCCGCCTGAAAGCTGAGTTTCTCTTCGATGATGATGGTGTCTTGAAGCACTACAGCAGCGCATTAGGCTTGCATTTGCTAACCCGCTGCGTTCAACTTGGTAACATTCAACCTTTAGCCCCACCCCAATGGGTCGTTGACGCATTGATTGGAGAGCTTGAGCACTCGTTCTCGCGTCCGTATGACCCTTCATTACCAAGTGGACTTGCGCTTGCAATCCGAGAACTCCGAAGCGCTGCTCCAGATCGAGTGAGCGGCCTGGAACAGAAACTTGGTGCAGCACGCGTCGTCGGCTTCATCCGAGCTAACGGCACCTTATCTGACCTGTTCTGGATGTTGCGGTCCACTACAACGCCTTTTGCCCGATCACTTTTGACTATCCTCCTCGATGGCGGGTTTGACGAACTCCTCTGCAGCGCGATCAAGGCGAAGAGTTCGATCGCAAGTCTTCACATGCCCCTTATGGAGCTACGAAGAGTCGACGAAGCTATTCTCCAATCTCTGGAGCAGGGGCTCGGCACGTCTCGCCTTCTGACCCTGATTCGAGCAAATGGCACCTTGTATGAATTGTTTCGAATGTTGGAGTCGACTACGACGGGCTTTGCTCGATCACTTCTAGCACTCGTCGATGAAGACTGCGTTGAGGAACTCTGCCAAAAGACAATAAACTCAGGACGATCCATCGGAACCCTTAACATGCCGCTTAGGTCGCTACGGAAAGCCGACGAAGCGATGCACGAGTCTTTGGAACAAAGGATCGGCCCGTCTCGCCTTTTGACCCTGATTCGAGCGAATGGCACCTTGTATGAATTGTTTCGAATGTTGGAGTCGACTACGACGGGCTTTGCTCGATCACTTCTAGCACTCGTCGATGAAGACTGCGTTGAGGAACTCTGCCAAAAGACAATAAACTCAGGACGATCCATCGGAACCCTTAACATGCCGCTTAGGTCGCTACGGAAAGCCGACGAAGCGATGCACGAGTCTTTGGAACAAAGGATCGGCCCGTCTCGCCTTTTGACCCTGATTCGAGCGAATGGCACCTTGTATGAATTGTTTCGAATGTTGGAGTCGACTACGACGGGCTTTGCCCGATCACTTCTAGCGCTCGTCGATGAAGACTGCGTTGAGGAACTCTGCCAAAAGACAATAGACTCAGGACGATCCATCGCGACGTTTCCCATGGCGCTTAGGTTGTTGGGAAAAGCTGACGAGACGATGCGCGGGGCTTTGGAGCAAAAGATCGGCCCGTCTCGCTTCCTCGCTCTGATTCGAACAAACGGGACCTTGTATGAGCTGTTCATGACCCTGCAGGCCACAACGCTTGGGTTTTCGCAAGCCATTGTAATGATCTTGAACGAAGAGGCAGTCGAAGCACTCTTTAGAAGGACGGTCAACTCTGGTAGATCGATCGGAATGATGGGTTTCGCCCTCGCGGCACTCCGGAAGGCTGACGAGACGCTGTTGAAGTCCCTTGAGTTGAAGATCGGCGCGGGACGGATGTTGCGGCTGATCAAAGCAAACGGCACCCTGATTGACCTTCTCAAGATGCTCCAGTCCACGACGACAGCATTTGCCCAAACACTAGTGATGATGTTGGATGAAGATGTTGTCGAGGAACTATTCCAACGGACCGTCAGGTTGGGTAGATCAATCGGAACTGTGAACCTTGCATTTCAACAGTTGCGGGCGACCGACGAGGCGCTGCTGCAGTCAGTTGAGCAGCAAGTCGGCGCCGAGCGCCTTTTGCGTCTTATTCGAGCCAACGGAACTGTGTTTGAATTATTCAGAATCATTGACTGCACTTCACTTGTATTTGCTCGGGAACTTGTGGCTATCCTGGATGAAGACAGCGTCGAGGAACTCTGTCAAAAGACAATACACTCAGGAAGATCTATCGGAGTACTAAACTGGAGCCTTCAGAAACTGCGCACCGCTGATGAAGTACTCCTGCGGTCCTTTGAACAGAAGATCGGCGCCGCGCGGCTCTTGCATCTAATTCGAGCCAACGGAACTGTGTTTGAATTGTTCAGCATTATTGAATGCACATCGGTTCCATTTGCCCGGACGCTAGTGGCGATCCTGGATGAAGACTGCGTTGAGGAACTGTGCCAGAAGACCATCACGGCTGGGCGATCCATCGGAATGCTAAATTGGAGTCTTAAGAAACTGCGAAGCGCTGATGGGGTCCTTCTGCGGTCCTTTGAACAGAAGATCGGTGCGGGGCGTCTCTTGCGGCTAATTCGGGCCAACGGCACGTTGTTTGAGCTATTTGGGATGGCGAGGTGTACAAGTAAGCAGTTTGGGGAGGAATTGCTGAACCTTCTTGACAAGACGACTGCTGAGGAGTTGTGCGAAAAGACGATCGCGAGTTCAAGGTCTATAGCATCACTCCCGTACACGCTAACGATGTTGAAGAACAGGGATCGCGATGACTTAGTTCGCCTGGAGGGACTAATCGGCCTCGAGCGTTGGTGGCGACTGATGGTTGCGAATGCGAGGCCCAGCCAAGTGGATCACTTTCGCGATGCCTTTAGTGAGGAGTTTTGCGGCCACTTCTTGAGAGCATCGGATAACCTCGCACAGGACGACTGGGATGCTCTCATGGCAAGGGGCGAGTTTTTTGATGCTTGTCGGTTCTTGGCGGAGATGGCTCCGCAGCTTCCTGCCTCCGCACGCGGTCTCGTATGTCAAGCGATAGAGAGCCAATTGCCGAGACTTAAGCGAGGCAGTGATTGGGTTTCATGGAATTCTGGCCGGCGCCAACTTGAAGGAGTGCCGAACAGTGTGATCGGCACAATGCTGCACGAGGCACTCTTTATGCACGTCATGGCGAGCAGCATCGATCTGATAACTGGTCTCGAATACAAGGAAGCAATAAACGCGGTCGACTGTCTTTGGTCGACTCGTCCGGAGATGCGACCGGAACTCACCCGACACCTATGGACGATTTTGCCAGCGCAAGCACGATGGCCCCAGAAAGCGGGTGATGTCGTGGAGCTCAAACCCGTGCTGGACATAGCACGATCGACGATGGTGCCGACCTCAGATGTGGACCGACTACTTCAAGCTACGAGATTCAAACACTTGCGGACGTTTTATGATGAGGTCGACTCCATGCCGTTGTTCGACTACCTATGGAGTCTTGCTGCGGTATCGAACGAGCGACGGCCAGGCACTGGACAGAAGTTTGCCGCCGATCCGTCTCACGATCTCTGCCTCTCTGTAATTAGAGGTGTCGCGCCGAGGGCACACGGTCCGTTGGATCCGGAAGAACGTGTAGCGGTTTTTGCTTTGGCCGGCTTGATGACTTTCCTTGTTCCTGAGTCGGGGCCAAAGCTTAAAACCTCGCTGAAGGGGCCGATCAGCGACGGGTTGCCATGGCTTTGCGCCGCTACCCTGCGATTTCCATTTGTTCCGGCGTTTTTCGCCTTGTCTGCTATGTCGCTTCTGCAGCCCGACCGAATGCACTTTAACACGGCAAACTGTAAGCTCCTGTTATCGTCCTCGGAAGCCGGCGGAGAGAACGGGCCAGCCATCGAGTTCTTACGTGATCAGGTCCGACGCCACCTGAAAGGGTAATCTCGACTCGACAATGCCTGACAGGACTCAGGACCGTGACGCCGCCTCCCCGGGCGTGACTTCGATTTCCGCAACCGTTGGGCCCGGGGCATTGCCGCAGACCTGGATTTCACGACAAATCGCAAGGCGAGCAGTTCGCCAACGGTTGGCGAGAAAACCAAAGTGGCGGATCCGAACGATGCCCTTCGGCAGGACGTGTAAGAAGAAGCGGCGGAGGACGTGTAATCCTTGCAGCGAAACGTGACGCGCTCTCCATCGAAGGGCACGATCCTGACCGCCGAGGGCCAGCCGCTTGTAGCGCCGTTTGGGCTTCGGCACTCACGAAAACTTACCCGGGGGATGCTTGCCAACCGTTACCCACCAGACAGGATCACGGGCAAAACGTCGGTCGGCAAAATGCGCGCCGCCGCGACTCAGAAGTCCGACGTTGCGGCTCAGTAACCTGCACGCCTCCGGCGTGGATGATATCGCCTGCCGCCGTGGTGCGGGCAGAACCTTCTTTGGCCCTGACGGAGTGGGTCACTTTTGCGGAGCGCGGCTTCCAAAAAGTGGTCTATTCCTGCCGAGCGCCGAGGCCGTTTGGGGGCGGATTTTGTCTTTGCGCCAGTTTCCAATCGCGCTGACAGCCGCGGTCCAGACACAACCCGGAAATGTATGAAAAAGCGGCCGTTGTCGTACTCTTCGCCGAAATCCACTAACGGAGCACGGTGCGATGTGAACAGGACACTCATTTTCAGTCTGTTAGCGGCAATCGACAAATTAACGGAGCACAAACGGAGCACGGACTTTGGGGGTTGTCTGTAAGTTGTGGATTTCATGGAGCGGGAGGCCGGATTCGAACCGGCGACGTCCAGCTTGGGAAGACGACAGTAAATTGGAAACAAAGAACATTGCGTTTCCTGCACCTCGTTCTGGCGATTGAGAATACCCAGTTTTCACTCTGTGCTTCCTACAAAACGCTAACGGAGCACAAACGGAGCACACGAATCGACTTGGTCGGAATCTTCGGTCGGTAGCGATCCGACGCGAAATATGTATGAGTGGTGATGGTCCGACCAATATTTGGCAGATGGGTACCGTATTGGTCGTTGGACGGAAGGGCGTTATTGCCAGGAATCCGGCGCTGGCCGGAGGGGCCCGAGATATACGGCCATGTGAGAAACTGATCCGGAAACAAGCTCGTTTATCGTTCGTGAGCCGGCGCTAGTGTAGTGTCCGATAAATAACTGGACAGCTATTTCTTCCGTTTCCTGGCGCGTGGACTGGTGCAGCCAGGCTGAATTTTCTCCAGAGTCTGCCGGCAGCGCGAGAGTTTCTCGGTGATCGACTCGACAGTTGCAGTCCACACATATGGTTTCGGATCTTTGTTCCAGGCAACCAGGAACGCGTCGATGGAAGCCTTCAAATCCTCCACGCTGCGGAACACCCCGCGACGGATCGCCTTGCTGTCCAATTCGCCGAACCAGCGCTCGACCAGGTTCAGCCAACTAGAACTGGTAGGGACAAAGTGGAGCACGAAGCGGGGGTGACGCTTGAGCCAATTCCGCACGTTCTCATGCTTGTGCGTCCCGTAGTTATCCATGATGAGATGTAACGGGACCTTGCCGGGGAACTCATGGTCGAGCATTCGCAGGAACTTCAGAAACTCTTGGTTCCGATGCCGCTGATAACATTGGCCGATCA
>OBLU010001867.1_pt1 | contig 19465 bp, 20 predicted proteins | sample 1518681 | NCBI WGS metagenome assembly OBLU01 (sample SAMEA3539304, study PRJEB22396) | soil metagenome | biome: tundra; feature: field; material: soil | place: USA | collected 2010-05 | depth 0.15 m
CCCTTGCCAAGCGCGCGGGCCGCGACGTCAGCGGCCGGCCCGGATGATTGGCCGAGCATTCTCGCGGCGCTGGATCTGCAGGGCGCACCGCGGCAGCTGGGCGCCAACTGCGTGCTGCTCGGACGCGAAGGGGCAACGCTTCGGCTCGCGCTCGACCCGCGCAGCGCATCGTTGCGCACGCGCGCGCTGGAGGACAAGTTGACGCAGGCCCTGGCACGTCACTTCGGCAGCGCGGTGCGGCTCGAGATCGAGGTGCGCGACAGTACAGCGGAGACACCGGCGCGTTCGAGCGAGCGCGCGCAAGCCGAGCGGCGCGCCCAGGCGCGTAGCGCATTCGAGGCCGATCCGACCGTCGAGGCGTTCAAGGAGCGCTTCGGCGCCAGCGTGCTGGCCGATACCGTACGTCCCTCCGAACCGGAGCCTTGAGGCGAGCTACAGAGGTGCAGTCGATGGCCAATATGAACAACTTCGTGAAGCAGGCCCAGGCGCTGCAGGCGAACATGCAAAAGGCGCAGGCCGAAGTCGCCCAGCTGGAAGTCACCGGCGAATCCGGTGGCGGCATGGTCAAGGTCGTGATGACTGGACGCCATGAGGTCAAGCGCGTGCAAATCGAGCCCTCGATCGTCGCCGAGGATCGCGAGATGCTCGAGGATTTGATCGCCGCGGCCGTCAACGATGCCGTGCATCGGGTCGAAAGCGCCACGCAGGCGAAGATGGCGGCCGCCATGGGCGGCCTGTCATTGCCGCCGGGAGTCAAGCTGCCGTTCTAATGCCGCCGCAGCGCCACTCATGAAGCATTCGCCCGCGCTGGCCGGCTTGATCGAGGCCTTGCGCGCGCTGCCTGGGGTCGGCCCCAAGAGCGCGCAACGTATGGCCTTCTATCTGTTGCAGAGCGGCCGGCAGGGAGCGAAAGCGCTTGCCGGTACGCTCAATGCAGCGCTCGAACTGGTCGGTCGCTGTGGCCGCTGCCGCATGCTGACCGAAGGCCCGCTATGCGTGATCTGCAGCAATCCGCAGCGCGATGCATCGTTGGTTTGCGTGGTCGAGTCGCCGGCCGATGTGGTGGCGATCGAGCAATCAGGCGGCTATCGCGGGCGATACTTCGTGCTCATGGGGCATCTCTCGCCGCTCGACGGCATCGGCCCGGAAGAACTTGGCGCGCGGGAATTCGAAGCCCTGCTCGAGGACGATGCGGTGCGCGAGGTCATCCTGGCGACCAACCCCACGGTCGAGGGTGAGGCCACGGCGCATTTCTTTTCCGAACTCGTGCGCGCGCGCGGCGTCGCGGCCAGCCGCATTGCCCACGGTGTCCCGGTTGGCGGCGAACTCGAGTATGTCGATGGCGGCACGCTCGCGCACGCGATGGCAGGTCGACACTCGCTGTCCTAATGGCCGTACTCGCTGTCCGCTCAACGCCGCCGCCGGCGCGACGGCACCGAGGTTTGCGCGCTCTGCAGCCGTTCATACAACCGGCGCAGCCGCCGGTAGCTTTCATAGCGCCGCGCGCTTAAGTAGCCGCCCACAGCTTGCTGTACGGCGCAGTCGGGCTCGCGCAGGTGCCGGCAATCGGCGAAGCGACAGTGGGCGCTCAAGGCGGCGATGTCGGAAAAGCCCAATGCCGGTGCGCTCAAGCGATCGATCGCGGGGGCGAAATCGCGCACGCCGGGCGAGTCGATGATCGACCCGCCGCCGGGCAGCGCGTACAGCCAGGTCGCGGTGGTGGTGTGGCGGCCCTCGTCGTCGCGAATCAGCGCACCGACGCTGGGCGAGCTGTCCGGCACCAGCGCACGCAGCAGCGATGACTTGCCGACTCCGGACTGCCCGACCAGCACTGCGGTTTGATCGCGCAGCAGAGTGCGCAGTTCGGCCAAGCCTGTCAGCGCCATCGCTGACACGCGCAATGAGTCCAAACCCAACGCGGTGTAGGCGCGCAGCTCCCGGTCAACCGCTGCATCGATCGCGAGCTCGGCCTTGTTCAGCAGCACAGCGGCGCGGATGCCCGCGCACTGCGCCGCGGCCAGGTAGCGATCGACGATGTAGAAGTCGGGCGCCGGCAGCGGCGCGACCACGATCAGCAGCAGCGAAAGGTTGGCGGCAATCAGCTCGCCCTTGCCGCGCGCATTGCTGCGATACAGTGCGCCCGAGCGCGGCTCGAGCGCCACGATGCGCAGCTGCTCGTGGCGGGCATCGAATTCGCACTGCACGTAATCGCCGCAGACCACTTGGCAGTCGCGGCTTGGCGGGCGCGCCAGTACGTCCTCACCCGCCCCGGTCCGCATCCGCAGGAGCTGGCCGTGCGCCGCGATCACGCGCGCGCGCAGCAGCGGAGCCGCGGCAGCGCCGCCCGTCGCAGCCTCCTGCGACACGGCCCGGTCGGGTAGGGCTGCAGTGCGGCTGGATTTTTTGACGGGAAGACGCTCGGACATTCCTTGCTATGATGCCTTACTTTCAAGGCAATGAGGCGCTATGGCCCATCACGAGTATCTGATATGGATCGATCTGGAGATGACCGGGTTGCTGCCCGACAGCGATCAGATCATCGAGATTGCCACGGTCGTCACCGACAAGGACCTCAACGTGATCGCCGAGGGCCCTGAGCTGGCCATTCATCAAACCGAGGAAGTCCTCGCGCGCATGGATGCCTGGAATCAGCGCCAGCATGGCGGCTCTGGTCTGATCGCGCGCGTGCGCGCGAGCCGAATGACCCTGGCCGAGGCGGAGCGACAGACGCTGCTATTTCTGACCACGCACGTGCCGCCGGGCGCATCGCCGATGTGTGGCAACGGCATATGCCAGGACCGGCGTTTTCTGGCACGCCTCATGCCGGAGCTCGAGCGTTTCTTTCACTACCGCAATCTCGATGTCAGCACGCTCAAGGAGCTGGCGCGTCGCTGGATGCCGGGGTTGAGCGCGGGCATTTCCAAGCAATCCGCGCACCTGGCGCGCGCTGACATACATGAGTCGATCAACGAGCTGCGTTTCTACCGCGAACGCATGTTCGTGGCGTCTTGACAGGGCCATATATCTCGCGAACCGCTGCACGCCGCGTGAGAACTGCGGCACTAAATCGCATATTTGCGGCGGATTTGCCGCGGGGCTGCATGCTATAGTCATCGCATGCTTTGCGAAGCTGACATCAAACTGTCATGGCGAGCGCGCCCGCGCGGCTTTGTCGCGCTGATGGGTCTGTACGAAAGTAACTACCTGCGCTTCCTGCAACTGGCAGGCGATCCCAAGCGTCTGGCCGGTACGATCATCTCGCGCGTCGCCGGGGACTGTGAGTTGCAGCTCGCGGTGCTCGAACACATGCCCTACACCAGCACCCTGACATTGACCTACGTGATGGGCGCTGCGGAACACTTACCGCGCGAGCGGCTGCCGGATCTGCGGCTGCGCGCGTATCACGACGCGCGGCTGCTCGAGGCCGAGGAATTCCAGGCGCAACATAAAACGCGCGGGCAGGGCGTCCGGCCGGGGGAACGTGAACTGCATCAGCGCTGGGCGCGCAACATGATGCTAAATAAATGGCTGGAATATTGCGCAGAACGGGGCCACCGGTTCACGGTGCAGGAGCCGGCCGGGTAGCGGTGGGCTAGGCGTTCGGCCCGCAGGCCGTGCAAATCATGCCGCCACTCATGAAGCTGATTCGACCACTAGGATTCCTGCGTCTCGGCTGGGATTCGCTCAAACGCGAGGTCGATGACGACCGGCTGGTGCATCTTTTCCGCAATCGCGCCGAGCTCAAGAAAGCCTATAGCGGTGTCCAGGACGAGGTGCAGCGCCTCAAAGACCGCATCAAGCAACAGGAAGGTGCGACCGCTCGCGTTCAGGAAATGCTGCAAGGGATCGAAGCACGACTGAGCGAGCCGGATACGGCCTACCCGACCCTGGTGTTCTATCAGCTGCGCGAGCTGTGGTCGCTGGGTCGCACGCTGTTGACGCAGTTCGTGGCCGAACTCGCCGAGCAGCAGGAAGAGCGCGAGCGCCGCGCGTTTCTCGCCGAATACAATCGCCGACAGTTCGACCGCCGCCAAGGGATCGATGCCAACTTGCGCGAGGCCGAGAGTCGCGCTGCCGACGCGCGCGCGGCAGTGGCCGAGATCGAGCAGCATATCCAAAGGCTGCAGCAGCTCTGGCACTACTTCAAGCGCCGCACGCTGCGCCAGCGGCTGCAGGAGGCCAATCTGCACGCTCTGTTGCGCGTACAGGATCTCGAGAGCGCGCGCGCCGCACGCGGCGTGCTCGATGCCGAAGGGGTGCCTGAATTCGGTGGCCTGTCGGTCGACGCGCGGCGCGCGATCAATCTGGCGGCCGTGGCGTATGCGCAGAGCCTGTGCGATCGGCTAGCGCCCACGGGACTGGTCGAGCCGGCGCGCGTGGCGGCAGGGCGGCGTGAACCGCCGCGCGATGACTACGGCGACCGCGCGCGATGCGAGGCCACGATGGCTGAGATTCAGCGCGCCCGCGGGCTATTGGAGCAGCGCGGCAGTCTCTCGCAGGAGATCAAGCAGCGCTCGGAGCGGCTGGGCGAGCTGGCCAAGTACCGCAACGATGGCGATACGGTTCCAGTGGCGGAGAGCTTGTCGGCCGCGGTCGATGGTTCCAGGGCGCTCAACGACGATATGTGGGAAATCTACCGCACGCTGCTGCGCTGAGCCCACCGCCCCCGTGCGCGCTCGAGCTTCAGGGCGAGATGGCCGAGGCCTGTTGCGCCATCTCCGGCGCGTTGCGATTGGCCTTGGCCGCGACGCCGTCGGCCATGATATCGGTCGCCTGGGCCAGGATTACATCCGGTTCATCGCTGACCGTGATGTCCTCGACCGACTTGACCGGCGCGAGCCCATCGGCTTGGCGGCGCGCGTTTTCCTGGCTCAATCGCCCCTGATCCTGTGCCGTGCGCTCGAGCTGACGCTGCTTGAGGTTCAGCGACACGGTCTTCTCCTGTCGGGCCGCATCGAGACTCGTGAGGCTGGCGAGCAGCCATTGATAGTCAGCATTGTGCGTGGCGCGGTCACTCTGCTCGGTGGCGAGCGTCTGCACCAGCGATCCCTCGGGCGGCAGCGCGCGGAACGGAACCGTCGCAATGCGATCCCAGGGCAGTGCGTGCTCGAGCACGCTTTCACCGACATCCGCGATGCTGACGGCTGAGGGCAGCGAGAGATCCGGCGTGACGCCGCGCAGCTGTGTGCTCTCGCCGGTCACGCGGTAAAATTTACCGATCGTGACGGTAAGCTGTCCGTCGGTCGGCTTGGACGACCAGCGATCGAGCGGGATCACACTCTGCACGGTGCCCTTGCCGAAGCTGGTCTGGCCGATGATCAGGCCGCGGTGGTAATCCTGGATTGCGCCGGCGAAGATTTCAGAAGCCGAAGCGCTGGTGCGATCGATCAGCACCGCGAGCGGCCCGGAATAGGCCTGCCCTGGGTCGGGTTCATCGAGCACCTCGAGCTGTCCGGTCGTATCCTTGAGCTGAACCGAAGGCCCATGGTTGACGAACAGATGTGTCAGGCCGATGGCCTCGGGCAAGTAGCCGCCGCCATCCCCGCGCAGATCCAGCACCAGCCCATCCACGCCGCCGCTGGCGGCAAATTGCTGCAACAGCCGACGCACGTCGTGGGTGGTGCTGCGGTTTTCGGCATTACCCGCGCCACCGTCCTCCATGTCGTTGTAGAAGCTCGGCACCGTGATGATGCCGATCTTGTAGCTGCGGCCATCGCGCTGCAGCGTGCGTATTTCCTTTTTCGCGGCCTGCGCCTCGAGCGTCACTTTGTTGCGCGTGAGCTGTAGCGTGCGCTCGGTACTGCCCGGCGTAGCGCCGGCGGGCAGTATCTGCAGGCGCACCACGGTACCGACCTTGCCGCGGATCAGCTGCACCACATCGTCCAGCCGCCAGCCGATGACGTCGGTCATCGAGCCGTCGTTGCCCTGGGCGACCGCGGTGATGCGGTCATTGGGCTTGAGCGTGCCGTCGGCCGCGGCCGGGCCGCCGGGCAGCACATTGGTGATCGTGACGTAGTCGTCTGTGAGCTGCAGCGAGGCGCCGATGCCCTCGTAGCTCAGGCTCATCTGGATGCGATATTCCTCGGAGCTGCGCGGCGAGAAGTAATTTGAATGCGGGTCGTAGGTGGAGGCGTAGGCGTTCATCAGCGCCTCGAACACGTCCTCTGGAGAGATCTTGTCCAGCCGCGTGAGCACACGCTGGTAGCGCTTGCGCAGCGTGTCGGCCGCTTCAGCCCAGCTCTTGCCGGTCAGCAGCAGCGAGATCGCATCGTTTTTGACCCGCAGGCGCCAGAGCTCGTTGATTTCGGTCAGATCGGCGGGCCAGTTCGCGTGCTCGCGATCGAACGCGAAGCTCTCCTCGCGAGTCCAGTCCGGTTCGCTCTCGAGCAGTTTCAGCGCGTAGTCCATGCGCTCGCGATTGCGCTGCTGGAAGACGTAGAACATCAGATAGGCGGGGTCGATCTCACCGGTGTGAATCATGTCGCCGAACTTCAATCGCCAGCGGTCAAAGCCGGTCACGTCGCCGGCGAGAAAATAGCTGTGCTGGGAATCGAGCGCGGTCAGAAAGCGATCGAGCACCTGGGGGGAGAGCCGCTCGTCGATCGCGATGTGGCGGTAGTGGTTCTGCTCGAGAATGCTGGCCACGCGCGGAGCGAGCGAGCGCTCGTGAGTCGTCGGGGCAACGGCCTGCTCGGGCAGCAGTCCGGTGGCCGCCGGAGCTCCGCTCGAGCCCGCAGCAGCGAGGACCAGCAGGCCCAGGGCGCTCAGGGCCAGAGGAGTAAACAACTTGCGGGCTTTACCGGGCGTGTGCAACATGCTGCGTCTGGGCCTTCAGGAAAATAGACTAGCTGATGAAGTCTGACATCTTTGCAGCTCAGATGGCAGTCGCGCTGCAATTCAATTGGTGTTTGGCGAAGAATTCATTCGTCTGAGGTATCGTTCGCCTGCGTCCCATGGCGCTCCTCGTGGGCATCTTCAGGGGCTCGGCTGTCGCTTTGACCGCCTGCCTGACGATGAGTGCGATCGTGTTTTTGCTGCTGCCGGAGTATTCGGCGCGGCTCGCGAGCGGGCGCTTGCCGCTGCTCAAGGGTCTGTTGTGGGCCTGGAGCCTGACGGCCGTGGCCTCGGCGAGCTTCAGCGGCGAGCTGCGCGGGCGCCGCTGGCGCTTTGGCACGCAGGCGGTCCCGGCGGCGATGCTGGCCGCGCTGGGATGGATCTGAGGTACGGGCCGCGCTCAGGCGCGTCGCCGTCGACCCCAGACGTCGCGGTTCGCGCGGCCGAGCCGGCCGTCGTAGGGATTAAAGCCCCGACCGCGCTCGCGCGCACCGACGCTCGCGCTGACCAGCTCCACTTTGACCACCTTAAGCACCTCATGCAGGCGCGGCGGCGGCGCTACGGCCGCATCGCTACGTTCAACTTGGCGCTTTTCTGATGTCGTGTCCATATAGTCCGTCCTTGCCGCAAGTGCGCGCATCGCAGTTCCCTGCCAACAGTTCCCTGCCAACGAGGATCGCATGCGCCGCCGTGTTGCGTGCCAGGGTGCCACGGAAGTGTGACCCGGATCACTCCGAGGTGCCGGCGCGGTTCAGTTATGTAGCAAACGACGTGCGCCACGCAGCAGCCAGAGCAGCAGGTAGGGCCCGACAGCGATGAACCAGTACGCCTGCGAACCGGAAATGAGGCCCTGCAGAAAATCGTGCCATAGCGCAAACAGGTTGCCGCGGGCGTACGGTCCAAGCGCCAGGCGGCCGGCGGCGAAGATCAGGCACGGCATGACCAGCACGCCCACCCCCAAGCAGATGGCCACGGCCAGCAATTCGCGCCATAGCCCACGCGCGCCGCGATAGTAGAGAGCCATGCGGCGCAGTCGATTGCTGACGTTGATCACCATACACCCTGCGGAGCTTAAGCTGCGGCTCGGACCGTCCGGCCTTTAGGCATAATAGCCGCCGCATGAAGAAAATCAGAGCGGCCGTCATCGGCGTGGGCTACCTCGGACGTTTCCATGCGCAGAAATACGCGGCGCTGGAAGACTGTGACCTCATCGGCGTGGTCGATGCCAATGCCGAGGCCGCGGCGCGGGTCGCCGCCGAGCTCGGGACGCAGCCGCTCAGCGATTTTCGCGAGCTGTTCGGCCGGGTCGACGCGGTCAGCGTTGCAACCCCGACCCCAAGCCACGCCGAGATCGCCGCCGGCTTCCTGCGCGCCGGCACACATGTGCTGGTCGAAAAGCCGATCACGGAGACCAGCGAGCAGGCGCAGCAGCTGATCGACCTGGCGCGGCAACAGGGCCGAGTGCTGCAGGTGGGGCATCTCGAGCGCTTCAATCCGGCAATTCTGGCCGCCGAGCCGCTGCTCACGACCGCGCGTTTCATCGAGTGCCATCGGCTCGCGCCGTTCAAGGAGCGCGGCACGGAAGTCAACGTCGTGCTCGATCTGATGATCCACGATATCGATCTGGTACAGATGATCGTCGGCAGCCCCGTGGCCTCGCTCGATGCGGTCGGCACGCCGGTGTTTTCCTCGGAGATCGATATCGCCAATGCGCGGCTGCGCTTCGAAAACGGCTGCGTCGCCAACGTCACGGCGAGTCGCGTGAGCCTCAAGACCGAGCGCAAGCTGCGCGTGTTCCGCGACGACGCCTACTTGTCGATCGATCTGCATCAGAAGATCCTGACCGTGATCCGCAAGCGCGCGATGCCCGCCGGGGCCGGTGAGCTGCCGGTGCACATCGAGGAGCAGTCGTTCGCGCAGGGCGATGCGCTGCTGGCGGAAATCCAGGCGTTCCTGGCGGCGATCCGCGGCCAGCGGCCGGTGATCGTCAGCGGCGAGGACGGACAGCGAGCGCTGCGTACGGCGATTGCAATCAGCGAGCGCGTGCGCGCCGCGCCGTGGGAGCCGCTGCATGCCTGAGTCCGCGCCACGAACCGTCACGGTGGCCGCCACGCAGTTCGCGTGCAGCTGGGATCTGCCCGATAACCTCGATCGTGCCGAACGCCTGGTGCGCGCGGCGCATGCGCGCGGCGCGCAGGTGATCCTGCTGCAGGAGCTGTTCGCGACGCCGTATTTCTGCATCGAACAGGATGTACGGCATCTGCAGCTTGCCCAGACGGTGGCCGACAGCCCGGTATTGCGGCGCTTTGGCGCGCTGGCGGCCGAGCTGGCGGTGGTACTGCCGATCAGTTTTTTTGAGCGTGCCGGCAACGCCTACTTCAATTCGCTGGCGATGTTCGACGCCGATGGCCGGCGTCTCGGCATCTACCGCAAGTCGCATATCCCGAACGGCCCGGGATATCAGGAGAAGTTCTATTTCAGTCCCGGGGATACCGGCTTCCGCGTCTGGCAGACGCGCTGCGGCAGCATCGGGGTCGGCGTGTGCTGGGACCAATGGTTTCCGGAGAGCGCGCGCATCATGGCGTTGCTGGGCGCGGAGCTGCTGCTGTATCCGACCGCGATCGGCAGCGAGCCGCCGCCGGCCCCGCCGCTCGATTCGCGGCTGCACTGGCAGCGCACACAGCAGGGACACGCGGCTGCGAACCTGATGCCGCTGGTGGCGAGCAATCGCATCGGCACCGAGCACGCATTGCAGAATCCGCAGTCCCTGCAAATCCGCTTCTACGGCTCCTCGTTCATCGCCGATGCCAGCGGCGGCCTGCTCGCCGAGGCCGACCAGGAGAGCGAGATGCTGATCACCGCGAGCTTCGATCTCGATGCGCTCAAGGCCGCGCGCGATAACTGGTTCGTGTTCCGGGATCGCCGGCCAGAGCTGTACGCGCCGCTCGGCAGCCTCAGCGGTCGGCCAGCGTGCGAATAAGTGCACTAGTTATCCATTTGCAGTGCGAACTGTAACGAAAATATACTGATGCATTGAGGCCGGTTCCGCGATGATATGAATCGTCTTTGAACCTTTGGGGGAGTGACGACCGCATGGAACAAGTAGTCAGTAACGCCGCCCGCGCACGCGATAAACGACCGGCAGGCGCCAAACGCGAGCGCGCCGCGGGCGCCAAGGTTGACCTCGGCGTCCTGCCGCGGCTGCTGGGCTACAACCTGCGGCGGGCGGCTCAAGCGTCCTGGCGCACCTACGTCAGCTTCATCGGTGAAAGCAAGATTCGCCCGGGTCTGTTCAGCCTGCTGATCCTCACGCGCTCCAATCCGGGCATCGCCCAGATCGAGCTCGGCACCCATCTCGGTGTGGATAAGGCCAGCATTGTGGCGCTGCTCGATCGGCTTGAACGCGCCGGCTTGATCGAGCGTCGGCGCTCGACCCGCGACCGCCGCCGTCAGGGCATATTCCTGACCGAGGCCGGAAGCGGCGAGCTCGAGGCGCTGATGGCGCAGGTGCGGCAGCTCGAACGGCATATGGCCAGCCGCTTCAACAAGGCCGAGCTCGATCAATTCCTCGGCTACCTGCAGCGCATGTATTCCTAGGCCAGCAGCTCGCCCAGCGCGGCCGTCAGCGGCTTCATGAACCACGAACTCTCCGGCATGGTTCTGACCACCACGCCATGGGCCGCGAGCGTCGCGGCGACCACCGGCCCGACCGCCGCGACATTGGTCGAGGCCAGCGCCGCCCGCACCAAATCTGCCGAAGCGGCGGCAAACAGCCGTTCCACCTGTGCCTTGCTGGTGAACGCGATCGCATCGATTTGTCCGGCGCACAGGCGCGTGAGCAGTTCGTCGATGGCGGCCGCGGCGGGGCCATCGGCGTAGCGATAGGGCGCCACGCTCGACACGGTGGCGCCGGCCGTTTCCAGGAATTCGATCAGCGCCAGGTTCGGCTCCCCGCCGTAGAGCTGCACGCCGATCCGCCGCCCGTGCAATGGCGTGCCGCGCAGGCATTCGATGATGCCGGCCGTGGTCGGCACCGGCGCGGGCAGGTCGCTCGTGAGCCCGAGCTCGCGCAGGGCGCGCGCCGGCTTCGGTCCGCGCGTGATCTTGCGCACGGCGCCCAGGGCGGTGAGAAACGCCTCCCTGAGCGGCGGCTCATGCCGTTCGATGCAGCGCAGCAGACGGCGCAGACCCTCTCCGGTCAGCACAATCAGATCATCGCAGCTGCCTTGGGTAAAGCTGCGCAGCCATTCGAGCACGGGCTGCGGGTCGGGCGCATCGATGATCTGGACCAGCGGGTAGCGCAACACGCGGGCGCCGCGGCGCTCGAGCAGCGCGGCGAAGACGTCGAGTTCGCGGGTCTCGGCTACCGCAATCACGCGATCGGCGAGCGGTTCCATCAAGCCCCCTGCGAGGCCGATAGCTCCCAATCGAATCGGGGCAGGTCGCGAAAGGCGCTCAACATCTTTTCGTTCCAGAGGCGACAGAAGTCGCGGAAAAACTCGGAATCGGCATCCAGCGACAGTTGATGTGAGAAGCTCAGCGTATCGCGCGGATAGATGGCGAGCTCGACCGGAGGTCCTACCGATAGGTTTGATTTCATCGCCGCATCGAAGGAAATCAGCGCCAGGCGCGCCGCGTCGTCGAGTGACAGGCCGGCCCCGGCGATGCGCGAGAGGATCGGCTTGCCGTACTTGAATTCCCCGAGTTGCAGAAACGGCGTCTCCTCGGTGGCGGCGACGTAGTTACCCTCGGGATAGACCAGGTACAGCTCCGGCGGCGCTCCGGCGATCTGGCCGCCGACGATGAGCGTCGCGCGCGCATCCGCGCCGCTGCCGTGGAAGGCGTCGGCGTATTGCTCCACCACCGTGTTGAGCAATTTGCCGACATAGCGGGCAGCTTCGAACATATAGGACATGCTGCCCAGATTCTCCGGCGCCGCGGTCTCGGCCAGATCGCGCCGCAGATTGTCGAGCACGGCCTGCGTCGTGGCGAGATTGCCCGAGGTCAGCACGACGATCAGGCGCTGCGAGGAGGGTTGGAATACGTGCATCTTGCGGTAGATGCTGATGTAGTCCATTCCCGCGGTCGTGCGCGAGTCGGAAGCGAACACCAGCCCATCGCGGAGTTTCAGAGCGAGGCAGTAGGTCATGGCCGATCCAGGGTTCCCATGCGCGGTTGCACCACGAATGGGCGCCAGTCTAGCGGAAATGAACTTTTTGCCGGCAGCCGCAGCCAAATGTTCATTCAGCGCGGCCGCCCTGTTACTGTACCGGCAAGACTGAGACAGAGCCTCGTATACAGCATGCGCATAGCCTGGGATGAGTATCCCGCGGCGGCGAGTTTCGACGAGCTGATCGCACCGGGCGGCTCGCCGCGGCTCGGCGCGGGCGCGTTGATCGAATTTCTCTCCGCGCTCGGCCCGCAGGAGCTGGTCACGCGGCAAAAGGCCGCCGAGGCCGCGATCCGCAGCATGGGCATCACCTTCACGGTGTATCACGAGGAGGGCGGCTCGATCGACCGAGCGTGGCCGCTCGACATCATTCCACGCGTCATTGCGCTCGATGAATGGCGCCGCATCGAGGCCGGTCTGCAGCAGCGTGCGCGCGCGCTGAATCTGTTCATCGACGATATCTACCACGCGCAGCGCATCGTGCGCGACGGCATATTTCCGCGTGCATATCTGGCCGATTCGGTCAACTATCGCCTGCAATGCGTCGGCATCGATCCGCCCCAGGGCATCTGGGCGCACATCTGCGGCTCGGACCTGGTGCGCGGGGCCGATGGCACCATGTATGTGCTCGAGGACAATCTGCGCGTGCCTTCGGGCGTGTCGTACATGCTGGAGAACCGCCAGGTCGTCAAACGCGTCTTTCCCGAGGTGTTCGAGGCGGCGGGGATCCTGCCCGTCGATGACTACCCCTCGCAGCTCTACGACATGCTGCGCGCACTCGCGCCGGCGCACATCGAGCAGCCCGAAGTGGTGGTACTGACGCCCGGAATCTACAACTCAGCCTATTTCGAGCACGCTTACCTGGCGCAGCAAATGGGTTGCGAGCTCGTCGAGGGCAGCGATCTGGCGGTCGGGGATGATGATGTGGTGCATATGCGCACCATTGACGGTTGGCAGCGCGTGGACGTGATCTACCGCCGCATCGACGATCTGTTCCTCGACCCCGAAGTGTTTCGCAGCGATTCCTCCCTGGGCGTGCCCGGGCTCATGCGCGCGTGGCGCGCGGGCAAGGTCGCGCTCGCGAACGCCCCGGGAGCGGGCGTCGCCGATGACAAGCTGGTGTACACGTTTGTGCCGGCGATGATCCGCTACTACCTAGACCAGGATGCAATCCTGCCGAATGTGCCGTCCTACCTGTGTTGCAAGCCGTTGCACTGCGAATACGTGCTGGCCAATCTGGCAACGCTCGTGGTCAAGCCGGCCAATGAGTCGGGCGGCTACGGCATGCTCATGGGGCCGAAAGCCAGCGAGGCCGAGCGCAAGCAATTCGCCGAGCTGGTGCGACGCAACCCGCGCAACTACATCGCCCAGCCCGTGATCAGTCTGTCCACCACGCCGACGCTGGTGGAAACCGGCATCGAGCCCAGGCACCTGGATTTGCGCCCGTTCATACTGTCCGGCCGCCAGGTGCAGGTGACCACCGGCGGACTGACGCGCGTGGCGATGCGCAAGGGCTCACTGGTGGTCAATTCCTCCCAGGGAGGCGGCAGCAAGGACACCTGGATCGTCGACACCTCGGTTGAACATGCTCTCGCGCGTAGCTGAAAACCTCTATTGGATGGCGCGCTACCTCGAGCGCACCGAGAATCTCGCCCGTCTGGTGGACGTCAGCGCGAGCCTGATGCTCGATCTGCCACAGCGGCTGAGGCCGGGTTGGCAGCCACTGGTGTCTATCACCGGCAACGAAGCCATCTATGCCGAACATGCCCGCGACTACAGCGAGAAGTCTGTGGTCAGCTTCGTCGTCTCGGCTGCGAAGAATCCAGGCTCGATGCTGACCTCGATCGCGCGCGCGCGCGAAATCGCCCGCACCGTGCGCGATATCCTGCCGACCCAGGTCTGGGAGCAGATCAACGAGCTCTACCTGTACGTCGCTGAGCATGCGGCCGAAGCCGCCGCCAAGCGCACGCGCTATGCCTTTCTGGGCCACGTCACGGCCTGTACGCAAACTCTGACGGGGATGTTCGAAGGCATTTTCAACGAGGGTGATGCGCTGTCGTTCCTGACCATTGGCCGCAATATCGAGCGCGCCGACATGACCAGCCGCATCGTTGATGTGCGCGCGGCCGCCATGATGGTGGCGGCCAACGCCGAGGAGTTGCGACCGTTCGAGACGCTGCTCTGGATGAGCGTGCTACGCTCGCTCTCGGGCTACCAGATGTATCGCTTGCAGACGCGCGAGCGCGTCTATGGTCCGGGTGTCGTGCGTTTCCTGCTGGCCGAAGAGCATTTTCCGCGCGCCTGTGTCTGCTGCCTGCGGCGCGCCGAGGAGGTGCTGCACCGGCTGCCCAACAGCGAGCCGCTGCTACGGCGTGTAGCGCGCATGCGCCGTGCCATCCACCACACGCGCTTCGAGTCGCTCGGGCAGGGTGAGTTGCACGAATTCATCGATAGGCTGCAGCTGTCGCTGGCGCGTACCAACGATGAGCTGGCGCGAATCTACTTCGTCGGCCACAGCGCACCGGTGTCCGCGATGACTGCGATTCAGGCGTACCAAAATCAGAATAAGCACATAACGGCGCAAAAATTATAGAATTCCGGCCGCTGTTTCGCGCGAAGCCGGCGGCCGATCCATGTCACAATTATCGCATCTGGCGCGGCTGGAAGCCGAGAGCATCCACATCCTGCGCGAAGTGGTCGCCGAGTGCGAACGCCCGGTACTGCTGTATTCGATCGGCAAGGACAGCTCGGTCCTGCTGCACGTGGCGCTCAAGGCCTTCTACCCGGGGCGGCCGCCGTTTCCGCTGCTGCATGTCGATACCACCTGGAAGTTCCGCGACATGATTGCGTTTCGCGATCACACCGCGCGGCGCTTAGGTCTGGAATTGATCGTGCACGTCAATCCGGATGGCATCGCGATGGGCATCAATCCATTCGTGCATGGCGCGGCAATGCACACCGACATCATGAAGACCCAGGCTCTCAGGCAGGCCCTGGACCGCCACGGCTTCGATGCCGCCTTCGGCGGTGCGCGGCGCGATGAGGAGAAATCGCGCGCCAAGGAGCGCGTGGTCTCGATCCGCTCGACGCAGCATCGCTGGGATCCCAAACGTCAGCGCCCCGAGCTATGGCGTCTCTATAACGCCCGCAAGGCCGCCGGGGAGAGCCTGCGCGTATTTCCGCTCTCTGACTGGACCGAGCTAGACATCTGGCAATATATCCATCAGGAGCAGATTCCGATCGTGCCGCTGTATTTCGCCCGCGAGCGGCCGGTGCTCGAGCGCGACGGCGCACTGATCATGGCCGATGACGAGCGCATGCCGATCGGCCCCGCGGAGCAGCCGCGGCTGCGCAAGGTGCGCTTTCGTACCCTGGGCTGCTATCCGTTGACCGCGGCGATGCCGAGCGAGGCCGAGACGTTGCCGGCGATCATCGAGGAGATGCTCGCGGCCCGCACCTCCGAGCGTCACGGACGCATGATCGACTACGACGTTGCCGGGTCGATGGAGAAGAAAAAGCAGGAAGGCTACTTCTGATGCACGCCCAGGTGGCCCCAATCGTTACCGATGTCGAGGCGTGGCTCGCGGCGCAGGCGCACAAGGGGCTGCTGCGCTTCATCACCTGCGGCAGCGTCGATGACGGCAAAAGCACACTGATCGGCCGGCTGCTGTACGAATCGCGCACGCTGTTTGACGATCAGCTGGCGGCCCTCGAGAGCGAATCCAAACGCGAGGGCACGCAGGGCGAGGAGCTCGACTTTGCGCTGCTGGTCGACGGGCTGGCGGCCGAGCGCGAGCAGGGCATCACGATCGATGTGGCCTACCGCTTCTTCGCCACCGAGCGGCGCAAATTCATCGTCGCGGACACACCCGGTCACGAGCAGTACACGCGCAACATGGTGACGGGAGCTTCGACCGCCGACCTCGCGGTCATCCTGATCGATGCGCGCAAGGGCGTTTTAACGCAGACCCGCCGCCATAGTTACCTGGTGTCGCTGCTCGGGATCCGCCGCATCGTGCTGGCGATCAACAAGATGGACCTGGTCGGCTACTCCGAGAACGTGTTCGATTCCATTGAGTGCGCCTACCGCGGGTTCGCTGCCCAAATCGGCCTGGAGGACATCACAGCGATTCCCGTTTCGGCGCTGCGCGGCGACAACATCATCGAGCCGGCCGCGGATATGCCCTGGTATCGCGGGCCGACGCTGCTGCGGCACCTCGAGAGCGTACCGGTCGAGGAGCGTTTGAGCGCGCAGCCGTTTCGCATGCCGGTGCAGTGGGTCAACCGACCCGATCCGGAATTTCGCGGCTTCGCGGGCTTGATTGCGGGCGGCCGCGTCAGCGTCGGGGATCGGATACGGGTGTTGCCTGCAGGCCACGCCAGCCGCGTCGCACGCATCGTGACAGCGGACGGCGATCGCTCGCAGGCGATCGCCGGGCAGTCGGTGACGCTCACGTTCGAGGACGAAATCGATATCAGCCGGGGTGATTTGCTGGCATCGGCGGATGCGCCGGCCGGCGTCGGCGAGCAGTTCGAAGCCACGATCGTCTGGATGAGCGGCGAGCCGATGATTACCGGGCGAGCGTACTTGCTCAAGTGCGGCACCCGTACCGTGCGCGCACAAATTGCGCGATTGCAGCACAAGATCAATGTCAACACGCTCGAGCGCCTTGCGGCCCGACAGCTCGAGCTCAACGAGATCGGGTTGGTTCAGCTGCGCCTGGATCAGCCACTGGCGTTCGACTCCTATGCCAGCAATCGCGACACCGGCGGTTTCATCCTGATCGATCGCATCAGCAACAGTACCGTCGGCGCGGGCATGCTGAACGCGTCGGTGCGTCCCACGCAGAACCTGCACTGGCAGGTGCTCGATGTCGACAAGGCGAGCCGCGCGGCGCAAAAGAATCAAAAGGCCTGTATACTTTGGTTGACCGGACTGTCGGGGGCCGGCAAATCGACCATTGCCAACCTGGTGGAAAAGCAGCTGGTCGGTTTAGGCCGGCACACGTACCTGCTCGACGGCGACAATGTGCGCCATGGCCTCAATCGCGATCTGGGTTTTGCCGAGGCCGATCGCATCGAGAATATCCGGCGCGTGGCTGAGGTCGCGCGCCTCATGATCGATGCGGGACTGATCGTGCTGGTGTCCTTCATCTCCCCGTACCGCGCCGAGCGCAGCCTCGCGCGCTCGCTGGTGGCCGCCGGAGAATTCGTTGAGATCTTCATCGACACGGCACTCGAAGAGGCGGAGAAGCGCGACCCCAAGGGCCTGTACCGCAAGGCGCGCGCCGGTGAATTGCGCCATTTCACGGGCATCGATTCGCCCTACGAGCCACCGGAGAGTCCCGAGATCCACATCGATACCGCGCGCACCAGCGCCGAGCAGGCCGCCGAGCGGATCATCGCCCACTTGCGCGGCGCCGGCGTCATCGATCGCGACTGGGTATTCATCCCGTAGCGCCGCGCCATGAGCCGCCCGGCGCTGGTACTGATTCCCGGATTGATGTGCGATCAGAGGATCTGGGCGGCGCAGTGCGATGCCCTGCGCGGTCTGGGCATCGAGTTCCGCGTCGCTGATCATGGATCGGCCGATTCATTAGCGGACATGGCTCGCGCTGTGCTCGCTGCGAACCCCGGCCCGCTGGCGGTGGTCGGCCATTCCATGGGCGGGCGCGTCGCGCTGGAAATCGCTCGACTAGCCGGTGCGCGGCTGCGAGGAGCGGCACTGCTCGATACCGGCTTCAGGCCGCTCGCGCCTGGGGACGCCGGTGCGCGCGAGGTAGCGGGGCGTTTACGCCTGCTCGAGCAGGCGCGCGGCGAGGGTATCCGGGCGATGGCCGCGAGCTGGGTACAGGGCATGGTGCATCCGGATCGACTGCAGGACCGCGCCTTGATCGACGCTGTCCTGGATATGTTCGAGCGGCACAGCGTGGCGCAGTTTGCAGCGCAGATCCAGGCGCTGATCCAGCGGCCGGATGCCAGCAGCGTGCTGCCGGGGATCGCCTGTCCGAGCTTGCTGCTCTGTGGGGAGCAGGATCAGTGGGCCAATCCGGCGCAGCATAGCGAGATGGCGCAGCTCATCCCGGGAAGCCTTTACAGCTGCGTGCCCCATTGCGGTCACATGTCGCCGATGGAGCAGCCTGCAGCGGTGAACGCGGCGCTGCTGTCGTGGCTCGAGCTGGTGGATGTCTTCAGGCCTTCAGCACGCTGATCACGCGCGCTTCCATATTGCCTTTCAGTCCGAGCTCGGCGTAATTGCATCCGATGCCGGATTCCTTGACGCCACCGAACGGCACGTTGGCCGCGGTGGCACGATGCTGGTTGACCCAGGCGGTGCCGACTTCAAGGCGCAGCGCAACGGCCGTGGCACGCTCGATATCGCTGCTCCAAACGGAAGCCGCGAGCCCGTAGCGCGTATCGTTGGCACGGCGGATCGCATCCCCGACGTCGCTGAATCGCAGCACCGGCAACAGCGGGCCGAATTGCTCCTCCTTGATCAGGCGGGCGTCTTCGGGCAGGTCAGTGATAATCGTCGGAGCGATGAAATAGCCCGGGCCTGGCGCGACCTCGCCACCGGCGAGGATGTGCCCGCCGCGGCGCCGGCTGTCCTCGAGAAGGCCCAGCACGCGCTCATATTGCATGGGGTTCTGGATCGGCCCGAACTGCGTGTCGGATTGAAGTCCATCACCGATCCTGGCCTTGCGGGCCTCGCCCGCCAGCGCCTCGCACAAGGCCTGGTAGATGCGCTCATGCGCGTAGATGCGCTTGATGGCCATGCAAACCTGGCCGCTGTTGACGAAGGAGGCGAAGAACAGCTTTGGCGCAATGGATTTCGGGTCGACATCATCGAGCACGATGGCCGCATCGTTGCCGCCGAGCTCGAGCGTGATGCGCTTGAGCGTTGCGGCCGCGCTCGCCATGACCTTCTTGCCGCTCGCTACCGAACCGGTGAAGGAGATCTTGTCGATGCCGGGATGCTCACTCATCCATTGCCCGCAGTCATCGCCGCCGGCGAGAATGTTGACGACGCCAGCGGGAAAAATATCGCGCAGCAACTCGCCGAGCTTGAGCGTGCATAGCGGCGTGTAAGGCGAGGGTTTGAGCACGGCGGTATTGCCGGTATAGAGCGCCATGGTCAGGGGCCCTGGGGCCAGATTAATCGGTGCATTCCACGGCGTGATGATGCCGACCACGCCGAGCGGAAAGTAGTGCAATTCGACGTGACGCTGCGCATTCTCGACCAGCACTTCGGGTTCGATCGGGATCGCAGCCATGCCCTCGGACAGGCTCGCCGCGCGCACGATCTCCTCGCGCGACTGTGACAGCGGCTTGCCCTGTTCGCGCGTCAGCAGCTCGGCAAGGCTCTCCTGCTGCACGCGCAGCGCAGCGCTCAGGCGCTCGATACATAAGCGCCGCTGCTCAAAGGAGCTCTCGCGCCAGCTTTGGAATGCGCGGCGTGCG